>WNFT01011449.1_pt1 | contig 16431 bp, 16 predicted proteins | sample 5400191 | NCBI WGS metagenome assembly WNFT01 (sample SAMN13153359, study PRJNA577476) | soil metagenome | isolation source: 80 cm saprolite under Madrone tree | place: USA:California | collected 2016-06-14 | reverse complement strand
ATGCCAACGATTTCCTCTACCAGGTGAACGCATCGCGGAACTACGATCCGTCTCCGCAACTCGAAAAGATTAAAGCGCCGGTGATGTGGATCAATTCGGGCGATGACTTTATCAATCCGCCGGAGCTGGGAATTGCCGAGCGCGAAGTGAAGCGATTGAAGAATGGGCGTTTCATTTTGATTCCGGCGAGCGAGCAGACGTTTGGTCATGGGACGCATACGCATGCGGCATTGTGGAAGGAACATCTGGTGGAACTGTTACGGGAGTCGGCAAGGTAGGAGCAAAGGACTACTATTGCACCCAGCTTTGGATCGCGGCTAGTCACGGGAAAAGCCGCAGGGCTCCGCGGACTGGCAACGTACATGGGTAACATCAACGAGCTAGCGTCAGAGAAGTATCTTGAATTGACACCCTGTAGCTTTCGGCCGCAACTGAATCGATTGACTATACAACGCAAGTCAAACAAGGCAAGCAAGCGTACGGCACCTGTTGTCCGCGAGGCGTGTCCTTCCGCCCTCAAATTCTCAAATTGACGTCTTCATTCTTAAAGTGTGTCTGCTGATCAGTCTCCTAAAGCGTCCGGCAGTGAGCCGAAGGGTCCGTCCACCTTCGGCTAACGCGAAGACAACGGTTTCCTAGACCGGTCCGCGGAGTGGCTATTCAAACGAGATGCCCAAGACCTGAACGGCTGCCCGAAGACGGCGGTTTCCGAAGCCGCCGGCGTTGTGCCTTGCAGCGGCCGTTTTTAGATGCTCTCACTTGTCTGCACCCACGCGGCGAGCCAGCTCTTTGGAGCCAAGTGTCGATGCTGCATCGTTTAACCCCGATTTGGCCACACAAAAGGGGCAAGTTGGACCCCAGTTCGGACCCTAAATTTCTGCCAAAGGTCTGCGGTGCGAGATCGATTGGGGCACTCATCACTTGGCACCGAACAGGGTTCGGGTGCGACAGTAAAAGGACCGCCACCAATAACTGGAGAAATGCGGGTGGTTCATGGTGTTCACCTCTTGGCTCGCGGTGACGCCAACCGTGAATTACACCGATAGGTACCTCAATGGATGCCCGCTAGATTGCTGATTCATTTCTTGTCTACAAGCTAGGCTGTTGACAGTAAGTGGTTTAGATAGCTCGGCTGCGCAGGCCCATTGGAACAGCTCAGCAACAGTGCTAGAGTCCGAACTCACAGGTTGGTGTTCCACATGGACGACTCCCACGGTTCCGCACGGGTTGTTCGTTTCGGAGTCTTCGAAGCGGACTTGCAGACCGGAGAACTGCACAAAAATGGGGTCAGAGTTCCATTGCAGGGCCAGCCATTTCAGGTTTGTGCCATTCTGCTATCGCACTCGGGCAAGTTGGTTAGTCGGGAGGAGCTGCGTCAACGAGTTTGGCCCGAAGACACGTTGTAGACTTTGATCAGGCACTCAATACAGCAATCGCCAAAATCCGAACCGCATTGGGAGACGATGCTGAAAATCCCAGGTTTGTGGAAACTCTTCCACGCCGCGGCTACCGCTTCATTGGACAAGTGGACGGCAGAGTTCCCTCCGCAAGCGAGAAAGCAAATGCCGCTCCCAGCCTCCGCTCAAGCTTGCGAACGATCGGCATTTGGACCGTCACCGTTTCATTCTTTGCGCTCGCCGTCGTCCTTGTGTATCGGCGAACGCGGTCTGAACCCCAGCCACCTCCACTCGCCCCCCGGCCTTTTACAACTCTCCCAGGAATCGAGACTGCCCCTGCATTCTCGCCCGATGGGTCGCGAATTGCGTTTGCGTGGAAAGGTGATACTACATCCGACGGACATGGATTCGATCTCTACGTTAAGGCCATCGGCAGTGAAACCACCTTACGCCTTACCCGTCATCCCTCGGAATGGCTGAGCCCGGCGTGGTCCCCTGATGGCACTGAAATCGCCTTCCACCGTATGGCGGGCGCGGACACGGGAATCTATGCGATCCCTTCTCTTGGTGGACCTGAAAAGAAACTTCGCTCGACTCGTGCTCCTTACGTAGGCGTCACACCCATCAGTTGGTCTCCTGACGGAAAATGGATCGCTTTTGCCGAATCTTCGCCCACGGAGTTCGGCGATCGGATCTCACTCCTTTCCGTCGAGACTTTGGAAGTCCACGCGTGGCCTCACAACCCCAGGTGCAGGCACGAAGCAACGCCCAAGTTCTCCCATTCGGGTCGCAATCTCTCTTATCTCTGCGTTGGCGATCGATTCCTCGAAATATATACCGTTCCATTAGCTGGAGGTACGCCACAGCTCGTTGTCGCTTTTGCAGACGGTTTGTTTGGATCTGAATGGAGTGCCGACGACACTCGATTGGTTTTTTCACAGAGGACTCCTGAAGGCGCCGAGCTCAGGGAAGTCGACCTTGCCAACCATGCCGTCCGACAGTTCCTTTTTTCATCATCTGCAAGTTGGCCTTCGATCTCCCCGCGAGGGAATCGTCTCGCCTACAGCGTGGCTTCAGAAAGCGTAAACATCTGGCGACGGGACCTTCTCCATCCCGAGTTGCCGGCCGTTAAGGTTATCTTCTCTACCCGCCGCCAAAATAACGCGCAATATTCTCCGGACGGAAGACTTATCGCCTTTGAGTCCACGCGTGCCGGTCTGTGGGATCTCTGGATGAGCAATTCTGACGGCACAAACCCCGTACAGCTGTCGCGATTGAATCTGAACACGGGGCACCCCCGATGGTCTCCCGATGGACAAAAAGTTGCCTTCCACGCCTTCTCCGCCGCTAATCTGAATCAACCTGACGTCTATGTGGTCGATATTTCTGAGCGTATTCCTCGCAAGCTCGTCACCAACCTCAAGATGACATACGACCCAACCTGGTCAGCGGACGGCAAATGGATCTATGTTCGATCGAAGGAAGAGAACGGCATTGAAATCTATCGCTTGCCTTCCGGTGGCGGCCAGGCAGTCCCGTTGTCGACAGTGTCGGAGGGCCTTGACGACGAGGTCCTCTATTTCGCGGACCGGCGCTTTCGCTCCACAATCCGCGGGCTCTCACTAAGAGGCGCCCGTCAGGCCTTTCCGCTCGATGGCCTGCCGCAGGTCAACAACTGGAATGCTTGGACGACCGTGCACGGAGGCATCTATTTCGTCCCGGTGGGCTTGCCTGACTCTCTTCGTTATTACGATTTCGCTTCCAGGGAGATCCGCGACGTTCTCAAATTGCAGAAAGATTTCAGCGACGGCCTATCCATTTCCCCCGATGGCCGTTATCTTCTGTACTCTCAGCTGGACGATCTCAATTCCGACATAATGGTCGTCGAGAATTACCGGTAGGGTTCCATTTCGTCTATCGTCGATCGATCGGGTCCATTGCTGCGTCCTACTGGCGTTGCCCAATGCTCGATTAATGCTTATCGGAGATGTGTCTTTAGGCCGACTTATTGAGCGGGTGTGGGACTCGTTTCCGGGTTTGATCAGCTTCCAGTTGGGGCTTGGAGCCAGGTGATGATTCGGCGCCAGGGGGCCATCCCTGCGTTGCTCATCGGTGCTTGCAGCCAGAGAACCATTTTACGCCGCAGAACTGCGAATCGACTCGGGCCGCTTTCGATGGGCTCCGGTAGCCCACCAGTCTCGGTTTCGGAGGGCACGAGCCAATAGGGGCTAACCTCCGCTAGGGACTGCTTCGCGCTGGCACTCAACGAGTGTCGTTCGGCAGTCACACTCGTAATTGACAATTTTAGCATCGCGCCAACCTGCTCCTGGAACGCCATCATCGTTCTCAACAGATTGCGTGCAAACCAAACACCGGCGATTAAGAATGCAAGTTGAATAACGAGGCTGGCCGAAGCATACCAATTGTTTTGATCCAAAGCGGTAAGATCGCTCATGTCCTCACCCTGAACTGGGATAGCCGCAATTTACAACTGTGCAACGGCACAGGAAACTGGTACGAAGTCCAAATAACGGGCAGGTGCATCTCCTTGCCCGGTAGGCCTGTCTGAGCGCACGTCCCACCGTTTCTGTGGGAGTTAGGCCCCAGGAGTTAGTCGCAGTCACCTGGACTCGGCGGTTGAGCTCGGCTGTGCGGATCGAAACTCTCTAGCTACGCTAAGCTAGTTGTTCCCCAAATTGTTCCCCAATTGCCTATTGAGGGGACTCAATTGGGGACAAAAAATGAGGTCATCACTGTGCAGCAAGTCTTGCCGCTAGAAGCAGTTAGGGAAAATCTTTGCGGAGAGGGGGGACTTAAACCGCAGCCTCCGCGGAGACCTACAAGGGAAATTGCCGCTATCGCCTTACTACGGCGAGCTTTCAAACTTCCCTCTTGAAGTGCTGCGAAGTCGCGCGAAGCTTTACGAAGCCCAAAAAGTGGCGAAAAACAGTAGCCCCTAGTAGCCCGACGGGTCCGTTCACTTTTTTTGACTCCGACTGGTCCCCGGGATAGTGAAAATCAACGTGCACTCAATAGCCTGCATCAGCCAAATCAATTGGCTTTAGTATATGGCGTAATCAAAATGCGCATTTTCTTGCCGGCTTCGATTCGAATTGTAAACCTTCCGAAAGATGAATGGATCAAGGCTTCTGGCTTTGAACCACGGTAGTGCAATTTGCGGCTCTTTAGGCTATCGCCTTTTATCATGTGTCCGTCAAGACTATCCGGCCATGTCTTTGGTTCCTCGGGGACAGACTTTAGACATCAAGAACTTCGGTAGGCTTGAATGGGGATGACAAATCCGCTGACTAGGTGTCACAGATCTTAAGGTTCCTCTCTTGATTGGAATACTTATCAAACGGCATTCTGAATTTGGCAATTAGTGGCACTGTAGCCAGTGCGACGCAAATTCCAATCAGCCCAGCAATACTATCACCCCAGCTACGGAGACTCCTCGGAGGAGGAAGCGAGGGGGTGCGACTATCGCTGCAGGTTTCTCAGCGTTCGCGATCCTCACTAGTGGTTGTTACTTGAGCGCCTCTGGCATAGACTTCCGCGGGCTTCTTGCCGGGAGGGAATCATGCGAACAACGAGAAGAACTTTTCTAGGTGCCGTGGGAGCGACGGCCGCGCTGGGAGTTGCCACCGGCGCAAAACTTCCCGAGGCGCTGGCGACGGGGCCACGCACACTGAAGCTACCCGCAGCACCGGGAGAAAAAGTTTTGTTCTGGGTCGCGGCATCGACTCCTTGCGACAAAAACCTGAAGTTCGATGAAGAAGTGTACAAGGACCTGCTCGCGTACTTGAAAAGCAACGGCGCCGATGGCGTGGTCGTTCTCGGAACGACCGGCGAATTTCCTTCGTTTTCGGTGGCCGAGCGGAAGAAAGTTGCGGAGACCGCCTTCAAGCACAGAAACGGATTGAACATCATAGTCTCGCCCGGCACCGCGAATTTCCCCGAAACGCTTGAACTATCTCAACACGCGGAAGCCAACGGAGCGGACGGCCTGCTCGTTGTACCTCCGTTTTACTATAAGCATCCAAGCCTGGAAGGTCTAACGCGATACTTTTCCATGCTTTTCGAGCAGGTGAAAATTCCCATCAATCTCTATCACATTCCATTTGCGACCGGCGTCCCGATCAGCCATGAATTACTGCATGCCATGGAAAAATATCCGAACCTCACTGGGATCAAGGATTCCGTGAGCGATCCTAAGGTCTATCACGATTTCGTCGCCGAGTTTCCCAAGCTCAACATGCGCACCGGTACGACGGAAAATCTGAAATACGCGTTGGACCACGACATGGGTGCCATCCTCGCCGAAGGCAATAACTTCACGAAACAAATCGCTGCGGTGTTCGCCGCAAAGCGCGCTGGCAAGGACCTCAGCGAGTCCGTCGCAAAACTGGAAACCGCCTTGAAATGGCTGCGGGCAGGTGGCGTCGATGAATATGGTCCAATGAAGTACGCGCTAAGCCTTCAAATGGGGACGCGTCAGTTTTATCAGCGTCCGCCGAATTCCGACGTGACCGAGGAGCAAAAAACAAAGATCAAAATGGCGCTCGAACAAATAAAGCAAATGAATTGAGTCATAACGGAGAATCAGCGATGTGTCATTCGGAAAGCTTGTGGAAATTGCTGCTCTGTACGGTCGCTTCGGTCGTCTTGCTTCCTAATACTGGCTCGGCGCAGTTTCGACCCAAGGACACGGAGTGGCCGTCCTACGCCGCTGATTTGGCAGGAAGTCGCTATCGGCCGCTGGACCAGATCAACGCCAGCAACTTCAACGATCTGGAAATTGCCTGGCGCATCAAGACAGACAATTTCGGCGACCGGCCGGAGTACAAACTCGAAGGCACGCCGCTCATGGTCAACGGCGTTTTGTACGCGACTGCCGGATCACGTCGCGCGGTGATTGCGTTGGATCCGGCTACTGGCGAATTGCTCTGGATCCACGGCGAGCACGAAGGAAAGCGCGGCGGCGCTGCTCCCCGGCAACTTTCCGGCCGCGGCCTTGCCTATTGGTCGGACGGAAAGGAAGAGCGGATTCTCTATGTAACGCCAGGATTTCGACTGATTTGTTTGGATGCGAAGACCGGCATTCGAATTCCTTCCTTTGGAAATAGCGGCGAAGTGGACCTGAAGCTGAATGACGATCAGGATATTCTCCCGGATTTGATTACCGGAGAAATTGGCATCCAATCGGCGCCGGTCGTGGCGAAGGATACGGTGATTATCGGTGCAGCGTTTCGCGAAGGTATGACGCCGAGGAGCATGCGCAACAACAAGGGATATGTGCGCGGCTTCGACGTTCGAACCGGGATGCGTCTTTGGATTTTCCACACCATTCCGAAGAAGGGCGAGTTTGGCTACGACACCTGGGAGAAGGGCTCGGCGGAATACACGGGAAACACCGGCGTGTGGACGCAGATCACTGTGGATGAGCAGCTTGGATTGGTTTACTTGCCTGTTGAATCGCCGACCAGTGATTTTTACGGCGGTCACCGGCCGGGAAACAATCTGTTCGGCGAAACCTTGGTTTGTGTCGATTTGAAGACCGGGGAACGGAAGTGGCATTTTCAGTTGGTCCATCACCCACTCTGGGACATGGACATTTCCTCCGCGCCGATTCTTGCGGACATCACCGTCGATGGAAAACCGGTGAAGGCAGTGGCCCAGCCTACCAAGCAGGGATTTCTCTACGTATTTGATCGCATCACTGGGAAGCCTATCTGGCCGATTCCCGAGCGGTCCGTCGAAGTGGGCAACGTTCCGGGTGAGTGGTATTCGCCCACCCAACCGATTCCTACAAAGCCTGCGGCCTACAGCCGCAATGGAGTCTCCATCGATGATCTCATCGACTTCACGCGCGCGTTCCGCGATCGCGCAAAAGAGATTGCCTCAAAATATCACCTCGGGCCGGTCTACACTCCACCAACCGTCAGCACATTGATGGGTACGCTCGGCACTCTCACCATGGGAACCGCATCTGGTGGCACCAATTGGCCGGGCGGATCCTACGATCCGGAAACACACAACGTTTATGTTTATGCCTGCAACTCCTGCATTGAGCCGATCGGGCTGGTTCCAGCTCCGAAAGAAATCTCAGATCTGAACTACATCGCGGGAACCGCTGGGAAAGAAGTAGAAATCCTGAAAGGTCCGGGCGAAAACGCTGGCGCGGATTCTCCTAAGCCCGCGAAAAAACGGCAGGGAAGCGGATACATTTCCTTGAACATCGATGGATTGCCGCTGGTCAAGCCGCCGTACGGGACAATTACTGCTATCAATCTCGATAATGGTGAGTTCGTCTGGCAGATCGCGCATGGCGAGACGCCCGACGTCGTCCGCAATTCCGAAGTGCTGAAAGGCTTGAACATCCCGCGCACCGGCCAGGAGACTTACAACATCGGCATGGTCATCGCCGGTGAAGGGCAAGTGACTACAACCTCAGAGCATCCGCGCGGCGCGATGCTGCGCGCCTACGACAAGATCACCGGAAAAGAAGTCGGCGCGGTGTACATGCCGGCCCCACAGACCGGTTCGCCGATGACCTACATGGTGAACGGCAAGCAGTACATCGTCGTTGCCGTCAGCGGCGGTCCTTATTCCGGCGAGTATATCGCTTACGCGCTGCCGTCAGCTGGGGAATGAACGTGAAGCTGATGCTTCAGGAATGCCCAATGCCGGCCAGAATGCGATGACCACGTGAATCCCAGAAATTCCATCGCCATCCTCGCTCTCGTGGCTGCCATATCGCCGCTAAGTCTGCTTCTTGTGCAGACAACCGAAGAATCAAAATCCGTGTGGGACGGCGTGTATACCGAGGAACAGGCCAAGCGCGGCGAACCGATCTACCGCAAGGAATGCGCTTCGTGCCACGGCGAAATGCTGACCGGTGGGGAATCCGCGCCTCCGCTGACTGGCGGCGCATTCCTGGCAAGTTGGAATGGCCTGACGGTGGGCGACCTGTTCGACAGAATTCGCAAGACCATGCCTCAAAGCGCGCCGGGTCGTCTCACTCGCCCGCAAAACTCGGACATCCTGGCGTTCGTGCTGAGCGCCAATAAGTTTCCGGCGGGAAAAACTGAATTGTACCGGCGATCGGAAATGCTCAAAGAAATTCGCTTTGAATCGACGAAACCCGCTCCCAAGAAATAGTGGGAATCAATAATCGTTTTCGTCGATTCAGCGTAGTTTTCAGGGTTTTCATCAACGGAGGAACGTTTTATGAAACGAATGCTTCCCGTACTTCTGATTGCAGCTGCCCTCGTGGGATATGTCGTCGGCTACGCTTCGAAAGCTGCTCCGCAACCAATTCTTAGCGGGCACTTCGATGATTTCTCGATGGTCCCCAGCGCCAACGCGCAGGAAAACAAAGCCGAGGTCATGCCCTTCGGCTTCAATTCACCTAGAGAACCGGCGCTTGCGCCGGACGCACCGCCGATCAACTACTGGAACATTGACGATATTCGCAAAGCGCACACCGAGATGGCCGAGAAGGCCGCGAAACTGGTGAAGGAAGCCGGCAGTGGGAGTTCACAATCCTTCGGTGGCGGCCCAGTGCATGTGCAAACCCGCAACTTCAGCATGTTCATGCTCTATCGCATGTTTCGCGACAAGCCCGTCCTCAGTTTGACGAAAGTCAACAGCGTCCTCGACGACGCCGAGCAGCACGCTGGCGCTTACGATTTTTATATTTTTACCGGAGGCACCGGTGAAATGATTCTCGGCGGGAAAATCGCCAATCGCCAAAACCTCCAGGATAAGGACGGTATCATTCCGGGCGAATACCGCGGACAGCCGGTGGTGGGCGGCCAAACTTATAAGGTGAAACCCGGCGATTGGCTGCTGATTCCGCCGGACACGCCACACCAGCCCAAGCCGGACCCCGGCGGCTTTAGCTACTTCATCATGAAAATTAACGTCGGCGTCTATCCCTGGAGTCTGATTCGCTAGCGTGGATTCAATCAGCGTCTCTCTGCGGGCCTCTATCCAACCAATGACGACCTTTGGGTTGCGGACCTCAGTACCGGTCGCGCCGAGCCGTTGTTGCGCAGTTTTCCGATTACCGGCTACAGCGTCGATCCCACGGGACAAAGAGTTGTCTGTTCAGCGCTGGACAGCGATGGCAGGTCGCACCTATGGATCGTACCAATTGACCCGCAGAGCGTTTCGGCCGACGGGAAATGGGTCATCACACAAATCGCGCTGCCGGGAAAGGAAGCACTTCGCGGGGTTGTGGCTTTCCCTATACGAGGAGGGAGCCCGATTCGCCTTTGCCGCGGCCTGTGTTTCGTGAGCTGGCGCCGCGATGCAAAATTCATGTATGTGCATCTGCCCGGAACTAGTCAACAAGGCGAACTTGGCAAGACGTTTGTTGTTCCCGTCGGACCCGTCGATCCATTCTCGCAGCTGCCCGATTCCGGAATTCAGTCCGAGGCCGATTTGCTTAAGTCCGGTATCAAAACCCTGGAGGGAACGATTTCCCCCGGACCCGATTCCACTCGATACGCATTCACCAAACAAAGTGTGCACCGCAACATATATCGGGTTCCCACGCCTTGACGAACTGAATCTTCTAACCAAGATAACTGCTGCTTGGCCAGAGAATCGGACGAAGCGCAATCTAACGCCGTGTCACCGCCGTAGAAATGGGCAAACTGGTGCGCGAGCACCGCGCGCAGTTCCAAGAAGTTCAGAATGGAAAACAGCGGGAGCCCATCACCCGGCGGCTTCCAAAACCGAGTGTGCCCCGCGATCAGCGACATACGCGTTCGGCTGCCCGATGAGGTAGACCTCGCGAGGAACCTGCTCGTTCAGAGCACCGGCTATTTCGTCGATTTCACGGAAGAGTCGGGCTGTGTAGAGCGGTCGAGAAGCGGTCCAGGTAGCTCGAACTTGTCACAACGAGGAAAAAGCGGCCACAGCATCGTGGCGGCAACGGCGATAGCCCAAAAACAGTAGAACCGCCTGCATGGCTTCGGTGAGAACTTCGAGCCTATCCTTGCGGCAGTACGGTCGTTAACTGGTTACGTTATTTGCTGCGGTCTCAATTCGGTGACAGCATCGACCGCAGACGTGTCATATCCGTTGTGTGGTATGCAGCGGAGAGATACGATGCCCGAGAAAGCGGCATCATCGCCAATCCAGCTTAATCCCCCTGTATGCGATGACAGGAGTCGCAGTGGCCCGAACGAATACTCCATCCACGTCGGCTTGCCAACGCGGCCTCGATAGGTCTCTTTCTCCCAAGGAAACAAGAGCGTCGAACGCCAGTAACCTTCTGCTGGATCGTCTGCCTGATGAAGTCCGCAGTCGGTTGAGTGGACAGTTGACGCCGATTCCCCTTTTCCGTGGCCAAGTCATCCACAAACCAGGCGATAAAATTCGCGCACTGTACTTTCCCACGACCTGCATGATCTCGGTGACGGTCACAATGCGCGATGGCAGAACGGTCGAGGCTGGAGCCATTGGCAGTCGAGAGGTCGTGGGAATCAATGCATTCATGGGAAGCCGGGAAACCACGCAGACGGAGTACGTGGTGCAACTTCCGGGAGAGGCAATTAAGATCGAGGCGAATTCAATGACAGCCGAGTTCGACCGTAACGCAGAAATGCGCGATGTCATGTTGAGATACACACAGGCTTTTGTCGCCCAAATTTCGCAAAATGTAGCGTGCAACCGTCTTCACGACACCGACCAGCGTTTTGCACGTTGGCTGCTTGAAGTCCGAGATCGCGTGCAGTCCAATGAATTCCCGCTCACGCACGGGTTTATGGCAGAAATGCTCGGCATACGCCGAGCCAGCGTCACCGATGCTGCCACAAAATTGAAAAAGCTCGAGGTCATTGAAACCAAGCGAGGCAAAATCCGAATCAAGCACTCACAAGACTTGGAAAAAATATCTTGTGAATGTTATCTCTCCTTAAAGGAAGAATTCGACCGTCTACTTGGTTGACAATCTAACTGCGGGATATGAGCGCAGCTAATTCTCGTCTTTCAAACATACATAAAACGAACTGTCCTTGTTGCGGGCAAAAGTCGAGCGTTCCATAAGTCTTTGTGAACCTGTTGCCTCCAGTTTTGGCGGCTACTAGACCTGAGCATCGGCGGACTCCCCGCTCACGTACACAGCAGGTAAGACCCTCCTGTTAACGCGCACGTCTCCACGATACGCGTGAAATTCTTGTGACACAGGAATCGGAGTAGCGTCGGAATGCAGCAATCGGTGCCAACGGCCATTCGGTTCGCAACCGAATGGTGCCGCGTAAGCTCCGAGTCTTCTACCACCAGGATCCGGATGTCCATCACAATTCCCATGACGTTTATAACGGTGCGCCTGCATGATTCGAAATACCTGCTTTCCGTTAAATTTTCGGCGAGAGACCATGAGCGGTGGCAGAGACCACAGGCTAAACAGATTTCAGGACTTCGATGTCGCCCTCGCGCCGCGTTACCTCCACACCAACTCCTTCTGGATGGCGACGAACGAATAAATCAACGCTGGCATCCGCAACGCGAAGATTTTCGATGGTCAGTTCATCCAAGTTACGAGGAAGCGCAGGATTTGAGAAACGAACCGTTCGTTCGGGCGCGCGAATCGAAATTCCAAGCGCTGCTCTAAGGAGCAAAAAAATACTTCCGGCCGCCCAAGCCTGGGGAGAGCAGGCAACCGGGTAAACAGTCGGGCCGTTCGAATCAGCGCGTTTATGAAAACCGCAGAAAAGTTCTGGAAGACGGTTGAGTTCCACGTGAGTGCTGGCTTCGTACAGCCCGTAGAAAATGTCCAGCACCTTGGATTGATGTCCGTACAAGGAAAGTCCCAGCGCGACCAGGGCATTGTCGTGCGGCCAGATGGATCCGTTGTGATAGGACATCGGATTGTAACGGGATTCACCGGAGGCCACGGTGCGGATTCCCCAACCGGAAAACATACGCTCGCTCAAGAGCGTCTCAGCAGTGATGCCCGCGCGTTCCGAGCTGGCGATCCTGCATAGCAGTGCGTGGCCGGCGTTTGAAGCGCGAACCATGCATGGTTTTTTGTTGCCGTCCAGCGCAAGCACGTAGCTGCGCAGCTCTTCGCTCCAGAATTGCGACTCGAATCGTTGCTGCAGATGGGATGCCTGTTGTTCCAGCTTTTCCGCGCAATCCGCATGCCCGAGAGCTCGCGCCACTATCGCTGCGGTCAACTTCGCGGCGTACACGTAGGCTTGCACCTCGCACAACGCGATTGGCGCTTCCGCCAGTCGTCCGTCGGCGTGGAAAATGGAATCACCCGAGTCTTTCCATCCCTGCTGAGTTAATCCGTCCGCCGACTTGCGGGAATATTCGACGAAGCAGTCGCCGTCGGTATCTCCGTAGAGATCGATCCATTCGAGCGCTTTCACTATGTTGGGCCATATGTTTCCCAGAAAATCCAGCTTATTGGTGCGAAGAAAGTACGCGCCAGCGAGCAGTACAAAGAGAGGAGTGGAATCCACACTCCCGTAATATTGTCCGAAGGGCACTTCCTTCAGCGTGGCCATCTCGCCGCGCCGGACTTCATGAACGATCTTTCCGGGCTCTGTATCTTGCTCGGGAATCGTCGCCGTCGCCTGAGTGGATGCCAGATACTTTAACACCCCTTCCGCGATGGAAGGCGCAATCCACAGGCACTCCATGGCGGTGATAATTCCGTCGCGACCGAAAACTGTATTGAACCAGGGAACACCGGCGTATGGATATGCGCCTTCGGGGTTCCCTTCTATCAACATTCGCAGGTCAGCCTCAGAACGTGTCAACCACTCATTGAAGCGCTTATCGGAAGTTCTGATCCTGCACCCATCCAGAATGTCCTTCTGGCATTGCAGGTTCTTGGCAGCGAAGGCCTCCGCGTACGGCAACACGTGTTTTTGGTCCGAATCCCGTTCGCAGATGACTGTTATCTGTACGATGGATTCTTCGTTCGGCTTCATTCGAACCTGGTAGTTCGCTGTTTTTTCAGTCAGCGAATGCGGAGCCGGTGAAAAATGGATAGACGTGCTTCGAGTAATCTTGTCCAAACCCAGGTAACTCAACATCACCGTTTCTGCTTGCACCTTGGCAGGCAGAAGACGGCCTCTCTTGCGACGAGGTGTTCCGCGAACTTCAAAAATGTCCGCGTAATCAGCGTCGAACTCAAACGAAAGGGCCAGATCTATGAACGTCAGCCCATAGTTCGCGAGGCGCAGCTGCTCGTAGCAGATTCGATCGTGCAGGAATTTCGAGCGATAGACATGGAGCGTGCCGCGAGGGATTCCGTCCTTGTTTTCTCCCTCAATGTCCACATTCGTAAGGTCCACCGACAGGAACGCATTGTCGTCGCGGACTGTGGAACTCAGCAGCAATGGAGCTTGCCCGTCGAGGCGAATGGTCATGCGATTGAGGTGACGGGTTTCGGTATGGAATAGCCCCAGTTGCATTCTTCCGGCGGCTTCGATATCGCCATCTCGATTGAATACAGCAAACGTGTCGCCGTGTTTCAAGACACGGGTGCGGTCATCGGCAAGCGCCGACGATGCTAAGACGTAGTACTTTCCTTTGATGCGTATGATGTTGCCCAATTCGGGTTCCGTTACTGCAGGATTGCCGGCGGTGGAGGCTCGTATTCGAGCATGTCGGGTTCGTTCATTTCTCCCAGTATACGCCGGTATAGCGAGACATAATCGGATGTCATTCGCTCGACGGTGAAGCGCTGTTCGAAAACCGTGCGGCAAGTTCTCCGCTCGATTTCCGGTATTCGCATTACCCGGTCGATGGCAGACTCGAGGTCCTCCACCACGAAGCCGGTCACGCGGTCTGTGATAATTTCCGGAACCGAGCCGCAGCGGAAAGCGATCGTCGGCGTGCCACAGGCCATGGCTTCGATCATGGTCAGACCGAAAGGCTCCGGCCAGTCAATTGGGAAAAGATACGCCTGAGCATTGCCCAATAATTCGCTCTTTTCGTGATCGCTGATTTCTCCAACGAATTCTATCGAAGAGTGCTTCAACATCGGTTTAATCTTCGAGTCGAAATAATCCTGGTCCACACGGTCAATCTTCGCGGCAATCTTAAGCTTCATACCCGAACGAAGGGCAATCTTGATAGCGCGATCCGGACGCTTCTCAGGCGAGATTCGCCCTAGAAACACCAGATAGTCTCCAGAGACGAATCTTGGCTTGTAGAGCGAAGAAGGCAGTCCATGGTAAATGTTTGCGATCCAGTTTGCGCCGGGCAACGGTAGCCGTTGTGAATGTGAGATCGATACGACAGGAGCATCGGGGAAGCAACGATATAGTGGTTGCAAATCTGGAATATCGAGTCTGCCGTGCAAGGTAGTGATACTTGGAAACTGCAAGTTTTTGCTCAACGGAAAGTGACAGTAATCGGTGTGAAAATGCAGCAGGTCGAAATTCCCAGCGCGCCTCGTAACCTGGTCCAGTGAGACGATATGGTACGGCAATGGATCGACGCATTTCGCGTTCAAGCGAAGGGCAGTCGCGCATGGCGACACCAAGCGCGCAGACGTCAGAGAGTCACCGCTGGCGAAAAGAGTGACTTCATGTCCCAGCCTGACTAGTTCTTCGGTAAGGTGAGATACAACTCGTTCGGTGCCCCCGTACAATCTCGGAGGAACGCTTTCGTAGAGGGGTGCGATTTGAGCGATACGCAAGATGGCCCCTTATCCTAGCTGGCTGAGACCAGAATATTTTCTCGCTTGGCTGAGTTTTGAACTATACGAGCTTCCAAGTACGCGAATTGAGAAGAACCCTTAGGTCGCCCAAAACGCAGACAAAAACCAGCAAAAACAGGTGAATTCAGAGACCGGGTGTTTTACAGCATTCTCGTCATCTCCGTTGACGTCCTTGCGTTAGGGAACCCGCGTAACAAAGTGCTATCCAGCGAATACAGACTAGCGTTGCTCGATGAAAAGAAACTGGTCCAACACAGATTCGTACGCGATGTAGGCTGCCAGCAGGAGAAAGCACGCCGACAATCCTCAGGGACCGCCTTTCATTCAGCTCACGGCGCGGCACTTCTGCGTCAACGTGCATTCTCCACAGTAAAACCGACCCGGATGTCACTTCAATGAAGCTATCGATTCCAAAACCTACGAGCGAAATGCTGCCGGCAATTGCGCCTGCGACGGCGGCCACCAGACCTTCTAACGCATTCCACGCGATGGTGAAATATTCGAGCCTTCGTCCGTGGCGCACGGCGGCCGCACGCTCCACGCAGTCGAAGAGCACAGGTTCAACCGACAGTCTGCCACTTTCCGCCCAACTGTTATTTCGCAGGTACCGCAAACTCTGACCGGATGAACGATTTGATCCCTTCCTCGCCCGTCAGACGAAGACAGAGCAGCTTGCCTTCACGCTCCAGGTCAATGTGAAAATCAAAAAAGGGGCAGCACTTGCCCTCGGCGACTACCCAGTCGGCCAGCTCCGCGAGAGAGACGTGCGATGGACTGTACTGAAATTCGTAGCCTTTCTCCGTCTCCACGATCTCCTTCCGTCCCGCGATCAGCTTGTCGGTTAACTGTTTGTGGCGTAACCGCTCCGCCGGATTCAGAGCTTTGACGTTACAGTAGAATTTGTTTTGCGTCGTCAGCACTTGTTTCTCCTTTTCCTTTGTTTCCTGCGGCGACGCTTGCACCAGCGCGCTACTCGAAAGCAACACCACGAGTCCCGCAACCGCCGCAAGCCTGCGCTTTATTCCATTTCGTTCTCGCTGCACTGTCATGATTTACCTCCCGTGAGACCCCGGTACGTTTCATTGCAAAATGCTAGAACTTAAAGTCAACTTTAAGTCAAGCGTCTATATACAGGTCTTAACCGGAGGCAACGAAATGAAGATAGGCGAACTCGCCAGCCGCTCGGGGCTAAACGCTTCAGCGATCCGTTACTACGAAAGACGCGGATTGCTTCCCGCGCCCCACCGTGCAGGCGGCCAGCGCCGGTATCCCGCGGACGCACTCCACCGTGTGCTCCTCATCCGCTTTGCGAGCGAGATGGGATTCACGTTGAGCGAG
>WNFT01006390.1_pt1 | contig 16432 bp, 10 predicted proteins | sample 5400191 | NCBI WGS metagenome assembly WNFT01 (sample SAMN13153359, study PRJNA577476) | soil metagenome | isolation source: 80 cm saprolite under Madrone tree | place: USA:California | collected 2016-06-14 | reverse complement strand
CAATGGGTATTTCATCGCACGGAAAGAAAATTTTGCGCGGGCCTAAACCGCCCGGCATTCCAGAGGTAATAGCGTTAGCGGAGCGTAAAGTACCGGGCTCTAGTGGCGCGGCCGAACATTGATCCTATTCCAAACCGAAAACGTCAGCGGCATGATCAACAGGACGAGCGGCATTTGTACCATCAGCCCCGAGATGATGGCGATCGCGAGCGGTTGCTGCATGGTGGAGCCCTGACCGAGCCCGATCGTCAGAGGCATCAGCGCGAGAATCGCGGCGATCGCCGTCATCGCGATCGGGCGAAACCGATTGGCGCCGCCCTCAACCACCGCCTCGTCATGCGATTTGCCTTCCCGGCTGAGCAGCTCATATTCGGAGAAATAGAAGATCGTTATTATAGGAGAAGATACTTGACCCTGTAGTAACTACAGGAGCCAAGATTATTCAGTTCGCATCCCGAGCGTGATTTTCGGATTACTGCCCACCAGCACCGTGGAGGGAACAGCGATGAGCCTCAATAGCGCGCTAAATTTCTTCGGCTATGGCCAGTCGGGCCCCGGGAGCACCGTGCCCGACAATACGCCGATCGTTGCAAGCGTGTTGGTGGGGTTCGTGGGGTCTTTGTGCTGCGGTGGTGGGTTGGTCTTCGGGGCGATCGGGCTAGGGGCCGCCTACGGTGCGCTCGGCATGGCGCGGTTCATACCCGAAGCATTGGCAACCGGCGCGATGGTGATCGCGCTGTTGAATTGGCTCTATTATAGCCAGAAGGCCAAGGTCGCGCAGGCGGCCAATGCCGATTGCGACTGTAGGAGCTTACATCGAACGGCCCTGTGGAGCGCCTTTGCCGGATTGGCGATGATGGCCGTCAGCTTCGTAATTCTGGAATGGCTCAATCACAGCGTCGTTCGCGGTGGACATTCCGCGCACGGTTCTGAATTTTCGGGAGCGCTGATCGCGGGCGTGCCCGACGTTCACCTGTTGTATCTTGCCATGACATTTCTGACACTGCCTATACTCGTCATGCTCCCCTTTCCCTCCCCAAAGAAATCGGGAGGCTGAGCCCCAGAAGCTTTTCAATATTCCCCGAATAACACGTCGATGATCGGGCACTCAGGCACCTTACCCCCAACACACTGCTCCGAAGTCTTCCTCAAGATACGTTCTATGCGCCGCAGGTCGGCAATTTTCTCGTGCACGTCTGCGAGGTGATGACGGGTCAGTTCTTGAACATCGCCACAACTGAAGCCGCGTTCGACGAGACGAAGCAGCGCACGGATTTCGTCGAGAGTGAAACCCAATTCACGGGCACGTCGTATAAACGAAAGCTTGCGGCTTTCTGCCGATCCATACACCCTCCGGCCGCTCCTCGTTCGTGGCGGAGGCGGCAGCATCTTGATTTTCTCGTAATAGCGGATTGTCTCGATGTTCACACCGGTGCGACGGGACAAGTCGCCAATGGCTATTCCCTCTGTGCTCTGGAGTTGCGTGTTTGACGACCGGCGCATCGTAAGACGGGCCTTGATCCTGTAGTCACTACAGAATGTAGACTATCATGCGACACGTTAGAGGAACACCGCGAGATGCAGGATTCGACTCACGATACCGCGCCGCGCGCGGTTCGGAACGACGCAGATATTTCCGCACGTCGGGGGCAGAGCGCGAAAGCAGGAAGCAGTGCGGTCTTGTTGACTGCCGGTGGTCTGGTCGCGGCATTTGGCGCAGCCGCGTGTTGCGGTCTTCCGCTGGTTCTGGCTGGCTTAGGGTTGGGGTTGGCTTGGCTCATCGCGCCAGCATCGTTAGCAGCACCCTACCTGGCGTTCTTGCTAGTGATAGCCCCGCTGTTCTTGGCGGGAGGTGCAGTCCTGCTCTGGAGGCAGAGTAGAGCGACGTGCGCCTCGAACACGATCTGCGCGCGACCAGCGGTCCGCGCCGCCACGTTTCTCTGTCTATTGCTCGGCGCGGCGCTGCTCTACCTCGGTTACGCCTACATGGATGTTTGAAGATATGTCCGATCTGGTTCTTGAAGCCGCACTAACGTGTCCTGCATGCGGTAACGTTCACATCGAAGCAATGCCTTTGGACGCGTGCCAGTATTTCTACGAATGCAGGGCCTGCGGAACGCTTATGCGACCGAAACCGGGGGATTGTTGCGTCTTCTGTTCGTACAGCCCGACGCCTTGTCCGCCACGCCAACAGGCGAAGTGTTGTTAAGCAATCATGCCAAATGAGTGCATCACCCCTTCACGCGATTGGCTGCGTAGCCCGCGCGCAAGTGTGTTGGCCTGGCTTATTCCCGTTGCCGCCCTTTTTTCTGGTCTGTTCGCGTCCGTGCTTGCGCGAACCGTGATCTGGATCATTGCGCTGATCTGGATGGGAACGGCGTGCATTCTCAATGCAAAGCGCTGCGGACGCACGCACTGCCGCTACACGGGTCCTTACTATCTGGTGATGATCGCACCTGTAGTACTGCTAGGTTCCGGCTTCGTCTTCGTTGGAACCTACGGTTGGCTGGTGTTGGGATGCGTTATTTTGTTCGGAAGCACCCTGCTCTGGTGGGCGACCGAGCGGGCTTGGGGCAAGTTCTCTTAGTCAAAAGCCGCTGCGTACAAGCCTAGCAGTGCAAGCTTCACCCATCAGATTCCCCATTTCCAGCTGTCTGCGTGAGCTCGTGATTGGCCCATCGCTGCCAGCGCCGAGCGGAATGTGCGCCGCGCTCAATGCCGTCCTGGCGGCTATAAATTTTCATAGGCCGCGGTGTCCGCGGGGCTGTTCCATTCGCGTCTCGTGTTTGCCGTCATTGACGCTCCGACGAACTTCTCTTCCCAGAAGGACCAGATCTCAGTCCGGGCTCCCCCTTCAAGGGATTCCTGTGCTTTGTCCGTTGGCTCTGTTGCGTTAGGTTTGGAGCGATGGATAAGGCCGTGCCCTATACGCAAACCGCTTATGACCCGGGCCGCGCGCGGCGGACGCTGTTTGCGGCGCTTGCCGATGCGCGCGCGGAGTTCGGGAGGACGCGCGCCATCATGGTCGACGGCGACGAGCGCACGCTCAACTATGAAGAGATCGTACGGGCCGCGCTTGCGCTCGGCCACGCGCTGAAGGCGGGGACTGCGCGCGGCGAGGCGGTCGGCGTGCTGCTGCCGACCGGCATCGGCTCGGTGATCTCGTTCTTCGCGCTTTCCGCCTATGGCCGCACGCCCGCGATGCTGAATTTCACCGCCGGCGAGCAGAGTCTGAAAGCCGCGCTGACGATGGCGAAGATCAAGCGCGTGGTCACGGCACACCGCTTCATCGAGCTGGGCAAATTGGAGGCGCTGGAAGCCTGGCTGAAGCCGATCACCGAACTCGTTTACCTCGAAGAGGTGCGCGAGAAGCTGTCGGCGTTCGACAAGGCGACGGCGGCGTTGGGCTCGCTCTTCCCTGCCCTCGTGGCCAAGCGCAATTCGCCCGATGCGCCGGCGGTGATCCTGTTCACCTCGGGCACCGAGGGCGAACCCAAAGGCGTGGCTCTCTCGCACGCCAACATCCTCGCCAATATCGAGCAGGTGCGCGCGCATGTGCCCTTTTACGAATCCGACGTGGTGCTCAATCCGCTGCCGACCTTTCATTCCTTCGGGCTGACGGTCGGCGCGCTGATGCCGATCTGTCTCGGCATCAAGACCGTGCTGCATCCAAGCCCGCGCCAGCCGCACGAGATCGTGCGGCGCATTAAGGAACATCGCGCCACCATTCTTCTCGCCACCGATACGTTCGTTTCGCAATATGCGCGCGCCGCCGCCGGCAGCGAGCTGCAGAGCCTGCGCCTTGCCGTCTGCGGCGCCGAGCGCTTGCGCGACGAGACGCGCCAGCTGGTGAAGCGCAAATTTCCGGTCGAGCTCTTGGAAGGCTATGGCGTCACCGAGGCGGCGCCCGTCATCTCGGCCAATCAGCCGGGCATGAACCGCCACGGGACGGTGGGGCATTTCATTCCCGGAATCGAAGCCCGCGTGGAGCCGGTCGAAGGCATCCATGACGGCGGGAGGCTTTATGTGCGCGGACCCAACATGATGCTCGGCTATATGCGCCCCGAAGAGCCGGGCAAGATTGCCGCGCCGCCCGACGGCTGGCACGACACCGGCGACGTCGTGGCCATCGACGAGGACGGCTATCTCTCGATCCGCGGCAGGCTGAAACGCTACGCCAAGATCGGCGGCGAGTCGGTGTCCTTGACCGTGGTCGAGAACTGCGCCTCGGCGCTGTGGCCCGATCATGCGCACGCGGCGATCGCGGTGAAAGACGAGCGCAAGGGCGAGTGCATCGTGCTGGTCACGACGAATCCGGAAGCCGAGCGCAGCGATCTTGTCGTCTGGGTGCACAATCACGGCGTTCCGGAACTTGCCGTGCCGCGGCGCGTTATACGCGTTAACGATATTCCTGTGCTCGGCACCGGGAAAACCGACTATTTCGGCGTCGCCAAAATGGTGGCGAAAGACGCGGAAGCCGCGCCGTTTTCTTAAACAGCAAGGCGCATTTCTCGAAAGTCCGAAGCACCGCCCCGGAACGGTCTTAATCATGTCACCGATTCGCCACCGATTTTCGCGGGCGAATGCTAAACTTGCGCGTTCTCTTGGAGGCGCCGGGAGACTGGGAGAGTGCCGGCGCCGAGAACGGATGGGACCGCTATGCGTCGAGTATTCGCATTGGCGGGGGCGGTAACGTATCTGACGATCGGAAGCGCGTTCGCCGATCCCGCTGGCACCGCTGTGAGCAGTGAAGACGCTCTGGGCGTCGTGCCCGGCTTTGGGCTCGCTCATGCCGATGGCGATTCGGCGCAGAGCGGCGATGCCACAAGCGGAGCTCGCAGCTACGCTTTCGGCAACGGCTTCAAAACCGAAATCGAACGGCTGAATTACAGCGCGACCATTCCGGGGTTCAGCGCAACGCCGGCGGGCGGCGTGCGCAGCACCACTCTGATGCTGAACGGGCTCTATGAGTTCAGCAGCGGCGGCTGGCGGCTCAAGCCTTATATCGGCGTCGGATTCGGCACCACCGATTTCAGCGCGCGACTGTTGGGCGTCGGCGACAGCTCCTTCATCCCGACCTTTCAGCTGAAGGGCGGCGTCAATTACAGCATCAACCAAAAGCTGCTCGGCAAGTTCGAATACCGCTACAGCCAGGGCAGCAAGCCGAGCATCGGAATCGAAGGCCTGCCGGCCAAGTTCCAGCTTAAGTCCGGCGGGTTCTTGGTTGGGTTGAATTATCGGCTGCAGTAGAGCGCGAATAGCCAACCAATAAAAACAACTCCCCCCACCCAAAGCGCCTTCGGCGCTTTGACCTCCCCACGTTTATTGCCGTTGTTTTTCATCTTTGGCGTGAGAAGTCGATGCTGTTCGCACGAGGACCCGGTTAAGCCCACCGATGCGCTAGAGCGGTTTTGAATCTAGATTACGCACAGTGCGCACATATAAGGCCCTACTGTGCAGCAGGAGCCTGTCCCTACACTACCGAGCCCTTCATCGCTTGGGTGGGCCGCGTGCGCGGCCCATGACAATTTTTGGAATGCTCTAAAAGCTACTCGGTAGTGCTCAGTTGCGGTTCCTCGAACTCGATTCTGATGAAAACCGTCCTACCCTCGCCGGGGACTGGAGGCATCTCAATCGGGGCAAACTCCCTTTTAACGACTGCGCCCTCACGTGCAGCGAGCCACCTCCCCATCGCGCCCTTGGCTTCCTCGACCGTGTCCCCCATGAATGTCCAGTCTTTCGTCGACGGCTTCGTCGCGATCCGCCGCTTAAGCCCCGCCACGTCACACGCGCGCTTCGTGTTGTGCGTAACTTTCTGAATCGAGATGCACTCGACCGGACACACGCTTTCGCAACGCCCGCAACGCGTGCAATTGTCCTGATCGATATAGAGTAAGGGGTAGCGGTGCGGTGTTTGATCCTTGGCGGCGACGTGGCCCGTGATGCGGCCGTCGTCGTCGTAAATAAGACCATCCACGCGCACAATGCAGTTGTCGTGCGGTTTTACCTCGAGGCACTTCTCGCAGTAGATGCAGATATCGTTGTCGATCTCGAACTTGAAGTGACATAGATAACAACGCATCGTTTCGCGGTTCGCGAGCTGCGGCGTATAGCCCGTCTCGACTTCGGCGCGGAGGGATCTTTCCGCAAGCGCAATCGTCGGGTTCGCCTGGCGGGCAATGTCATCCATCTCCGGTACGCGGCCCGTATCCGTGACGCCGCCGGTGATCTCCGCAACGTCGAGCATGCGCGATTCGCCCATCAGGTACTCGTCCACGGCGCGCGCGCACTCCTTGGCGTGACCAATCGCTTGGATCAATGTCGAAGCGCCAATCGAAAAATCGCCGGCCAGGAACAGTCCGGGCTGATCGGTCGCGACCGGCGAGCCTTTCTTTATCCATCCGTTCTTATCGAGGACCTTGGGCGCAATGGACCGATCGAGCCACGACGTGTCCTGCCACTGGCCGGTCGCGAGCAATACCGTGTCGACATCGACGTCAAATTCGCTGCGCTCGACTGCCACGGGCCGGCGCCGTCCGCTCGCGTCGGGTTCGCCGAGCTCGTTACGGACGAAACGCATTTGCTTGACCTTATCGCGGCCGTTGCCGTTGGCGAGATAGGCCGTCGGCCCAACCATGAGCTCGAGAGGAATCTTTTCGTGGATGAGCTCGTCGATTTCAGCCTTGGTCACCGACATCTCTGCGCGCGAGCGGCGGTAATAAACGCTCGATTGCGAGCCCAGACGAAGCGCCGTGCGCGCGCAGTCCATCGCGGTGAAGCCGCCGCCGATGACGATGACCCGCTCGCCGATATGGGACTTGCCGGTTTCGTTGGCCTCGAGCAGAAAATCGAGCCCATGCTTGATGCCGCCCAAATCCTTGCCGGGCAAATCCAGGATGTTCGGATCCAACGTGCCTGCCGCGATGATCACCGCGTCATAAGACTTCATGAGCTTTTCGATCGTCGTATCGACACCGATGTTTTGATTGCAGAGAATCTCGACGCCGAGCCGGCGGATCTGTTCGATCTCCTTGTCGATGACGTCGCGCGGCAAGCGGAACTCGGGGATGCCTTGATTCATCATGCCGCCGGGCGTCGAGTGCTTCTCGAACACGGTCGGGACGTGGCCGTAGAGCGCGAGCTCGCGCGCCGCGGCAAGGCCGGCCGGTCCGCCGCCGATGATCGCGACGGTCTTCCCGGTTTTCGGATACAAGGGATCGAGGACGACGAGGCCGCCGGAGCCAAGATCCGCCGCCGCACGCTTGGAAAAACAAATCGCGACCGGCTCGCCCAAGCCTTCGCGGCCGTGCCGGCAAACGTCCTCGCAGGGGCGCGAGCACACCCGGCCGAGGACAGCGGGAAATACGTTGTCCACCAGGTTGATGAAATACGCCTTGTCGTAGTTACCGCTGTTGATCTCGCCGAGATAGTCCGGGATTCGCGTGTGGGCGGGACATGCGGCCTGGCAGGGAATGTTCTTGCGCAGCCAATCCATGTCCTTGGGTTGGTTGGCGAAGCCGTCCTCGCGCGTGAGCGAGAAGTGCGGCATCCGGTTGCGGCCGGGTTCGAGCGTGAGAACGATGTTCTTGTCAGCCACTAGACCGTCACCTTTTCAGCCAGGCGCTGATAAGTCTGCCAGCGTTTCACGATATCGGCCTGGGCCAACTCCATGAGCTCGTCCGCCGCGCCGGGATTGGCCTTCGCCAGCGAACGATAACGATTTTCCGTGTCCGCGTATTCCTTGAAGCTGATGCTCGGTTTGGCCGAATCGATCTGCATCGGATTGCGGCCGACGTCCTTCAATTTCGGATTGTACCGGTACAGCGGCCAATAGCCGCTTTGTACGGCCCCCCGCATATGCTCGATCGTGTAGGTCAGATCGAATCCGTGCGCGATGCAGGTCGCATAGGCAATGAGAATGGACGGCCCCTTGTGGGCGGCGGCCTCCTGCATTGCCTTGACGGTCTGTTTTGGATCCGCCCCGAAGGCGATCTGACCGACATAAACGTGGCCGTAATCGATGGCGATGAGCCCCAAATCCTTCTTTGCAACGAGCTTTCCGCCGGTCGCGAATTTTGCCGTCGCGGCGCGCGGGGTCGCCTTCGATTTCTGGCCGCCCGTGTTCGAATAGACTTCCGTGTCCATGACCAGAATATTGACGTCGCGGTTGTTGGCCAACACGTGATCGAGACCGCCGAAGCCGATGTCGTAGGCCCAGCCGTCGCCGCCGACGATCCAGACGATGCGGTTCAACAAGTGGTCGGTCAGGGCATAGAGATCCTTGGCTTTGGCGTCCGGAATTTTCTTCAGGCGTGTGCGCAGCTCTTCGAGACGAGCCCGCTGAGCATCCAGCTCCGTACCGGTTTCCTGCGACGCAGCGATAATCTGCGCGGCGAGCTCCTCGCCAATCTTAGGTGCAAGCTCCTTTAGCGCCTTGCGCGCGTACTCACCCAACTTGTCCAAGGTCACCCGAAAACCGTAGCCGAATTCCGCATTGTCTTCGAACAGCGAATTGGCCCACGCCGGTCCGCGGCCGTGGCTGTCGGTGGCCCACGGCGTCGTCGGCATATTGCCGCCAAAAATCGACGAGCAACCGGTTGCGTTCGCGACATAGAGATGATCGCCGAAGAGTTGCGTGAGCAGCTTCAAATAAGGAGTCTCGCCGCAGCCGGCGCAAGCGCCGGAAAACTCGAACTGCGGCGTCATCATCTGCGTCTCGCGCATGCGCAGGCTTTTCAGATCGCCACGCTCGGTGACAGGCAGCGTCTTGAAAAAATTCCAGCTCTCACGCTCCTGCTCGAGGATCGGCGCCTTCTTGGCCATGTTAATGGCCTTGAAATGCGGCCGGGCCGGGTCGTCGACCGGACAGGCCGACACGCACAACCCGCAGCCCGTGCAGGCATCGGCAACGATCTGCAAGGTGTAACGTTGAACAGAGTCGACGCCTCGGCCCTTGAGGCGAATCGCTTTGAATCCCTCGGGAGCGGCATCGAGCGCGTCCTTATGGTAGCGCTTCATCCGAATCACGGCATGGGGACAAACGATTTCGCAATTGCCGCATTGGGCGCAAATCCCCGGCTCCCAAACCGGGATTTCGGTCGTTAGATCCTTGGTCTCCCAGGCCGTCGTACCGGATGGGTAAGTGCCGTCGACCGGCAAGGCGCTGACCGGCAGCAAATCGCCGCGTCCGGCAATCATTGGGCCGATGACGTCGCGCACGAACGCGGGCGCGCCGGGCAGCACCGGAGACGGCATGTCGAATGCACTCGTCACTTCCTGCGGCACGGCGACTTGTTTCAGGTTCTCGAGCGTGCGATCGACGGCCGCGTAATTCATCTGGACGATCTTTTCCCCCTTGCGGCCAAAGGTCTTGTCGATCGCCTTCTTGATCAGGCCGATTGCTTCGTCCTTCGGGAGGATGCCCGAGATCGCAAAGAAGCACGTCTGCATGATCGTGCTGGTGCGCCGCCCGAGTCCGGCTTCTTCGGCGACTTTGTCCCCATCGATGACGTAAAGCTTGAGCTGTTTTTCGATGATCTGCCGCTGAACCTCGCGCGACAGATGATCCCAGACTTCGTCGACGCCATACGGGCTGTTGATGAGAACGATAGCGCCGTCAGCCGCGTACTCGAGCACATCGTTTTTGTTGAAATAGCTGAACAGGTGACAGGCGACGAAATTCGCCTTCTGAATGTAATAGGGCGCTTCGATTCTTTCGGGGCCGAAGCGCAAATGAGAGATGGTCTGCGAGCCCGCTTTCTTGGAATCGTAGTAGAAATACGCTTGCGCTCCGAGGCCGGTTTTCTGACCAATGATCTGTACCGTATTTTTGTTCGAGCCGACGGTGCCGTCGCCGCCCTGGCCGTAGAACATCGCCGAATAGACGTTGGCATGATCGATCAAATAAGCCGGATCATAGTCGATGCTGGTGTGGCTGACGTCATCGATGATCCCGACCGTAAAGCCGTTTTTCGGGCGCTTTTTCTTCAGCTCATCGAACACGCCCTTTGCCATCGCCGGCGTGAAGTCTTTCGACGAGAGACCAAACCGGCCGCCGATAATGGTGGGCAGATCTTCGCAAGAGAGGCTGCCGTCCATGTAGGCCTGCGCCACTGCGGCAACAACGTCCTTATATAAAGGCTCGCCTTGGGCGCCAGGTTCCTTGGTGCGGTCGAGCACGGCAATCGCCTTGACCGTCGCCGGGATTTTCGCAACCAGTTCGGCCGCCGGAAACATGCCGGATTGGACGATGCGTGGCAGGGCTGCATAATAGGGGTTGACCGTCTCGCGGGCTTGAAAATACGTGTCGGGATTTTGTGCCGTGCCGCGTATGAACGGTCGCTCCGGATTCAGCGCTCGATCGCGGTGCTGATGAACGTGTTTGTTTTCGATCATCGCGGCGATCTGATCGTCCTCGACCAGGTCGATCGTATTGATCTCATGCGAGGTCCTGAAACCGTCGAAGAAATGCACGAACGGCACGCGGCTCTCCAGCGTCGCCGCATGGCTGATCAACGCCATATCCTGCGCTTCTTGAACGGAGCTGGAACAGAGCATTGCGAACCCGGTCTGGCGCGCCGCCATCACGTCCTGATGGTCGCCGAAAATCGACAACGCTTGCGCGGCAAGGGATCTTGAAGCGACGTGAATAACGGTCGAAGTCAGTTCGCCGGCGATCTTGTACATATTGGGAATCATCAACAACAAGCCCTGCGAGGCCGTAAACGTCGTGGTCAACGCGCCGGTTTGCAGCGACCCGTGCACGGAGCCTGCCGCGCCTCCTTCGCTCTGCATCTGCGAGACCTCGGGCACGATACCCCAGATGTTGGTCTCACCTTTGGCCGCCCACGTGTCCGCGTGCTCGCCCATCGGCGAAGCCGGTGTGATCGGATAAATGATGCACACTTCGTTGGTCTTATACGCAATTCTTGCGACAGCCTCGTTGCCGTCGATCGTCGCCGTGCGAACGTTGGACGCTCGGCGACCTATGGTTTCTTGCGTATTTTCTTTGTTCATCCCATGCATGGCTCAGCCCCTTAAGGTCATCATACTATTGGGCAGCACCGCATACCTATTTGCGCAGTCGGAACGCTTGAACATCCTGGTCTTCGGGATCGAGCGCAAGCGCCTGCCCGAAGCCCCGAACACGGCGCACACGATAACATTACTACCTCGGGGCCGATAAGGCCCCCTACCCGGTCATCTTTCCAGCGTTCCCGGCGATGGGCGGGAACGTCTTGCTCCAAAAGCGGCCCTTCCGGGCTAGGGTCGGCAACAACCGAGTCTCGCCAAAGGCGGTCGTTCCAGCGAACGCCTAATTACATTCGAAATCGTCGCCGGTGGTGGGGGTGGCAGAGATCGGGCCAGCCACGCGTCTTCCAGTAATCGACGAGGCCTGCTTTACGAACGAGAGTCTTGAACCGCTCCGTCTTGCGCACAGAGGGGTACTGGCCGACTTTGGGGCCTAGTGGCCGATTTTGAATTTACGATCAATCATCAGCGCCAAGCGCTCGTAAGTCGCCGCAATCGATAATAGACACCCCCTAACATCTGTGTCCGTCATGTTTTTGGCCATCAAGCGGAGCTGTTCAGCGCGCGCTCGATGTTCGTTAGCCTTGTCGTATTGCCCGTCCATCCTCAACCCGGCTCGCCAAGTCGATTTCGGCGGCAAGCATGTCCCATTGCGCGGCTAAGTCTTTGTAAACCGCTCGCAGCTCCGGTCGCGCCAGTTCCGCGTAGGCGTTAGCCTCGCGTGCCGCCATCTGGCAATGTTCGATACGCTCAGTGTCGCTGAGTTTTTCCCATCGGTCCGCGCTGAAGCCGTCCACTTGCCCACATCCCTACGTTGAAGGAGCGGGTCACCTTAAAACTTCAGATCGAATAACTCCATTACAACTGCGTAAAATATATGTGGTTAACAGCGGTGTTAGTTCACTGCCTCCAATTCAATCTTCAACTCCACGGCTCACCGTCGCCATCAAAGATTTGCGACACGTTCATTGCGAACGTTCGGAACTCAGCGGACAGCCCCGCTCAGCCTTGGGCGGCTATTTCTTGGCCGGGCTAGGGTGCCGGATGAGCTGAAAAACACGCCATGAGCGAGTCATTCTGGGCGCGGATCGAGGATCGAGAGTCGCCTAAGGGTCAAACCCGGTCCTTTCCGGCGGTCTGCGCGAATGTCTGGTTTTTCCATAATCGGACATTCGGCTCTCAAACCGCTTGGTCCATACACAGACGGTCAGGTCAGTCGCGGTCACTGGGGCGCGCGTACTAAACTTTCCTCGCCGCGCCCGCCTTCCGCCTTCGCCAAGGCTACGGCGCGGCAAGTCGCACATTCAACCAATAAAAGAACTCCCCCCACCCGATCCGCCTACGCGCAAAGCGCTACGGCGGATCGACCTCCCCACAAGTGGGAGGTGGTTTGAGGTTTATAGCCGTTGGTCTTCAGATGTTTTCAGGATCAGGAGCGGGAGTACTTTAGAGTTTGCCAGATTTTTTCGGGGGTGGCGGGCATGTCGATGTGGGGGACGCCGAGGGCGTCCGAGATTGCGCCGATGATCGCGGGCAGCGAGCCGATGGTGCCCGCCTCGCCCGCGCCCTTGGCGCCGAGCGGATTGGTGAGGCACGGAATCTCGTTGTAGCGAATGTCGAGCGCGGGCATGTCGTCGGCGCGCGGCATCGTGTAGTCGACGAACGTCGCGGTCAAGAGCTGGCCCGACTCCGAATCGTAAACGCAATTCTCCATCAAGGCTTGGCCGAGCCCCTGCGCCACGCCGCCGTGAATCTGGCCGTCCAGGATCATCGGATTGATGACGCGGCCGACGTCGTCAACGATGGTGTAGGCGATGAGCGCGACAGTGCCGGTGTCGGGATCGATCTCGAGCTCGCAGATATGGCAGCCATTGGGAAAGGTGGGCGGCGAATCGAAGGCGCCGGAATCATCGAGCCCCTGCTCGAAGCCGGGAACGCGTTCGCGCTTCAAGACGGAGGCGAGCTCGGTGACGCCGATGGCGCGTTCGGCCTTCAAGACGCGGAAGCGGCCGACGCCGTCGGCGATTTCAAATCCGACCTCGGCGCCGCCGGCCTGCAGCACGTGGCCCGCCGCCGCTTTGCCCTTGACTGCCGTAATCGGTATCGCCTTGTTTGATAATAACGGCATCGAAGGGCACGCCGAGCTTCTCGGCGACGATTTGCGCGAACGCGGTCTCGTGCCCCTGCCCGTTCGATTGGGTGGCGAGATAAACCTCGACCGTGCCGTTCTCTTGAAAGCGCACTTTAGCGGGCTCGACGCCGCCCGGACCGCCCGAAGCCTCGAAATAATAGGCAACGCCGATGCCCCGCTTCTTGCCGCGCTTTTGCGCTTCCGCGCGGCGGGCTTCGAAGCCGGCCCAATCGGCGCGCGACGCGGCTTGATCCAGATTGGCGATGAAGTCGCCGGAATCGATCGAGAGGCCGCGCCAATTCTTATAAGGCAGCTCGGTCTTGGCGATCAGATTGCGCCGCCGGATTTCGACGCGGTCCAGCTTAAACGCAGTGGCGGCCGCATCCAGGAGCCGCTCGGTGATGTAGATGGCCTCCGGCCGGCCCGCGCCGCGGTAGGAGGTGATCGTCCCGGTATTGGTGAAGTAGCCTCTGACATGGGCGTAGACGGCGGGCACGCGATAGACGCCGCCCATGACGCGCAATCCGACCGTCGGAATGTATGGCGCAACATGAGTCATGTAGGCGCCCATATTGGCGAAGCTCGTCAGGCGCAAACCCAGAATACGCGCGTTCGCATCGAGCGCGAGCTCGCCTTTCATCTTGACGTCGCGGCCGTGGCCGTCGGCAAGAAAAGCTTCCATGCGCTCGCCGATCCATTTCACCGGGCGGGCGAAAGTTTTCGCGGCGATCAAAACCAGCGCCTGTTCGGGCACGACCGTCGCCTTCATGCCGAAGCCGCCGCCGACGTCGTGATTGATGACGCGAAGCTTCTCCGCCGGGATCTTCAACAGCACCGTCGCGATACGGTCGCGGATCGTGCTCGGTCCTTGCGTCGAGGTGTAAAGCGTATAGCGGCCGATGTCGGCATCGTAGACTCCGATGGCGCCGCGCGGCTCCATCGGACTGGGGGCCACGCGATTCTGCACGAGCTCGACGAAAACGATCTTCGCGGCGGCAGCGAACGCGGCCGAGCAGCCAGCCTCGTTGCCCTCGCCCCAATCGAAGGCGAGATTGCCGGGCGCGCCGTCCCAGATCTGCGCGCCGCTTGCCGCGGTTTCGAGCGACGCGGAAATCGGCAGCGGCTCGTAGTCGACGACGGCCAATTCGGCGGCGTCCTTGGCAAGCGCCGCGGTTTCGGCGACGACCAGCGCGACGGCTTCTCCGGCGAAGCGGACCTTGTCCTTGGGCAGAAGCGCTTTCGGCGATTGCCTGATGTTCGAGCCGTCGCGATTCTTGAAGATTCCGCGCACCGGCATGGTGCCGACATCGCCGAGGTCATCGGCGGTCAGCACGCCGATCACGCCCGGCGCTTGCCGTACGGCTTCGAGATCGACGCTCTTTATGACGGCATGAGGATGAGGGCTGCGGATGAAATAGGCATGGGCCTCGCGCTCGAGCTTGATGTCGTCGGTGTAGCGCCCCTGCCCGGTGACCAGGCGGACGTCTTCTTTGCGCTTCACGCTCTGTCCGATGCCGAATTTCATGAATTGCCTCAAAATGAATCCGAGTCGTTACCGCTTTGTTCGCTGAGCTTAATATCATCTTAACGACGATTGCATAGCGTGGGTCTGTTGGCGCGGGGCGGAATGCGCCAAGATTCTTTGGTTGTCGCGCAATCTACGGCGAACCGCGGTAGGCACTTCGCCGGATTGCGCTCTGGGGGCAGAATTTCTGTGGCACAGGGGCAAAGCCATCGCGCCGAACTGACGCGGCTTGCGGATATCGCATCCGAGCCGAAAGAGCGCGTCGGCGAAATCTATCTCGCGGTCAGCACCCTTTTCGAGCAGCAGAACCAAATCTTCAACGGGCGCGAGCGCGAGCTTGCGACCGACATTTTGCGGCGCATCTCCAAGGACGTCGAGATGGCGATCCGCATCGCGCTGGCCGAGCGTCTCGCCGACGTCGCCGATGCGCCGCATGAGCTGATCATTTTGCTCGCCGACGACCGCATCGAAGTGGCGCGGCCGGTGCTCCTGCGCAGCCCGGTCCTCAGCGATGCCGATCTCGTACAAATTGCCGCGCACGGCTCGGACGATCATCAGATTGCGCTGGCGGGCCGGCCTGAATTGGCGGAGCCCGTGAGTGCGGCGCTTGCGCGCAGCGAATGCGAGGCCGTGGTTTTAGAACTTCTGCGCAACAAGGGCGCCAAGATCGCGGCCGCAACGTTCGATGCGCTGGTCGAGCGGGCACGCCAATTGGCAAGTCTTCAAGGCGCGCTGACGGAGCGCGGAGATCTTCCTCCAGCACTGGCCTGCCGGATGTATGTCTGGATCTCGGCGGCGCTGAAATCGACGCTGCTGAAGCGATATCCCGAAGTGGCCCAATCCCTGGCCGCGGCCATCGAAGAGACGACCTCGGGCCTGCAAGCCGGCACGCCGCTCAGCTCGGAGACGAGCGCCAAGAAGCTGATCGCGAAACTTTCCAATTCCGGGCAGCTGCGGGCGTCGTTTTTGATCCGGGTGCTGCATCAGGGCCAGATGGATCTGTTCGACCACGGCTTTGCGGCGCTCTTGCAAGTGCACGTCGAAACCGTCCGCAGGGCGCTTTATGAAAACAGCGCCAATGAAGTGGCTTTGGCCTGCCGGGCCGCCGGCATCGACCGCTCGGCCTTTCTCACGGTTTTCAACCTTTCGCGCCGTCACAAGCGGGTGAGCACCGCGCTCTCCGATTCGGATCAGCGCGAGATCCAGGCCGTTTTCAGCCTGGTTCAAAAAACCGATGCCTTGCAGCAGCTTAAGGCGGTTGCCGCCTGAATTGGCAAGATCGGGCTGGAATTGCTACATGTAAGGGATGATCGATCCCTTCGGCCGTCACGTCACCTATTTGCGCGTTTCCGTCACCGACCGCTGCGACTTCCGCTGCGTCTATTGCATGCCCGAGCACATGACCTTCCTGCCGAAGGCCGATGTGCTTTCGCTCGAAGAGCTGGACCGGCTGTGCAGCGCCTTCATCGCCAAAGGCGTCAACAAGCTGCGGCTGACGGGCGGTGAGCCGTTGGTGCGCCGCGACGTGATGAAGCTCTTCCGTTCGCTCGGCCGCCATATCGGAACGGGTGCGCTCAACGAGCTGACGGTGACCACGAACGGCAGCCAGCTGGCGCGCTTCGCTAGCGAGCTCGTCGACTGCGGCGTGAAGCGCATCAATGTTTCCGTCGATACGCTGGATGCCGATAAATTCCGGACCATCACCCGCTGGGGCGATCTCACGCGCGTGATTGCCGGAATCGATG
>WNFT01002996.1_pt1 | contig 16443 bp, 15 predicted proteins | sample 5400191 | NCBI WGS metagenome assembly WNFT01 (sample SAMN13153359, study PRJNA577476) | soil metagenome | isolation source: 80 cm saprolite under Madrone tree | place: USA:California | collected 2016-06-14 | reverse complement strand
ATCCTGGGGATGCGCCTCAAGCAGTTCATGCTCCTGGGCTACGTTCGGGACCATGGCGGCGTCTCCCAGCAGGAGCTGGAGAAGGCCCTCCTGGTCGACGCCAACGGCGTGGTGCTGCTCCTGAACGAGCTCGAAGCCGCCGGGTTCTCGATCCGCCGGCGCGACGTCAACGACCGCCGCCGTCACCTCGTCGAGCTGACGTCCGCGGGTCAGGTGGCAGTCGAGCGAGCGGAGAAGGCGCGCGAATCCCTCGAAGACGAGATCCTGGCCGACTTCAGCCCTGAGGAGCGGGTGGCGCTGCGAAAGCTGCTGGGGCGGGTCCTCGAGGGGCTCCTGAAGGCAACCCCAGACCCCGTCAAGGTCTAGCTAGACCGGCCGCATCCCCGTCGGGCTAGTTCAGGCGCTCCACGATCATCGCCATGCCCTGGCCGCCGCCGACGCACATCGTCTCCAGCCCGTAGGTCTTGTCCATTTCCCGCAGGCCGTTGAGCAGCGTGCAGAGGATGCGGGCTCCGGTCATGCCGAACGGGTGGCCCAGGGCAATCGCCCCGCCGTGCGGGTTGAGCCTGTCGCTGAACGGATCGACGCCGATTCCCCGCGCTGACGGGATGACCTGCGCGGCGAAGGCTTCGTTGATCTCGACGATGTCGATGTCGTCGATCGTCATCTTCGCGCGCTTGAGAGCCTGCTTCGAGGCTTCGATCGGCCCCAGGCCCATGAACTCCGGCTCGAGCGCGGTCAGCCCGGTCGAGACCACGCGGGCCAGCGGCTTGATACCCAGCTCCTTGGCCCGGCGCTCGGACATCACCACGACGGCGGCGGCGCCGTCGTTGAGCGGGCACGAGTTGCCCGCCGTCACCGTGCCGTCCTCGCGGAAGGCGGGCTTGAGGGTCGCCAGGACCTCCACGGTCGTGCCCGGACGCGGGCCGTCGTCTTTGGTGAACATCTGGCCGTTGGGCAGCGGCACCGGGATGATCTCGCGGTCGAAGAAGCCGTCGTCGCGGGCCTTCACAGCCGCGTTCTGGCTCTTGACTGCGTAGCGGTCCTGTTCCTCGCGGCTGATCTTCTCGCGCCGAGCCACGTTCTCGGCCGTCTGGCCCATGGCGATGTAGATGTCGGGGTACTCTTCGGCGTTCCCGGGCACGAGCCTTGGGTTGTAGGTGTCCGGGGCGTCGGGATAGCCGCTGCCGTAGCGCGACACACACTCCACGCCGACAGACAGAAAGACGTCGCCCTCACCGGCCTCGATGGCGTGCGCGGCGATCCGGGTGGTCATCAGCGATGACGAGCAGTAGCGGTTGACGGTGACGCCGGGGACGTCGAGCCGGCTGAGGATCGATACGACCCGACCGAGGTTGTGGCCCTGCTCGCCACCGGGCAGGCCGCACCCGCAGATGAGGTCCTCGATCTCCGAGCGCTCGAGCTGCGGCAGCTGCTCCAGCACCTTCGTGACTACGTAAGACGCGAGGTCGTCCGGCCGAACGTCCACCAGGGATCCCTTGCGAGCCCTGCCGATCGGAGAGCGACCCAAAGCGGCGATCACTGCACTAGTCATTGCTCACCTTTAGAAGCGGAATTCGGCTACCGGTATTTCCCGTAAGCGGCGTAGATCAAGAATCCCACAAACATCACACCGGCCACGGCGAAGGCGACCGCTGGATTGAGTCCCGCAGAGCCCAGCAACACGACCGCCAGCATCAAGGCTGGAAGGTAAAAGACCGCACCGAGCTCGATCCAGCGCATTCCCATCCTGCGCTGTCGCTTGCCTTCCAGGATCAGCTCGCGCGGCAGGCGTTCTTTCGGGTCGAGCCGGGCGAAGATCGAGTACATGCTCCTCCGCTCGAGGCTGCGAGGCCGATCGTCGCCCTTAAACGTCATCGTCCACTCCACCGCGTTGTGGACGATGGCGTCTCGCAGCACCAGCACGGCGTTCAGGATCGGGATCAGGTAGTACGCCAGGCTCGGGTTGAAATCAGGGATGAACAGGATGATCGACGCCGGGAAGATCGTGATGAAGTACAGGGGCGTGACGTAGGCCTGGCCCTGCCGGAACGTCCTGGCCAGGGTCCCGAGTGCGAGCGTGACGGCACTGAAGCTGATGGCGATCAAGATCGCGACCCACACCATGACGGGCACGGCCACCGGGCTGACGGTGATGTGTCCGATGCCGGACTCCCTCGGCAGCGATACCCGCGAGAGTGCGACGAGCATCGATCCGATGGCGGCGACAGCAGCCACGAGGCTGATGGTGGTGATAGCCCCGATCTTGCCCAGCAGGATCCGGCTGCGAGGAGCGGGCGTCAGAAGCAGGCTCTCGAGCGTCTTGCGTTCGCGCTCCCCGGCCGAGCTGTCGAGCGCGGCCGAGAAACCGCCGGTCAGGATCATGGTGATCAGGATGTAGGGCAGGAAAAAGCTGAGAAAGGCGTTGGACGCGGCCTGAACCGGCGAGGTCAGCGGGCGGGCCACGATGCGCACGGGCGTCAGGATCCCGGGGTCGATGCCGCGCTGCTGCAGCGCTGCCGCAGCCTGCGCCGCGCTGTACTGCCCGATCACTGTCCGCAGACGGGTGTCGGCGATCTGCGCGCTCTGGCGACTGGGGTCGTAGTACTCGTCGATCTCGCCCGGCTTGAAGGCCACGCCGATATCCACCTGGCGCATGGCCGCCGCGGCCGGATCGGACACCGGCACCAGCTTCAGGCTCGTGGCACCCAGCAGCTCGCCCAGCCCGGTCGGGACGTCGCCCGAGTAGCCGACCGTGTACTCCTGTGTGGCGGTCTTGGTCGCGACCTGCGAGATGACGCTGAGCACGATCGGCGTCGCGAGCGCGGCCAGGCCGATGGCCATGAGCGTGCGGCGGTCGCGCAGGATCTCGGTGATCTCCTTCTTGTAGACGATCCAGGCCGTCCTCACTTTTCTCCTACCAGCTCTAAGAACGCATCCTCCAGCTCGCGCCCAGCGCCCCGCACCTCGGCCGTGGACCCGCTCGCCACGACCCGGCCCTCATGCAGGATCGTGATGCGGTCGCAAAGCCGCTCGGCATCGTGCATCACGTGGGTCGAGAAGATCACGCACTTGCCGCGCCCTTTGGACTCGACCATGAACTGGCGCACATCTCTGGAGGCGAGCACGTCGAGGTTGGATGTCGGCTCATCGAACATCAGCACCTGCGGGTCGTGGACGATCGCGCGCGCGATCGCGAGCTTCTGCTTTTGCCCCGATGACAGGCTTTCGGCGCGCTGGTCGGCAAACGAGCCGACGTCGAGGCGCTCGATGACCGCGTCGACACGATGCTTCAGCTCCCTATCCGGCACTCCGCTGAGCTGCGCGAAGTAGGCGATGTTCTCCCGCGCCGTCAAGCGCGGATACACGCCGATGTCGGCCGTCACCACGCCGACTCGCTTGCGCACCTCTTGCGGGGAGGTCCGTGTGTCGAACCCGAGGACGTCTACGGTTCCGTTGTCGGGCGACAGCAGAGTGCAGATGATGCGCAGGGTCGTTGTCTTGCCGGCGCCGTTCGGGCCCAGCAAGCCGAAGATCTCGCCAGGCTGGGCTGAAAACGAGATGCCACGAAGGACCTTGTTCTTTCCGAGCGTCTTCTCGAGGCGCTCGACCGCCACCGCCGCCTCGGTCACTTGCCTTTCTTGGTGGCTCGCGTCTTGGATACGGTTGAGCCGGCGGCCCTGGCGGCCGGCTTGCGTTGAGCGGCCGGCTTCGCCGCCGGCCTGGCAGCAGGCTTCCCCGCCGCGGCAACAGGTTCCGGCAGTGGCTGGGCTTCCGTGGCGACAGGCTCGGGCGCTTCCGCTTGCGAGCCGGCGACGCCGATGGTGCTCGACAGCGTGCGGTGGCATGTCTCGCAGGTGATGATCGTGCGTACGAGCGTGCCGAGCTGATGCTCCTCGCGTCGCAAGGTGCGCGGGCGGCCGCAGAACGAGCAGACCGCGACCTCGGTCGTGACCACGACATGCCCTGGTCTTTTGTTCATCGGTGTGTCCTCGGCCCCGAGATCCGCAGCATATTTCGCGGCATCGGTGGCCGGAGCCAAGGAGACGACGAGCACGCGAGGGAGCGCATCGCGTAGATGCGTGACCGAGCGCGCACAGGAGGCGACGCAGGCTTCAGCGCCGTAGGCGCCCGGCCGCCTAGGACGCGAAGATGCAAGGAGCTTCGGGGCCGGGACACAGTACTACGGTACAATTCCGCGAGCGGCGCACGTGCGCCGAGTTTCCTTTAAGTCCGATCCAAGAGAGGTCGGGAAGGAGGATTTTTGATGGCCATCGGAAGCCGCCTGCGACACGTGGTCGAGAGCCAGCAGTTCTCGAGGCCTCTCCTCGAAGAGCTGCTCGATCGAACCGACGAGATCAAGCGTCAGCCGCACCATTTCTCGGGACGGCTCAACGGCCAGGTGATGGCGGCCCTGTTCTACGAACCCTCGACACGGACTCGCCTGTCCTTCGAGGCGGCGATGCTCCGGTTGGGCGGCCGCACCATGGGCACCGACAACGCGCGCGAGTTCTCGTCGGCCGCGAAGGGCGAGACGCTCGAGGACACGATCCGGATCGTGAGCGGCTACGCCGATCTCATCGTCCTGCGCCACAACGAAGAGGGCGCGGCCAAGCGCGCCGCGGCGGTGAGCTCCGTTCCGGTCATCAATGCCGGCGACGGCCCCGGCCAGCATCCGACGCAGGCTCTGCTCGACCTGTACACGATCCGCGATGAGCTCGGCCACATCGATGGCGTCCGCATAGCGATGGTGGGGGACCTCGCCAACGGCCGCACCGTGAGGTCGCTGGCGTACCTGCTCAGCAAGTTCCGCGACATCCGCATCTGCTTCGTCGCGCCCCCGCAGGTGGCGATGAAGGACGACATCAAGCAGCACCTCGACGAGCACCACGTGCAGTGGGTGGAGTCGCAGGACCTCGACGTCGTCCTTCCACAGGTCGATGTCATCTACCAGACGCGCATCCAGAAGGAACGCTTCAGCGACGAAGCCTCCTACCTCGCGCTCAAGGGCGTCTATCGCATCGACGCCTCGACGCTGGCTCGCATGAAGAAGGAGTCGATCGTGATGCACCCGCTGCCCAGGGTCGATGAGATCGCGCCCGAGGTGGATGCGGATCCTCGTGCCGCCTACTTCCGCCAGGCTCGCAACGGGCTCTACATCCGGATGGCGCTGCTGGACAAGGTGTTGGCATGAGCATTACCCAGGGGAGGCTGAAGGCCACCGTGATGGATGCCGACCAGATCCGCCGCTCGCTCTCGCGGATCGCGCACGAGATCCTCGAGCGCAATCGTGGCGCCGGCGACCTGGTTCTGGTCGGCGTCATGGCCAAGGGGGACCACCTCGCCCGCAGGCTCGCGGACAGCTTGATGGAGCTCGAACGGGCGCCCGTCGCGGTGGGTGCGCTCGACATCGGCAAGCACCGCGACGACCGCCACCTGCGCGTGCCCGCGCACAGCGGACAGTCGGACGTGCCCGACATCGACGGCAAGGTCGTCGTGCTCGTGGACGATGTCATCCACCACGGGCGGACGGCTCGAGCCGCGATGGATGCGCTGATGGACTTCGGGCGCCCGCGGGCGATCCAGCTGGCGGTGCTCGTCGACCGCGGCCACCGCGAGCTGCCGATCCGTCCCGATTACATCGGCAAGAACGTGCCCACCTCGGACTCGGAGCGCATCGAGGTCCTCGTCACCGAGGAGGACGGCATCGACCAGGCGGTGATAGTTGCCGTCTAGAAATCGCCACGCGGCGCTGGTGCTCGAAGACGGCCGCGCTTTCGTTGGCGCGGCGCTGGGCGCTGATGTTCTCGGTCAAGGCGAGGTTGTCTTCAACACGGCCATGACCGGCTACCAGGAGGTGCTGACCGATCCCTCCTATGCCGGGCAGATGGTATGCATGACCTACCCGCTCCAGGGCAATTACGGAGTGCGTGAAGCCGATGCAGAGTCAGCACGCCCGTGGGCGCGGGCGCTGGTCGTGCGCTGGGCCTGCCCGGTGCCGAGCCACCACTCCAGCGAGGCTTCGCTGGACCAGTACCTGTGGCGGTGGCGCGTGCCTGCGATCGCGGACATCGACACTCGCGCGCTGACCCGGCACATCCGCAAGCACGGCGCGCTCCGGGCCGTCCTCTCGCATGAAGAGGCAGCGCCCGATCGAAAGCGTCTGGAAGATCTGGCGCTGGCCGCGCGTCGCGTCATTCCACTCGCAGAGCAGGACCTGGTCGCCGAGACATCACGGACGGCGAGCGCGGAATGGCTCGATCCCCTTCCAGCCGAGCTGCGGCTGCCGCACCGGGCGGACGGAGACGGGCTCGTGATCGCGGTCGTCGACTACGGCGTGAAGTCGAACATCCTGCGCTCGCTGCGGGAAAGCGGCTGCCGTGTCGTGGTCCTGCCGCACACGACGACGTGGTCCGCCGTCCAGGCGGTGGGCGCCGACGGCCTTGTCCTCTCCAACGGCCCGGGCGACCCGGCGGTGCTCGAGGTCCCGGTCGAGCTGGCGCGCGCCGCGCTCGGCCGCATCCCGCTGTTCGGCATCTGCCTCGGCCACCAGATCATGGGACGCGCCGCCGGCGCCACCACCTCGAGGCTGCCCTACGGCCACCACGGCGCCAACCACCCGGTCAAGGACCTGGAGACCGGCCGGGTGCACATCACGAGCCAGAACCACGAGTTCCAGGTGGACGCGGCCTCGCTGCCGCCCGGCGACTTCTTCGTCTCGCAGCGCAACCTCAACGACGGTTCAGTCGAGGGCCTCGGCCACCGCACGCTGCCCGCGTTCAGCGTCCAATATCACCCCGAGGGCTGCCCCGGGCCGCAGGACAACCAGCACCTCTACGACCGGTTCGTGGAGATGGTCCGCAACCGCCGGCCGGTGCTCAAGGCGGTTGGCGGCGCTGCGCAGCAAGAGAAGCCCAAGAAGGTGCTCATCCTCGGCTCTGGGCCGATCGTGATCGGCCAGGCCGCCGAATTCGACTACGCGGGCACGCAAGCATGCAAGGCGCTGCGCGAGGAAGGGATCACGACGGTGCTCGTGAACTCCAACCCCGCCACGATCATGACTGACGAGGAGGTGGCCGATCGCGTTTATCTGGAGCCGCTGACCGTGGAAGCAGTCGAGCGCGTGATCGCCCGCGAGAAGCCGGACGCGCTGCTGCCGACATTGGGAGGTCAGACGGGCCTCAACCTCGCGACCGACCTCGCCGCCGCGGGGGTGCTCGACCGTCACCACGTCCGTCTCCTTGGCGCCGACATCGAGACCATCCGCAAGGCGGAGGATCGCCTGGCATTCAAGCAGATGCTCGAGCAGATCGGCGAGCCGGTGCCGCTGTCGAGTGTCTGTGAATCGATCGATCAGGTCATCGCGTTCGTAAACGAGATCGGCCTGCCGGTCGTGATCCGGCCGGCGTACACGCTGGGCGGCACAGGCGGGGGTTTCGTCACCAACGAGGCTGACCTGAAAACGATTGCGCAGCGCGGGCTCGACGCGTCGCCCATCCACCAGGTCCTCATCGAGCGCTCGCTGTGGGGCTGGAAAGAGATCGAGTACGAGGTCATGCGCGACGGCGCCGACACCTGCATCACGGTCTGCAACATGGAAAACCTCGACCCGATGGGCGTGCACACCGGCGACTCGATCGTGGTCGCACCGGCGCAGACGCTCAGCGATCGCGACCACCAGATGCTGCGCTCGTCCGCGATCCGCATCATCCGCGCCCTCGGCATCGAGGGCGGATGCAACGTGCAGTTCGCGCTGGACCCGAAGAGCTCGACGTACTACGTCATCGAGGTCAACCCGCGCGTGAGCCGATCGTCGGCGCTCGCGTCCAAAGCCACCGGCTATCCGATCGCGCGAGTAGCCGCGAAGGTGGCCGTGGGCCGGCGGCTCGAGGAGATCCGCAACGAGATCACCGGCCGCACGTTCGCCGCGTTCGAGCCGGCGCTCGACTACTGCGTCGTCAAGATCCCGCGCTGGCCGTTCGACAAGTTCCCAGCCGGCGATCGGCGGCTGGGCACGCAGATGGCCTCGACCGGCGAGGTGATGGCCATCGAGCGCACGTTCGAAGGCGCCCTCGTGAAGGCGATGCGCTCACTGGAGCAGAAGCCCCCCTCCGCCACGGAGCTGGAGCGACCGGAGCTCATCGACCAGCCCAACGACAGGCGACTATTCGCGCTGCTTCATGCGCTTCGCAACGGAGCGCAGCCCGCTGATCTCGCGGCCCGCAGCGGCATCGACCGCTGGTTCATCGACCGCCTGGAGACCATCACACGACTGGAGAAGCACGGTGACGTCCGCGAGCTTCGGCGCGCGGGTTTCTCCGACACGATGATCGTGGCGCTGCGGGGCGAGTCGGTGGAGAGGTCGTCGCCCACGTACAAGCTCGTCGACACGTGCGCGGCCGAGTTCGAGGCCGCGACGCCGTACTACTACTCCTGCTGGGAGGAGGAAACCGAGAGCGAGCCGGTCACGGGTCGCACCGCCCTTGTGGTTGGGTCCGGGCCGATCCGGATCGGCCAGGGGATCGAGTTCGATTACTGCTCGGTCCATGCCGCCTGGTCGCTGCGCGAGGCCGGCGTGCGCGCGGTGCTCGTCAACTCCAACCCGGAGACGGTGTCCACGGACTTCGACACCTCGGACCGCCTGTACTTCGAGCCGCTCGACGTCGACGGCGCCGTGCAGGTCGCGGAAGCCGAGCGAGTGGCCGGTGCCCTGGTCCAGTTCGGAGGCCAGACGGCCATCAATCTTGCCGAGCCGCTCGAAGAGCGCGGAGTGTCGATCCTGGGCTCCGCGGTGGAGGCCATCGACCTGGCCGAGGATCGGCGCGCGTTCGCGGCGGCTCTCGAGGCGATCGGAATTCCACAGCCCGTGGGCGGCACGACCACGACCGTCGAAGAGGCGATCGTCATCGCCGATCGCGCCGGCTATCCCGTGCTCGTGCGGCCGTCATACGTCCTCGGCGGACGCGCGATGGAGATCGTGCATGACCGCCGCGAGCTGCAGCGATACATGGTGTGGGCGATTGGCGCGATGCCGCGGGGAACTGTGCTCGTGGACAAGTACCTCCAAGGCGACGAGGTGGAGGTTGACGCCGTCACGGACGGCGACACGGTCGTCATTCCGGGCGTGATGAAGCACGTCGAGCGTGCCGGTGTGCACTCGGGCGACTCGTATGCGGTCTACCCGGCGCCGGGCCTCGAGCAATCGGAGCTCGAGGACGTGATCGACTACACGGTCCGGATCGCCCGACACCTGCGTCTACGCGGCCTGCTCAACGTGCAATACGTCGTTCATCGCGGCAAGGTGTACGTGCTCGAGGTGAACCCGCGGGCTTCTCGAACGGTGCCGTTTCTGTCCAAGGTCACCGGCGTGCCGATGGTCGACATGGCGACGCGGGTCATGCTCGGCGGGAAGCTGTCCGACCTCGGGTGGAGTACGGGCCTGGTGCCGCCGCGAGACCTCGTCGCCGTCAAGGCGCCGGTCTTCTCGATGAACAAGCTGCCGGCCGTCGACTCGTACCTCGGGCCGGAGATGAAGTCGACGGGCGAGGCGATCGGGATCGACCGCACCCTCGCGGCGGCGATGCGCAAAGCCTTTGCTGCCTCCGGCGTCCACATCCGGCCGGGCGGAGCCGTGTTGCTCACAATCGCCGACGTCGACAAGCCCGAGATCTTTCCGATCGTTTCGCGCCTGGTGCAGATGGGCTGCACGTTGGTGGCCACCGACGGCACCGCGCGGGCGCTGCATTCCGCCGGGTTCTCGCCGCGGCTCGTGGCGAAGATCGGCGAGGAGGGGCCGACCGTGCTCGACGTCATCACGGCCGGCGAGGTCGATCTCGTGATCAACACGATGTCGAACATCTACACGGACTCGGCCGAGGTGGGCGGGCCGGTGTTCAAGGATGGTTTCGAGATCCGGAGGGCAGCGGTGGAAAGGCGCATCCCGTGCCTCACGTCGCTGGACACCGCGGCGGCTCTGCTCGAGTCGGCCGCGATCGCGCCCGATGAGATGGTGGTGCGGACGATCGACGAATGGAGAAGCGGTGTTCCTGCTTAATGCAGCGCTTGTAGCGCGCCGCGAGGTCGCTCGCGGCATGTTCGTGCTTTCGCTCGACGCGCCCCCGATCGCAAACTCCGTTCGCGCCGGCCAGTTCGTCAACCTCGGCTGGTCGCCGGGCCCGCTGCTGCGGCGCCCGTTCTCGGTCTACAGGACCGACGGCGATCGCATCGAGGTGATCCTCAAGGCCGTTGGCGCCGGGACTTCGCAGCTGCTGTCGATGACGGCGCGCGACACGATCAGCTGCCTTGGCCCCCTCGGCCACGGCTTTGAGCTATCAACGGGCCCGCGCTCAGTGGCCCTGGTCAGCGGCGGGCTGGGCGTGGCGCCCATGCCGCTGGCCGCGCGCGAAGCACGCGCCGCCGGGATGAGCGTGACCTGGGTGCACGGGGCCCGAAGCGTGGATGAGCTCTGCTCCGAGGCCGATGGCGACGAGGTCATCTGGGCCACCGACGACGGGTCACGAGGCTTCGCGGGCACCGCCGTGTCGGCCATGCCCGAGACCGACATCGTGCTCGCATGCGGTCCGAACCGGATGCTAGCCGCGGTGGCGATGCGCTGGCCGGACGCCCAGGTCGCGGTCGAGACATACATGGGCTGCGGCACCGGAGTCTGCCTCGGTTGCGCGGTTCCCTTGGAGCGCGGGGGCTACGACCGCGCCTGCAAGGAGGGACCTGTCTACCGCGCTGCGGACGTCGATTGGTCGGTGCTGCCGGCCCAACTCCCGTACGCGGTCGGCGCATGACAGTCGATATGGCGGTCGAGGTCGGCGGGCTGACGCTGCGCGGGCCGGTGCTCGCAGCCTCGGGCACGTTCGGCTACGGCACCGAGGTGCCGCTGCTCGAACGTCGCGCGCTCGGCGCGATGGTGTCCAAGGGCATCTTCCTCCGCCCGCGGGCCGGCACGCCGCCACCCCGCATCGTCGAGACGCCCTCCGGGATGCTGAACGCGATCGGCCTACAGGGGCCGGGAGTCGAGGGCCTGATTCGCGACTACGCGCCGCAATGGGCGCAATGGGACTTCCCGGTGCTCGTGAACATCAATGGCGAGACGGCTGCCGAATACGGCGAGCTGGCCGCAAGGCTCGACGGCGTGCCGGGGGTCGCCGGCTTCGAGATCAACATCTCGTGCCCGAACGTCGAGCAAGGCGGCCTGTACTTCGGCAATGACCCCCGAGCTGCTGCCGCCGTGACCGACGTGGTGCGCAAGCGTACCGACCTGCCCGTGTGGGTGAAGCTCACGCCCATGGTCACGGACATCGGCGTGATCGCTCGCGCGTGCGAGGCGGCCGGCGCCGATGCGCTCTCTGCGATCAACACATTCGTGGGCATGTCGATCGACCTCAACACGCGGCAGCCAAGGCTGAGCTTCCGCACCGGCGGCCTGTCGGGGCCGGCCATCCGCCCGCTGGCGGTGCACCTCGCGCACCAGGCCGCGCGCGCGGTGAGCATCCCGGTGATCGGGATTGGCGGCATCATGGGAGCCGAAGACGCGCTCGAGTTCCTGGTCGCGGGCTGCGCCGCGGTGCAGGTGGGCACGGCCACGTTCGTAAACCCGAACGCGATCGCCGAAGTTCACGACGGCATCGCCGCCTATCTCGCGTCGCACGGTTTCGCTTCCCTTGCCGAACTACCTCGATACCTACCTCGCGACTAGGAGAAGAAGATGTCGACCGAAATGCCGCCGGCTGGATCAGAACCCGGCGCCGCGGGCAAGCTGCAGATCCTCGCCACCGAGCACTGGAGCCTGCTCGCGACCCGTTCGCTGACGTACACCGAATCGCTCGGCCGCGTCAACATGTTCCTGGGCATCCTGTCCGGCGCCGTGATCGCTCTCGCGCTCGTCGCCCAGGCGGACCGCTTCGGCACGACGTTCATACCAGTCGCGATTTTCATGCTCGCGGTCGTCTTCTTCGTGGGCGTCGCCACGGTCAGGCGCCTGTTGATGCTCAACCTTGACGACTACAGATGGGTGGTCGGGATGAACAGGCTTCGCCACGCCTACCTCGAGATGCACCCGGAGCTGGAGCCGAACTTCATCACCAGCCGTTATGACGACCTGCCTGGCGCGCTCCGGACGCTCGGGCTCGGACCGGCGAGCGCACCAAGCCTGGGCACGCTGTTTCACGGCTTCGTGACCCTGCCGGGCATGGTGTCGGTGATCGTGGCTTCGGTCGGCGCCGCCATCGCGGGGCTTGCGGCCATTGGGTTTGGCGCTCCGACGTACGTAGTTCTGCTGGCCGGGGCCGTGGCATTTGTAGCGGCCGTGGCGGTGATGCTCCGGACGGGAAGTCGGTCATTTCGCGGGTACGGCCCCAGCTCTGAGGTCAGGTTTCCCACGCCAAAGAGCTAGGTCGGCGCGAAGACCTCCGGCCTGGAGAGCCGGATCGCCACGATCACGACGCCCGCCACGACGGCCCCGATCGCCATCGCGCCGGGCGCTCCGAGGACGGTGGCCAGCGCGCCGGCCTGCAAGCTGCCGATCGGCCCCACCCCGATCAACGCTTGCGCGTAGAGCGCCATGACCCGGCCGCGCAGGTGGTCGGGCGTGACGGTCTGGATGCGGTTGTTGGCGGTGGCGACGAACGAGATCTGGCAGTAGCCCGCCACGAACAGCGTGACGAGCGACATCGCGTAGATCCGCGATGCGGAGAACACGAGCAGCGCCGCGACCCAGATGAGCGCCATCCAGAACTGGCGCCGAGGATCCCCGCCCAGGCCTGGTGTAAAGGCCAGCGTCAGGGCGCCGGCGAGCGCGCCCAGGCCCATCGATCCCATCAAGAATCCGAAGCCCTGGGCCCCGACGTGCAGCACCTGGTCGGCGAACAGGGGGATCAGGGTCAGCCGGTTCATAGCGAAAAGCGAGAACACGGCCACCGCCACCAGCATCATGCCCACGGCCGGCTCACGCCGCGCATATGCGGCACCCTGGGCAACGCGCTCGAGCCAGGGCTGCTCATGGCGCTCCGGCACGACCGCGGGCAGGTCTTTCATAAACAGCAGCGCGCCGACCGCCGCGAGATAGCTCACCGAGTTCGCGAGGAAGCAAAGCGGTACGCCGACCGCCGCGATGATCACGCCCGCGATGGACGGACCGATGACGGCCGCCCCGTTGAAAACCGACGAGTTGAGCGCGATCGCGTTCATGAGGTCCTGGCGCCCGACCATCTCGATGAGAAACGACTGGCGCGCGGGGACGTCGAAGAGGTTGATCGTGCCGGTCGCGGCCGCGGCCACGAGGACCATCCAGTACTGGGCATGGCCCGTCGCGGACAGCGCGAACAACGCGAACGACGGGAGCGTGAACAGCGATTGCGTGACGAGCAGGACGGTGCGCTTGCGGTAGCGGTCCGCGACCACTCCTCCGAACTGGCTGCCCAGGAGGACGGGCGTGAACTGCGCGGCGAGGACGAGACCGACGAGCAGGCCGCTGTGTGTGAGCAGGAGCGCGAGCCAGGGCATGGCGACGCTCTGCATCCAGGTCCCGACCGTCGAGATGATCTGTCCGGTCAGAAAGAGCCGGTAGTTCCGATGGCGCAGCGCGCCCAGCGCCCTGGCCGCCGCCGGCCGGGTCTGGGCCTCTCTGCTTTCTTTCATCAGTACTCGGCTGATAATCGCAGGGTGCCGAGGCTGAAAGAGGAAGTCGACATCGATGCACCCGCGGAGCGGGTGTGGGCGGTGGTGCAGGAGGATGCGACAAATGCGCCGAAGTGGTCGCGCCACGTCGCGAGAATCGAGAAGCTCGACAAGGACCCGCCCGGCAAGGGCACGCGTTACCGCTATCACCTCGATCTACCCGGCGGTCTCAAGGAGACGCTCGAGGTGGAGCAGAGCGTGTACAACAAACCGAAGCGGTGCTCGGGCACTTTCATCCGCGGGCCGCTGAAGGGCACGTGGTCTTACACCTACAGGGAGAAGGACGGCGCGACTCATGTCGTGTACGAGATGGACTACGAGCTGGCCGGGCTGCTGCGCTTCGCGGGCGGCCTGCTTGCGGGTCAGTACGCCGAAGGCATCCGCAGCAACATGGCCGCTTTGAAGAAGTACGTCGAATCCGGCAAGGGCCCGAAGGCCAAGCGCTGACGAAATGCTTGCTTACGTTTTCAGCCATCGACCGGCCGGCGGCGTGGACATTGCGGTCTACGAGTCCGCGCTGACGCGTTTCCACGCCGCGCTGGCGAGCGCCCCGCCGAGCGGCTTCGTCCGCTCCACGACGTTCAAAGTCGGCGACCGCTACAGCGACTGGTACCTGGTCGACGGCTCGGCGGCGCTGGATGTGCTCAATGCGGCTGCTGTGACCGGCGCCCGCACACCGGCCCACGACGCCGCCGCGCGGATGGCCGTGGACGGGGTGGGCAAGCTCTACAGCCTCGTCAGCGGCGAGCCCGCAGCCGGTCCCGGGTTCGAGATCCAGTTCTCGAAGCCGGCAGGAGTCGGGTATCCCGACCATTACGCCCGCTTGCGGCAGTACTCGAGCGGGCCGGGGGTCAGCGTCTGGAGGCGGATGATGGTGCTGGGTCCGCCGCCTGAGTTCTGCCTGCTCGCACCGTCAGAGGTCGAGCTGCCGCCCGAGTACCGCCCGGAGGTCCTGCGCCGGGAGCCGATCTAAATTCCGGAAGTTGGCGTGCGAGCGATGGTGAATTTGCGGCAAGGACGTTTAGAGGATCAGTGCCGGTGCCGCTCGCACACAGATAAAACGGCGCCGCCCCGGTAAAGCTACGGTCGGCGGAAGGGAAGCAGCTCCAGCTGCTCGAACCGGTCCTGGACCGCGTCTCGCAGCTCATTCGAAAGCGCCTTCAGGCGCTCCTGCGTGCTGCCATCGTCGAGGCTCAGAGCGCGGACACGCCGGAGGACCGTCTGCATCGCATAGAGGCCGGCCGGCTCGTCGCTGGTGATTCGTCCGGCCGCGCTGCGAAGGGCGCGAGCGATCTCTTCGTGGTTGTGCGCACGCAGCCAGTTGCCGAGACGTGAAGCGGCCACCAGCACCCGCTGTGTCTTGGGGTTCAAGCCCGCGGTGGGGACCTCGCGCGACCGCGCCGGCTGGAAGACCGACAGCGACGGCCGGCGGCGGCGCAGCATCCCGACGCGATTGAGGAGACCTTTCGCGTTGGGTCCCATCATCACGATGACTCCCGCGACGATGAGAAGGCCGGCGATCACCCCTGCCAGGACTTCGATCACTATGCCTAGGGTACATTCTTGAAGGCGTCGCGACGGGTTCTTGAGTGGGGGAGTAAGAGTGGCGACTAGTTACAAGCCAATTGCCGTCGTGACGGGTGCTTCATCGGGCATCGGCGCGGCCACAGTCGTCGCGTTGAGCCGCCTCGGTTACCGAATCGCGGCGGGCGCGCGGCGACTGGATCGAGTGCGTCGCGTTGTGGACTCATCAGGCCTGGCCCTGCCGCTGGATGTGACCAGGCTCGACAGCATCGACGCCTTCGTGACTGAGGTGAAGAAAAAGTTCGGCCGCATCGACGTTCTCGTCAACAACGCCGGCCTGGCGCGCGGCCTCACACCAGTTGCCGAGGGACGTGATGAAGACTGGATCGAGATGTGGGAGGTCAACGTGCTCGGCCTGCTAAGGATGACCCGAGCGTGCCTGCCGCTCCTGCGCAAGGCAAGGCACGGTCACATCGTCAACCTGGGATCGATCGCGGGTTTCGAGACGTACAAGGGAGGGGCCGGCTACACCGCCAGCAAGCACGCGGTGCATGCCATCTCGCGGACGCTGCGGCTCGAGCTGAACGGCGAGCCGATCCGGGTCACCGAGATCGAGCCCGGGATGGTGGAGACCGAATTCAGCGTGGTTCGGTTCCATGGCGATCGCGATGCTGCCAAGGCCGTCTACAAAGGTGTGAAACCTCTTGTCGCCGCCGACATCGCGGATTGCATCGTCTTCGCCGTCACCCGCCCGCCGCACGTCGACATCGACGAGATCGTCGTCCGCCCCATCGCGCAAGCGGCGAGCTGGCTGGTGGCGCGCAAGCCCTAACCGCGTTCTTCGTGGCTAGTAGGCCGGAGAATTCCGGCCGTCCCCAACCCACCTGTATCCCGCCGGCGTGGCCCGGAGTACTCATTTCGACAATCCCATCAGCGGGAAAGAGCGCAGCCGTGCTGGCGAAGCCGGCCCGGCGACGAGGGAAAACCGGCAGGTTTTTCCTCATAACTATTTCAATGTATGCGGCGCCAGCTCTTGCCACTCCACGCCCACTCGGCGGTGTTCAGCGTGGCTCCGGCGCCAGAGGCTTCATTCAGGCCACCAAAGACCAGGATTTCGCGACCGTCGAATGCCGCTCCAAACCCAAGCAGCCTCGGCCCCGGTGAGCTGGTTCCGACCCAGGCCCACGTGCCGCTAGCCCAACGCCACAGCTCGAGCTGATTCGAGTACGG
>WNFT01007211.1_pt1 | contig 16451 bp, 13 predicted proteins | sample 5400191 | NCBI WGS metagenome assembly WNFT01 (sample SAMN13153359, study PRJNA577476) | soil metagenome | isolation source: 80 cm saprolite under Madrone tree | place: USA:California | collected 2016-06-14 | reverse complement strand
CCGACTTTTTCTCCATCCAGCGTGGCGGCAGGTTGTATGGGAATTGATATTTGAAGTTCGCCGCCCGATCGTACAAACCGCCGAGGGTCGTGAACGGCGTAACTCGTTTACCATTCTCCAGGTAACCCTTCACTGCGCCGTACGAGAGCCGCAGCGTGAAGGTCGCGTCGGGATAAATCGAGTTTCCTTCGTTCGCAAACCGCGCGCGCGCGATCTTTGCGTAGTTCGTGCGCTCGACGCCGGTGACTTCGTTTTCGAAACGCTTGCGCAACTCGCGGGCTTTGGGATCGATCAGACGAGCGAGAACGATCATCGGATCGGTCGATGATTCGATTGCTCGCCGGCCACCTGCCGCTAATTCTTTGCGATACGCGACATCTTTCAGCTTCGTTCCTTCGATCAATTCAGTAGCTCGGGCTTCAGACGTTTTGCCATTCATTATCTGTTTGACCAGAGAATGGTCGGCCCCCAAAAGTTCGACCATGAAACCGAGGGAATCCGCCAATTTCAATTTTTCGAAATCGTCATAGATGGGCGCGGGCGAATATAGAGCCAGCTCAAGCGACGCGCGCCGCGCGTCGGTGTATTCGGGCAAGCGTTCGGGGTTCGGCTTTTGACTTTCATCGGCGAGTCTGACCAGCGTGCGCGCGAAACCAAACGTCGTGGTGTTGAATCCAGCGGCTTGATCGAAAATTCTTCGCTCGCGAATGTAGGACGGCAGGCTCTGATGAGCTTTCGCGATCGCGTCCCAGGCGTTGCCATACATCTTCTGTCGATCGGGATTAGCAGCGATCCATTGGCGTAGCGCCATTTCGTCCATCATCTTGCGCCCCATCAGCGCTTGATCTTTCAAACCGGCGATCTGGCCGCGATAGACCTTCAAGGAGTTCTGGATGCTGTTCAATTCGTTCTCGGCGCGGCGATTCTGCTCTTCGCCCATGGCCATATACTTTTTGAGCATTGCTTCGCGGCGTTCCAGCAGCCGCAAAATGATCGGAATGCTCGTGTCGCGCAGCTCTTCAAGATGGGCGACTGTATTCAGGCGCGCGGTTGAGCCAGGATTGCCGGTGACGAAAACCAGGTCGCCCTCTTTGGCTCCCGCCGTCGACCATTTGAAGTAACTCGGCGGATGAACCGGCTGATCGTTTTCGTAAACGCGCACCAGCGCCATATCGATGTTGAAGCGTGGAAAGTTGAAGTTGTCAGGATCGCCGCCAAAAAATGCGGCTTGAAATTCCGGCACGAAAACCAGACGCACGTCGGTGTATTTCTTATAGCGATAGAGATTGTACTGAGCGCCTTGATAAAGCGTGATGACATCGGAACGAAGCCCGGTGGCTTTCGTCGACTCGGCTTCGATTGCCGCGATTTCAGCGCGCCGAGCGGCAAAGGCCTGAGCATCCGAGACGCCCGGTTTAACTGCGCCATTAACACGCGCCGTCATGTCTTCAATGCTCATCAAAACGTTGAGTTCCAGACTGGGAGCCTTGATCTCTTCGGCGGCCGTGCGCGCCACAAATCCTTCCTTCGCCAGATCCTTCTGCGGCGTACTCACGTCGTTAACGATGTCTTCGACGATGTGATAGTTCGTGAGCACCAAGCCATTCGGAGAAACAAACGATCCCGATCCGCCGTTGTTAAATCGCACCGAAGCGAGCTGCACCTTGCGCAACCATTCGTCGGTAACATCGAAGCCATACTTCTTTTTGATCTCGGCCCGGGGAACGTTATTGAACGGCCACATGCCTTCATCGGCAAGGGCGGTGAAATTAAGGGTCTGTAGACTAAAAAGCGCCAGGATTAGCGCGCCCAGGAATTTTCTAAGCTTCATTGGTAACCTCGATAAATTGGTCTAAGGGAGAAGGTTTTAGAGCGTCCTACTGTTAAATTGGATGCCTCAGTATGGTAAATCGTAAATGGTAAATCGTAAATGGTTGGGCGCCCGACACGGCTGGCTTTGCTGGCTATTTACGATTCACGATTTACCATTTACCATTCACCACTGGATGCATAACGAAGAAATCGCTCGTCGCTTCAATCGCATGGCCTCGCTCATGGAAGTGCGCGGCGAGGACTCGTTTCGCGTTCGCTCGTACCGCATGGCCGCGGAAGCAATCGAAACCTGGCCTACGCCAATGAAGGAAATTGTCGACCAGGACGGCGCCGCGGGTCTGCAGGAGATTCCCGGAGTTGGCAAAGCAATCGCGGGTAAGATCGTTGAGTTGCTTGACCGCGGGACGTTCGATGCCTGGGAAAAGATGACGGCCGAGACACCGGCGACTGTTCTTGATTTGCTCGAATTGCCCGGGGTCGGTCCGAAGACGGCGGCGATGTTGCATCAGAAGTTCAAGATCGCTTCGCTGGATGATCTGCGAAAGTTCGCCGAAGGCGGCGGGTTGGAAATGGTTGACGGCATCGGGGCAAAGACGGCGGAGAGAATTAAGCGGCATCTGTAGGTTTTTGCTGTTCGCGCCCTGGATGCGTGTCACGCAAAGCCGCTAAGAAACCAAAATCGAAAGGCGCCAAGCCAAAATAAGACGTCACCCCAGCGTGTTATTTCTTGCGCCCACGCCGTGCCTGTCCTACAATGCGTTCACAGGCCCGGACTGCTTTTGGCGTTGCGCAGCGTCTCCCCGAGTAAATCGTTTTCCGAAAGTGAAAGCTGCGTCGGTTACTTATTAAAGGGTTTGACGCAGGTTCGCGTGAATTAGTGAAGGCGAAAACTTTTCGATCTTCGATCCATCCGCGACTCATATTCAACGTGTGCTCAAACGGATTGCGCAGAAATCGTGTGCGCGGATTTCGGGTCGAGGCTCTTCGCCAGAGACAGGGGGTATCAATGGAATCGCGTCGTCACGCTGCATCGGCCGTACTAGTCGTTTGCTTGGTTCTGGTTGCGACCTTCTTCGCCGTACAGAATTTAAGGGCACAGGAAAAGCTCGGCCAGAAGGCTTCTCCGACTCCGGAAAAAGAACTGCTCAAGGTCGAACCGGCGCCGGCGCAAAAACCGGCGGATGAATCGCCGCAAAAGTTGATCACACCAACCGAATCGTCCGGCGATAAGCAAAAGCCCGGGACCGAAGTGGATGAGCGGCAACAGCTCATTATAAACACCGACCTAATCACCTTTAATGTGACAGTGACCGATATCTATGGTCGTTTTGTTTCGGGCCTCGGCAAGAATGCGTTTACGATCTTAGACGAGAAACAGCCCCAGGAAATTACTTTCTTCAGTGATGAAGACGCGCCGGTGTCGGTGGGAGTCCTCTTTGATGTCTCAGGCTCGATGAGTGGCGATAAGGTGAAGCGGGCGCGCGATGCCCTGGCTCATTTCATTCAGACCAGCCACGATCGCGACGAATATTTTTTGATCGGTTTCAATTCGCGGGCCCAATTGTTAATGGATCGAACGCGCGACGGAAATGCAGTGCTCGATAAGTTGATGTTCGTGCAGACGAAGAACAATACCGCGTTGTACGACGCCTGCTATCTCGGAGTCGAACGTGTTCAGCGTGGCACGCATCCGAAGCGGGCGCTGCTGCTGATCAGCGACGGTCAGGATAACAACTCGCGGTATACCTTCAATGAGCTGCGCCGCGTGCTGAAAGAATCAGACGTAGTGCTTTACGCCATCGGGATTCTCGGCGGGGGCGATGTCGGCAGCTCGCTGGGCATGGAAGGACAAGGGGTCCTCGACGAGTTGGCCAGCGTGTCTGGGGGCAAGGCATTCTATCCGCGCTCGGCCCCGGAGATGGACGACATCTTCGAGCAAATCGCGCTGGAGTTGCGTCATCAGTATTCCATTGGCTACCGTCCGCCAAACTTTAAGAATGACGGCAAATGGCACCACATTAAAGTGAAAGTCGCTCCGCCTCGTGGCTTGCCGCGTCTGTTCGTCCGCAGCAAAGAAGGTTACTTCGCGATCGCGAATCCGAAGTGATTATCGGCCCTGGACTAGAGGAGCAAAGAGTTCAACCGGCTTTGCCTGAAAAGTAGGAACGGTTTTCGTCCGCTGCGCGGACGACATGAAAATAGCCCACCGATTCATCGGTGGGAGCAAACGTGAACCTGAATCGCCGTCCGTGAAACGGACGGCTGAAGACCAACAAAATACGGGAGTTCAGCCGTCCGCTGCGCGGACTTGATGATTTGTTTGCCGGGCGATCCCAGCACTAAAGTGCTGGGCTATTTTTATCTCGTCCGCTGCGCGGACGATAACTACCAGACTTTTCGGGCAAAACCAGTTCAACCTTTAGGTTGTCTCTTGGTGAACAAGCTGAAGCTTGAACTCTAAACTCCGTTGCTCGGCAAACCACCGTGAGTTCCCCGGCATCATTAAACATGCGCTGAGGCCGATTCTTTGAATGACCCAGCTCGTGCTCTTCCTGACATCGAAAATAGTTTGACATTAGCCGTTTCTTAACAGAAGGTTTAGCAGTAATGAGACTTCGCATTTTTCCGTTTTTCCGTGCGCACCTCAACCCGCTGGTGCTCTTTATCAGCCTGAGTGCGGTGTTTTCGTTCATGATCGCCGGGGCCATTAGCGCGCAACAACCAGTTGATTCGCGGCCGCGCACTGCCGGAACACCTCCCGCAGCACCATCGCCGTCGCCCCAAACTTCGCAGCCCACGCCGCCGCCGTCTCTGCCAGGCCGTCGCATCGCTCCGCAACTGGGGGCTCCGCCACCGCCGCCGGTCCTGAAACAAAAGCCGCCCGATCCGACGAGCGCCGAAATCGACGAAAACTCAACCTTGAAGATCGATACCGAACTGGTGACGCTGCACGTGCGCGTGATCGACCGCAATAATCATCCGATTAACAGCCTTAGACAGGACGAGTTTAAGATTCTGGAGAACGGCGAGCCCCAGCGGATTTTCTCGTTTACCCGTGAAGAAGTACCGGTGATTTATGGACTGGCCGTGGATACATCGGGTTCGCTGCGGCCGGCATTCGAACAAGTGCTCAACGCCGCGAAGGCGATCATCAACAGCAACAAGCGCGGCGATGAAACTTTTCTCGAGCGCTTCATCAGCAGTGACAAGATCGAAACCGTCCAGGACTTCACCGCCAACAAGGATGCGTTATTGGATGGTCTGGATTCGCTTTATATCGAAGGTGGCCAGACGGCAGTAATCGATGGCGTGTATCTGGCCGCCGAGCACGTCGCCGAATATAAGAAGGGCGGTGATGACGATCGCCGCCGCCGGGCTTTGATCGTGGTGACCGACGGCGAAGATCGGGCCAGCTACTACCCGGAAACGGATCTATTCAAGCGGCTGCGCGAAGAGGATGTCCAGATTTACCTGATTGGATTTGTGAACGAGTTGGACGCCGATAAAGGTTTTATCCGCAAGAGCCCAAAGGAAAAAGCAGTCACCCTGATAAATAGGCTGGCTAGCGAAACCGGGGGCCGCGCGTTTTTCCCGCAGTCGATTTCCGAGTTGCCGCAGATTGCTGATGAAATTGTCCACGACCTGCGCACCCAATACGTGATTAGCTACGATCCGACGAACAAAGCTCACGACGGAACCTATCGCGCGATCAAAGTAGTAGTGGATCAACCAACGGGAAGTGACAAACGGATCGCGTTGACCCGACCCGGCAGAACGGCTCCGCGGCAAGGTGCAACTGTTTCGCGTCCGGCAACCAAAACGACTACTTCACCTGCAAACAACAATGCCCGACAGCCCGCGACGAATCCTCGCAAATCTCCGTGAAAGAACCACCAGCAGTTGCCGTAGTATCTGACTCATGTTTGCAACGCTTCTCCTTCCGCTCAAAACTGGCATTTTCAAAATCGCTGTATCGCTTAACGTTTTGCTATCATTAGTAATAGACCGACAACCATTAGCAGCACGTGAATTGTCATCCTGACTGGATGGTCCAGACTGATTAACTCATTTATGAAACCCGCGAGTCCAGTGCCAAAGAGCGAGCCGCCGATGACTCCCATCCAGTAGCGCCGCTGAATTCGTTTTTCATTCACAACGTGCAAGGCTCCTTTGATTTGGCGGCTCAAGAAATCCAGGAATTCCAAATTGGATTGCTCAATTAACTCAATGGCCAAAAGGTGAATTTTACGATCGACAGCCCCTTTGCGCGGCGCGGTTTCTGATCTATGCGTTTCAGAATCGTCTCCTACTGAATTCTCGGGGTCGGATGCCTTCGAAGGTGTCATTCCATCTGAAGAAGGATTCACACTAGTAGGCCGGACATTCGAATGGATGGCCTTGATTGTCTTTGCATTCGTCATACCCGCATCTCCTTTAGGGCAGCTATCAGGCATTCCTCCTTGTTCTTCGCGCTTGGATTTGAGAGCCAGAACCCGATTGGTTCTTCTCAACCTGAGACCGATAAATTAGGTTGCCTTATCCCGTCCGAACCCGAGACTCTCGTACGGCCCTAATCCTACAAAACAGGTAATGAAGAGGCTCCTTCAGTTTTTGGAAGTTATATTTTTATGTTCCAGAGAAAACGGGAACTTAAATTTCTATTAAGATTCTGGGAGAAAAAAGGCATGTATCATCTTAGTTGGATATGTCCCCTTGATAAATTGAATGTTGCGCAACAAGGAATGCGACTTCACCTAGTATCTGTTCTGGGACGGGTCGTGGGGCTAAGTGCCGGGGCTTTTCGCATCAAACTGAACGCTCGGATCAATCAAGTTGAAGCTCACCGTTTGATTCACCACATTGGCCTTTTTACAACCCCGTCGTTTGTATAGGCTTTCACGCCTGCTTGGTGAGATTGCTCCCATCCTATTGTTTGGCATAGCGGTCGCTTAACTGGACTGGCCCGACGGGCCAAACCAGTCTGGCCAGAGATTAAACGACTATGACGGAGATCAAAGTCTCAGATCGGATGTGGGAGATGATTAAGACGGCGCTCCCAGAGGAGCACCGCGAGGTCCGCGCTGGAAGGCCACCAGCGGACAATCGGAAATGCTTTGAAGGGATTCTCTGGATTCTAAGTAAAGATTCGCCCTGGGCGGATCTACCGCCGCGTTTTGGATCGCCCTCATGTGTGAATCGCCGTTTTCTTACGTGGATATCAAGTGGCGTATGGACCCGTATGTTCGACCTCTTTGTTCAGCATCTTACAGATCAGGACGAGCGCTTACGCTGGCTTGGAATTTCGGAGAGACTACGCTTACCGAAGGCCAACATAAAGCATCGTTACACCGTTAGGGCACTTCCATACGCGATTCAACGGGAGGAGAAGAGGAGCAATGGGGAGAAATCGATAACTAATTGATTGCTTCTCGGCAAATGAGTCAAGCGATAGTCGCTGCCTCGTGCCAAGCCAAAGTCTCTAATCTTTCGCGGAAATTCGCTAAGAATTCTCCTTTCGCGCCGTTCCCCGTAAAGCCGCCAGCGTTTCGTTGAGTTGCTCCATCTGTGCGTCGCGGTATCTCTGCTTGCGGATTAATTCTTCCAGCATCAGCTCACTCTTGAGATTGACCTTGAAATCCTGCTCAGCGGCGAGGCGATCTTTTTCCGCGGCACGGTTTTGCGACATCATGATGATCGGGGCCTGCATCGCGGCCGTCATCGACAGCATCAGGTTCAGAAGAATGTACGGGTAAGGATCGAACTGGGAGCCGTTTTCTCCGTGGCCGTAGTAAGCCAGCACGAAGGTATTCACGGCAATCCATATAAGCAGCGCCCCGCCGTAAAGAAAGATGAACGTCCACGAACCGCCGAACGAGGCGACCCTGTCAGCCACTCTTTCACCGAAGGTGTAGCGCCGTTCCATCTCGACATTGACGTTACGCGACGCGCGTTGCGAGACGAGTTGATTTGTTTGCCGCATGCGCGCCCCGATCTCGCAAATGACATCGATGGCGCAATCCGCGTGTTCAATCAGGAATTGTTGAAAATCGTCGCTGCTCAAGCGATGAAGGTGTATGTCGGTGATGGCGGTGGCACTGCTCGAGCGCTCACCGCGATCGAGCACGGCCAGCTCGCCAAAAAACTGGCCCGGCTGCAACTCCGCCAGCGTGACCTCGTTCAGGTCCTCATCTGTTACCCAGATGCGGACCGAGCCTTCTTCGACGACGTAAAGCGCGTCACCATGATCGTGCTCGTTAAAGATGACCTCGCCTGCCTTGTAATCGGCCTGATCGATCTCCTCCGCAAGCTTTTCCAACTCGTGTGGCTCAAGGCGTTTGAAAAGCGGGACCCGCGCCAGGCTCTGTGCTTCCTCACTCAGTTGGGTTACGTCTGTCGGCATAAAGTCTCTCTCCCCCGGTGATAAAAAGTTAAAGCGAGACTCGAGAGGTCCCGCAAACGTCCGGCTAAGTTAGTCGTTGCAGAATTTGGTCGGTGATGTCAAAAGGATCGACAGGTTCCTGATCCTTGCTGGCCGCCTCGACATCGTCCACCAAGCGTATCACCTCGGCGCCGAGTTCCGCGTCGTCAGAATTTATTTCGACACAATCGGGCGAGTCGAATGGCGTGATCATTAAATAGCGCGGCACGCTCGCCTCGCTCGAAGGCGCTGCCGGTCCCAAGATCAGAAGGTTGTTATTCCAGCGCGCGAATCTGTGCGCCGAACCAACCTGCCGGTCCCAATGCAGCTCGCCCTTTTCGGTTAACGATTCGATCCTCGAAATCAGATTTCGCAAACGATCAGTTGTGGCCGCGTCACGATCCATGCACTCCTCCCGGATGTTCGGCTTGACTAAGGCGCTGAGATTAGCATCTTTGGCCCTCATTGGAAAAGATCAAATTACGATGATCACACTGCCAGATTTGCAGATAACTCCCTCTCCTCTTGGGAGAGGGCTGGGGTGAGGGCTTAGCGACGAAACCCTAAGAATACTTCTTTCTCTTTTTTAATCGGAGCGGAAAGGAAAAAAGATGGAGGAGAGTTTCCTTTTCTTGTTACTCAGCTATGCCCTCATTGCCCTCTCCCAAAGGGAGAGGGAGACTGATATGCTAAGAGCCTCGATGGCGAAGCGGAGAAGACAAACACCGAAACACGACAATGAGGCGCTCGAGTCGAGAGTTGAACGCGAGCGGAATCCCATCAAGCGTTTCCTGATGCTTCTCGGGCCCGGCTTGATCACCGGAGCATCGGATGACGATCCGTCGGGCATAGGAACCTACACGACTGCCGGCGCATCGCTCGGCTTCGCGACTTTATGGACTGCAATATTGACTTTGCCGATGATGGCCGCGGTGCAGTTTATCTGCGCAAAGATCGGAATGGTCAGCGGTCGGGGTCTTTCCGCCGTGCTGCGCAAATATTATCCAAGTTGGTTAGTCTACTCGGCGATCTCTCTCCTGGTAATTGCTAACACGGTTACTGCCGGCGTCGATATCGGCGCGATTGCCGCGGCGATCAATTTGCTAATTCCGATCCCCGCGCTCGCGCTGGTTCTGCCCATCGCGATAGCGATCGTCGTGCTGCAAATTTGGGGAAGTTACAAGTTGATCGTAAAGATTTTTAAGTGGCTGACGCTGACGCTGTTTGCCTACGTGATCGCCGCCTTTCTTGCCAGGCCCCATTGGAGCGAAGTCCTGAAAGCCACCTTCATCCCCACGCTTCGTTTCGACAATCAATACTTGATGACGTTGGTGGCAATTCTGGGAACTACGATCTCGCCGTATCTTTTCTTTTGGCAAGCCAGTCAGGAAGTCGAGGAAGAGCTACAAATGGGGCGCGCCACGATCGAAGAGCGCAAGGGCGCATCGGACATGGAACTGCGGATTGCCGAGATCGATATTGACGTGGGAGATCGAAACGGCCGTCCAGGCTGCTCAGGCTTTGCGCCCTTTGTCGAGCGGCGTCGCCACCTTTCTTTTTGCGTTCGGATTGATCGGGTGCGGTTTCCTGGCAGTGCCCGTGCTGACCTCGACGAGCGCCTATGCGGTCTGCGAGGCTTTTGGCTGGAAATACGGCCTTGATGAAAAACTTCGGAGCGCGAGGCGTTTTTATGTAATCATCGCGGCTTCGACACTGATCGGCATGCTCATAAACTTTTGGAAGATTCCGCCTGTGACCGCGCTTTTCGGAGCCGCGGTGATCAATGGGATACTGGCGCCGCCTCTGCTCGTTATCATCATGCTGGTGTCTAACAACCCGAAAGTCATGGGCAAGCGCGTGAACGGACGACTGACCAATTTTATCGGTTGGACTACCACTATTGTCATGGCCGTGGCTGCTTTGGGAATTGTGGTAACTTGGGGTCACTAAGCACGATGCTAACCTTTAATGACTGAGATTCACATGCCTGAGATTCAAACCGAAAGACTGTTACTGCGAATGTTTAGCCCCGCCGATCTGGATAACCTCGCCGGCTTATTCAGCGACCCGGAAGTCATGAGATACGTGGGCGAGGGCAACACGGTTAACCGAGAGGAGACTGCCAAGGCCTTACAGAGCATTATCAAACACTGGGAGACACATGGCTTTGGACGTTGGGCCGCCGTCGATCGCATGACGAATGAATTCGTAGGCTTCGGTGGATTGCGATCCCTCTTAGGCACACCGGAAGTTGTCTATCATTTCGCCACGACCCATTGGGGCAAAGGCTTGGCGACCGAGTTGGCGCGCGCCAGCCTCAGGTTCGGATTTGAAGAGCGTTCTTTCGATCGCATCGTCGCGATTGCGAAGCCAAAAAACGCAGCGTCGATTCACGTGATGGAAAAGCTCGGGATGCATTACGAAATGCACACGAGCTACTATGGCTTCGACGTGATTCAATATGAGATCAGACGGGAAGAGTTCAAGCCCGGGAATTCGGCGTATCGGCTAAACAAAACGATAAAGATGTAAACGTGGGCGTTGAGGTTTCGCGCCGAGATCGCAGAGGTCCCGAATTATGCGTCGCTACCCGAAGTTACTTAGAATCCCGAACGATTATCACCGAGCCTTCGAAGACGTCTTCAACCACACGAGCACCAAGTGGGCCCGTGGTACGTCATCCCCGCCGATCACGAATGATTCACCCACATCGCCGTCGCCGACATCATCATCTCAAAACCTCAAATCGCTGCGTTTGAAATATCCGACGGTGGATAAGGAGCGCATGAAGGAATTAGCGAAAGCCAAGCAACTGCTGGAGAATGAAGGCTGAACTCGGCTCGACTTGGCAGTTACAGATACAGAACCGCGAGCGGTAGCGACCGGCTCTTCTTCACGCCAACGGCGTGAAATGTAATAGCCAGGGGCAACGCCCCTGGACAACATCAAACCAAAATTCAATCAAGCCCTGAAGGGGCGAAATATGGCGCGCCTTCAGCGCTCGATCAAATTAACGGCAACATAACCTGGGGCGTTGCCCCAGGCTATTGCATTTCGCGCCCTTGGCGCTCGTTCGTTCGTTGGAGAGATTTTAATCAGTCGGTTCAAACCAAAGTTCAACCGCTTCTTTAGCGTTGGCAATTGCTTCGTTCTCTGTATCGCCCGCCGAAGCGCAACCCGGCAGTCCAGGAAAGACTGAGGAGTAGCGGCCGGTCTCGGGATCTTTTTCAACGACTAGACGCAGGTTCATGCCAAGAAGCATCTCCGGGCTTTTATCATATCGGGCGGATACTAGCAACGATTAATCCTCCACGATTAATCCTCCTGGAGAATTCTATAGGCAGTTCTCAATGCCTCGTCGAGTTCATTGGCGGCGCGGTTGGCCCAGCAGGGATCGCGTAGTTTGGGCAGAACGGCGGGGACACTGACATGCGATCTATTGACGATCTCGGGCGTGCGATAACGGAACTCGATCCGTCAAACAGGCAGGCTCGACTTGATAAGGTAGCGAAGCTGAACCTTCGCAGAGCGGGGACAAAAGATCCGCGTCGCGTCAGCGTCGACTGAACCTGCGCGGGATTTTATTCTCTTGATTTCTGCCGCTCCTTCAGGGCTGGATTAATATTCCTAGTGATCCCAGGGTGGCGCGCTGAGCGCTTACCCTGGGCTATTTTATTGTGCGCTTTCAGCGCACTCAGAAGAGTCGCCGCAAGCGGCGACCAATCAAAACCCTGTCGTCCCTGCCAACAATTGCCTCAACACGTACGGCAGAATGCCGCCGTGCAGGTAGTAGTCAATCTCAATCGGTGTGTCGATGCGTAAGATGACTGGGACTTGTTCGCTTGAGCCATCGGCGCGATGAATTGTGAGCGTGACATCCTGGCGAGGTTTCACTTCAACGTTTTCTAATCCGGTGATATCAAAAGTTTCTGTACCATCAAGATTCAGCGAAGCAGCGTTGACGCCTTCTTTGAACTGGCAAGGCAGCACGCCCATGCCCACGAGGTTGCTGCGGTGTATGCGTTCGAAGCTTTGCGCGATGACCGCGCTCACTCCGAGCAAACGCGTTCCTTTTGCGGCCCAGTCGCGCGATGAGCCGGTACCGTATTCCTGGCCGGCCAACACCACCAGCGGCGTGCCCTCGCTCTGATATTTCATGGCGGCATCGTAAATGCTCATGCGCTCACCCGCTGGTTGATGAAGCGTCACGCCGCCTTCCGTACCGGGCACCATTAAATTCTTGATGCGCACATTGGCGAACGTGCCTCGCATCATTACCTCATGATTGCCGCGCCGCGAGCCATAACTGTTGAAGTCAGCCACGTCGACGCCACGCTGTTGCAAGTAGACACCTGCGGGCGATGTGCCCTTAATAGCTCCCGCGGGACTGATGTGATCCGTAGTGACGGAATCACCGAAGATTGCCAGCGGCCGCGCGCTGTGAATATCTTCCATCTCGCCGACTTCGGAGCCGAAGCCTTCGAAGAAGGGTGGCTCTTGAATATAGGTCGATTCAGGATCCCACTTATACGTTAAGCCGCTGCTCGCCGGAATTTCGTTCCACATCGGGTTCTGGGAAGCGAAGTCGCCATACAAACGCCGATATGTTTCCGAATCAAACGCATCGCTGATTAACGCACCGACTTCTTCAATCGTCGGCCAGATTTCGCGCAGGTAAACGTCCGCACCGTTCGTGTCTTTGCCCAGCGGTTCCTTCGACAAATCTCTTTCGACACTACCCGCCAGGGCGAACGCGACGACCAGGGGTGGGCTCATAAGAAAGTTCGCCTTAATGCTTTGATGGACGCGCGCTTCGAAGTTGCGATTGCCGGAGAGCACGCTGGCCGCGATCAGATCGTGATCGTTAACGATGTCCTCGATCGATGGATCGAGCGGTCCTGAATTGCCAATGCAGGTCGTGCAACCGTAACCAACGAGATTGAAGCCCAACTGATTGAGATAAGGCTGCAAGCCGGTCTTCTCAAGATACTCAGTGACGACGCGCGACCCGGGCGCCAGCGAGGTCTTCACTGTCGGCCGCACTCTTAATCCACGCTCGACCGCCTTCTTCGCCAGCAAACCCGCCGCCAGCATCACGCTCGGATTCGAGGTATTAGTGCACGAAGTAATCGCCGCAATTAAGACATCGCCATGCCCGAGATCGATATGCGCTTTGGGAAACTCTTCTTCCAAAACTTCCGCGACGCGATCCGGCGTGGGCCGATTGTTCATCATCTCGGTTTCGGTCCACACACTGGTATCAAGATGAGTGACGTGATCGCCGACCGGGGCGGGCACGCCGGCGGAATGCTGCTGGCCGCCGCCGATCACCACCGCGAGCGCGTGCTCACCGGCGCCAATGTCCGCTGCGTATCGAATGGCGATTTCTTCATCCGATTTGCCATAGCCGCCGTCAGCCAACGGCTTCTGCAATAGATTAAGAAACTGATCTTTCAGGTCAGGCAACGCGATTCGATCCTGCGGACGCTTGGGACCGGCAACGCTCGGCACAATCGTTCCGAGGTCAAGTTCAAGTAGAGTGCTGTAATCGCACTCACCCTTTTTCGGCATGCCGAACAGGCCTTGAGCTTTGAAATAATTCCTCGCGGCATCGACCTGCTCTGCAGGGCGGCCGGTGGCTTTGAGATACACACAGGTTTCTTCATCCGGCGGAAAGTACCCCATCGTCGCGCCGTACTCAGGCGACATGTTCGCGATCGTCGCGCGGTCCGTCACTGAGAGCGAGGCCGCGCCTTCGCCATGAAACTCGACGAACTTGCCGACAACTTTGGTTTTGCGCAGCATCTCGGTCACTGCCAAAACCAGATCTGTCGCAGTTACGCCTTCGCGCAGACGGCCGTGCAGATGGACGCCGACCACATCGGGAGTAAGAAAGTAAACCGGTTGGCCCAGCATGGCGGCTTCGGCTTCGATTCCGCCGACGCCCCAACCGACCACGCCCAGCCCGTTGATCATTGTCGTGTGCGAATCGGTGCCGACCAGGCTGTCGGGGTAGAACATGCCGTGCTTTTCCCAAACGCATTTGGCTAGATATTCGAGATTCACCTGATGACAGATGCCAATGCCCGGAGGGATTACCCCGAAGCCATCGAACGCCTGCATGCCCCATTTCAAGAATTGATAACGAGAGTTATTGCGGCGAAACTCCATTTCCATGTTCTTGCGAAAGGCGTCGCCGGTGCTCGAAAAATCAACCTGCACGGAATGATCGATGACTAGATCGACAGGAACCAGCGGTTCGATGATGCCGGGGTTCTTATTCAAACGCACGACGGCCGATCGCATCGCAGCGAGATCGACCAGCAAGGGCACGCCGGTGAAATCCTGAAGCAGCACGCGCGCGACAACGAACGGAACTTCTTCGGTGCGCTCAGCATTTGGTTGCCAATTAGCAAGACAACGCACGTCATCTTCTGTGATTCTCGTGCCGTCGAAATTGCGCAGCACCGACTCAAGCACAATGCGAATGCTAACCGGCAGTCGCGAGATTCTTCCGATGCCCTCCTTCTCAAGTTGCGGCAGCGAATGAAACTCTCCGGTCTTTCCCGGTGTTGGAGCGAACGATTGAAGTGAATTGAATAGATTGTGTGGCATAGTCTTAGACCGCGTCATGGAGCGCCCGCATCCCTGCGGGCGGTTCGCGCGCATCCTGCGCGCACAAAGCCGCTGAGAAGCCTGAGACTTCTCTTTCGAAATGCTTAGCGTTTACGGTTAATTCAAATTCAAGTCTAAGAGCGCGCCTTGCAATCGTCAAGGAACGTTCGAGTCAGTACCACCTGCGTGAGCGGGTGGGTCCCGCCGCTCGATTTCGACTGATAATGTCTACGCACGACCCACCCGCTGACGCGGGTGGTACTGACCTTAGCGTCTGACCTTGATCGTTGCCGCTGTCAGGACCATTTGTTATAGTCCATCTAGCAAAGTTATCCACGATTTACATACGTGATCCACGAAGCGCTGCTGGTCTTAAGTGCCTATGTGGAAGCTCTCTCTTGACGAGGTGAAGTCATCATGCCGAAGAAAATGCCCGAGTCGTTTAATTACCTGGCCAACAATCCCGAGCACGTAGCCGATCCCGAAATCGAAGAGTTCATGGAAAACGAGATCGCGCGCGCGCCGAAAGATCCGGAATTGTTGGCTCAACGTCTGCACAATAATACGGCCGCCTCGCCGCAGGACGCCGGTGGCGACATCGACGCCGCCTGGGAAGATGTGAACGAAAGCGGATCGGAAACATTTGCCGGAGATAGTCCCACGCCTGACCAATCCATGGTCGAAGAGAACGCACGCGCCATCGGCATCAGTTTTGAAGATAACGAAGAACTGGATTTTCTCGATAAGATCGAGCGCCGCGACCGCAATCGGTATGAATTAGAGGAACAATCAAAAACGAGCGACGATACGATCTGAAGCTGCTTCGACACCGTCAGAGTTGAACGGCTTTGCACGGAAAGTCGTCAGATACCGAAGACGATCGAATTCTTTCGGATCAAAACGCGTCTCATTCACACCTGGCTTTAGCCAGATGAACTGGGCCCAAGCTAAGAGCTGGAAACCGTTTAAACGGTTTCCCCTTCTTCTGACCCTCCGGTCACCCGGCTGAAGCCGGGTGTGAATGAGAACTTCTACGCTTCTTTCTTGTGCCAGCTATGTTGTAAGCGCTTTCTCATCACCTCGCACAGAAACCCGTGTAATAGCTTATTTGCCTTGCGACCTGCGACAGACGGTTGTATTCTCTCGCGTCATGAATCGTCTATTGTTTCTGTTTTTGGTTTTTCTGGCGTTGTTCATTTCGCTATCCGCTCAAACGTGCATGAACGCAACGACGGACTGCACTGAATGGATCAGCCTCGGAGACCATGCACGTTCGCTCGTCTATCGTACCTATTCCCTAGAGACCAAGAACGAAAAAATTACGCGCGCGCTAATTGTGGTCCACGGTCAGGGACGCGATGCCGACAATTATTTTCGAACTTCGCTCGCCGCTGGTTTTCTGGCCAACGCGTTCGAAGACACAATTATTATCGCGCCGCGCTTTGCATCGAATGACGGTCGGGGTTGCCGCGATACGCTTGGCGCCGACGAGATTAGTTGGAGTTGCTCCGGCGATAGTTGGCGTTCCGGTGGTGTCGCGACCAGTAATAACAAGCTTACGTCGTATGATTTTATGGATGAGATT
>WNFT01002274.1_pt1 | contig 16455 bp, 13 predicted proteins | sample 5400191 | NCBI WGS metagenome assembly WNFT01 (sample SAMN13153359, study PRJNA577476) | soil metagenome | isolation source: 80 cm saprolite under Madrone tree | place: USA:California | collected 2016-06-14 | reverse complement strand
GCCTGGCTTTGGTAGATCGATCAGGGTGCAATAAAGAAGTTTGTTGCGAGCCTGCGCGTGTGTTGCTTCTGTCCGCATGGTTACGGCTGTCTCACTCTGAAAAGTGACAAATACGTGTGCATCAAGAACAGGTCGCGATTGCTCGTTGTTCTCAACCAAAAAGCTGATGTCTGCCGGGCCTGGCCGCAGCGGGCTCTGAGTAGTGAATGCAGTGACTGTAATCGAGTCCCTGGTTCGTTGCCACAAGACATTTCCGCCGTCTGCTCGAATACTAATGCCCATCGTGAGAATCGAAACGATTAGTGGCAGCACTCTATTCATCAGAGGGTGCGCAATTGTGCTTTTGCTTTTTGCTCGGGTCATTTGCTAATACACCATTCAGTGGTTCCATCCATCATCATGCCGCGCATCTGCATCGGCTGAAAAACGATCCAGACTCCTGCCGAGTAAAGCACGAGCGCCAGCACCGCCCACGGGGCCACCAGCCCAACGGTGCGCGCGAATTGAAGATGAACGCCACGCGCGACACGCCAGGCTACGTAAAGTGTGAACAGAAACCCAAGCCCCAGCACCAACAGTTGCACTGACGGCAGCCAATCAAAACTAGACATCGAAGCAGAAAGCGACCAGTCCGGTTTGCCGAGAATACTCAATCCGGCACTTTTTGCCGCGCGCTGAATGACAGGGACCGCTGTCAGAGCGCCGTTGACCAGGTGATAAGAGAAGTGTGCGAGCCACATGCTGAAACCCAGCGGCACAAAAGCCTGTGCGAAGGTCGACACGGACTCTCTCCATCTGATATGTCGCCCGCTGAGGATCTTTGCCAGCGAAACGGAGCCGGCGACCAACAACGCCGGAACCACAACCAACGCAAACAGAAAAGAGACGAGGAGGATAAGGTGGAACGAGCCGCTGTGAAGCGTCATTTGCAAAGTCTGCTCCTGCCGTTGCACTGACTCCATCATGCTGCCCGCGTTGACGAAAGCTGCGAACACGAGAAGAAAGATCAGCACCGCGCCATCGAAGCGTCTGAACCATCGCATTGAGTTCGAATCAACTGTACGATACGGCTTGTTTGATTCTCGATGTGCGACTGCCCGGCATGAACGGACTAGAGCTCCAGCGTCGGATAGTCGCAGCCAACTGGCGAATCCCGATCATCTTCGTTACGTCACACGCAGACGGCGATGCGCGCGCCAGGGCCCTTGAAGCCGGTGCGGTGGATTATTTGTATAAACCGTTCCGCGAGGAAGAACTACTCAATGCGATAGATGCGGCCCTAAAGCATTCGTGAGACCAACAGTCTGACTTTCAGCTTTTGATAAGGTCGGACGTACTCCCTGGGAGGTTAAGCCATGCAAGACCAGAATTCATCAGTCTTTGTAGTTGACGACGACAGGTCAATCCGCGAGAGTCTGCAAAATCTTATCCAATCCGTGGGGCTAAGCGTGCAGACATTTGTCTCGGCGCAGGAGTTCCTGGCAAGCCAGCATGCGGATGCCCCCGGCTGCCTGGTACTTGATGTAGAGCTACCGGGACTAAGTGGTCTTGATCTGCAGCAGGAACTGGCCAAGGCAGATGTTCAGATTCCAATTATTTTCATCACCGGTCACGGCGACATTCCGATGTCTGTGCGCGCAATGAAGGCGGGTGCATTCGAATTCTTGACCAAACCGTTCGATCCAGAGTCGCTCCTACAGGCAGTCCAAACGGCACTGGCAGAAAATCAGATCAGACCGGAAGCGCCCAATCAGACGCACCACCACGGCATAGTCGGCGACAGTTCAGCGCTCCGGAAAGTCCTGAGACAAATCGACCTGGTTTCAGGTACAGAAGCAACTGTGCTGATCACTGGCGAAAGTGGAACGGGCAAAGAGCTCGTGGCGCGGGCAATTCACGAATCAAGTCTTCGAAGTGCGAGGTCATTAGTGACGGTCAACTGCGGTGCGATTCCCGAGACATTGTTTGAGAGCGAGTTCTTCGGACATATCAAAGGCGCATTTACCGGCGCTCAGCGAGACAAGCCGGGCCGTTTCGAGTTGGCAAACAACGGTACGTTGTTTTTGGATGAGATTACGGAAGTACCACTGGGCTTGCAACCAAAGCTGTTGCGTGTTCTGCAGGAGCAGGAGGTCGAGCGTCTCGGCGACACGCATTCACGCAAACTCAACGTCAGAATTATTGCTGCAAGTAATCGCAATGTGGATCAGGAAATTTCAGCTGGCCGATTTCGAACCGACCTTTACTATCGTCTTGGTGTTTTCATTATCGAGACCCCGCCCCTGCGCGAGCGTCGCGACGACATCCCATTACTTGCCGAGTACTTCCTCCGAACCTCTGCGGATCGACTGAAGCGGCCGGTGCCCAAACTAACCGGGACATTTGTTAATACTCTGCTCCGGTATGACTGGCCCGGTAACATCCGCGAATTGCAGAACGCGATCGAGCGAGCATTAATTCTTTCAGACGGTGGACCACTCGAGTTTGGCCGAGTTCCTGTCTCGCGTCCTGGACACCAGGACGAGGTTAGTGAGGAAACTTCATCGTTGCTCACGCGCGACGAGTTGAAGATACGTGAACGTGAAAGCATCATTGCCGCATTAAATCAGACGGCTGGTAAAGTTTCTGGTTCAGAAGGTGCCGCGGCACTGCTTGGGATGAAGCCAACTACTCTATATTCGAGAATTCTCGCACTTGGCTTACGGGCAAAGGAATCAGCCAATGCGAATTCGAGAGTTACTTGAGGGAGTTTTTCTAACGGGCGCTGGCATTTTCACTCGAGACCTAAGACAATAAATACGCGCCAAGTGAAATATGATGGTTCTATGACGACATTTGGCTCTTTGTTCATTGGGGCTCATCGCAGAAAAATCGTCCTGGGCTCCAGAGCCGGATCACGCAATTCTGATTTAAGAGGGTTAGCTTGACCACGACCACTGACCAAGTCGCCGCCAAAGGGCTGAAGCCTGAGCAGTACCTCACCTTGCTTGAGCTATCGAAAGCAATCGCGTCACATCGCGACTTAACGAAGTTGTTCCATGATCTCGCTTGTCGACTGCAGATGCTCTTCAAGTTTCGCACCCTCGCGGTGATGTTTCACGATAGTTCGCGCAACATCATGCGGTGCCACTTTCTGGAAACGTGCGCGCCGACCAAGTGGCAAGCGCCCACCGAAGTCCCGATGGAAGGTTCGATCGCCGGTTGGGTTTGGGAACATCAGGAACCGGTTGTCGTTCACGACATCACGTTGGAAGATCGCTTCCCGTTCGCGAAGTCTCTACTCGACCATCCGATTAAAGCAATCTGCAGCTTTCCTTTGACAACCGCGAACCAACGATTGGGAGTACTTAACTTCTGGAGCGATGAGGCCGGCGTCTACGATCATCTCGATCTCGAGTTTGCAGGACTACTCGCGGCGCAAATAGCCGTTGCCATCGAAGCGCAGTGTCATCAACAGAAGTTGGCGCACGAGCGTGACCGTTGCCAACTACTTTTAGAAATAAACAACACCCTGGTCTCAAATCTTAATTTGCGCGAACTCCTTTCAGCCATCTCCGGTTGTCTTAGACGCGTGATGCCGCATGACCTCGCTGGTCTCGCCCTTCATGATCCAGGACTCAACAAACTCCGAGTCACGGCTCTGGAATTTCCCGAGCACGAAGATGCGTTTGTCGAAGGCGAAATCATCGACCTGGAGGAGAACCCTGGGGGGCGCGCTTTCACCACACGCCAACCCGTCATCAGCGGCTTGGACCACTTAGTTGATCCCCTTGGGCAACGTGCTGGAATCAAGTCTGGTTGCACGGTTCCGCTGATTTCGCATGACCGGGCGCTCGGTATCCTGGGGATAGCGAGGCTGAACGAGAATCCGTTTACAGAAGACGATGCGGAGTTGCTCACGGCAGTGGGGAAGCAGGTCGCGATTGCGGTTGAGAACGCCCTGGCCTATCGCGAGATTGATGCGCTAAAGAATAAGCTACAGGAAGAAAAACTCTATCTCCAGGAAGAGATCCGCACGGAATACAACTTCGAAGAGATCATCGGCACAAGCGCGACCTTGAAGCGCGCGCTTCAGGATGTCGAGACGGTGGCGCCTACCGACTCGACAGTTTTGATTTTTGGCGAGACTGGGACTGGGAAGGAACTGATCGCCCGCGCACTTCACAACTTGAGTGGCCGAGCGGAACATACGTTGGTCAAAGTGAACTGTGCCGCGATCCCGACGGGGCTGCTCGAGAGCGAGATGTTCGGTCATGAGAGGGGCGCGTTTACTGGTGCCGTGGAACAGCGCAAGGGCCGCTTTGAGCTCGCACACCGTGGCACAATTTTTCTCGACGAAGTTGAGGAGATTCCGCTTGAGCTGCAACCAAAACTGCTGCGCGTGCTCCAGGAGCAGGAGTTTGAGCGGTTAGGAAGCGGTAAAACGATTCGTGTGGACGTACGGGTGGTGGCTGCGACTAATGCTGATCTCGCTAAGATGGTGGCTGAGAAAAAGTTTCGCAGCGATCTTTACTACCGGCTAAACGTCTTTCCGGTTTCTTTGCCGGCGCTACGGGAACGAACTGAGGACATTCCTCTGCTGGTCAATTTCTTCGCACAGAAGTTTGCGCAACAGATGAAGAAACCAATCAAAACGATCCCCACCGAAACGATGACACGCCTCACTGAATATAGCTGGCCCGGTAACATTCGCGAGCTTCAGAATCTCATCGAGCGGGCTGTGATTCTTTCGCGCGGTTCGGTGCTGGAAGTTCCGTTGGCCGAGTTAAAGCAATCGGCAAATGGCAGTCTGGTTAATCAGCTTCAAGGTCCAATAAGACTTGAGGCAGTCGAGCGCGACCACATCATGAGGGTTTTGCGCGAGACGGGTTGGGTGATTGGTGGTCCCACTGGAGCAGCAGCGCGCCTGGGTCTTAACCGCACCACTCTCAACCATCGTATGCGCAAACTCGGAATCAATCGACCTCAACTGCAACAGTCGTGACAACTGCCTGTCATCTGGCCGCATTCCGTCACTTCTGGCACGCCATCTGGCAAGAGGCTTAAGAGGCCAAGCCTAATACCCTCCGTCTGTTCGCCACCCTTTCAAACAATTCACCTAACAAGAGAGCAACCGGGAGCTGTGGCAAGGTTTTTGTATTGGTAGTTGTCGCTGACATCTTGCCCTCCCGAAACTCGGATAGGGATTTTCTGAGGCAAGAAGATGACAGAAGGAGTAGGGAAATGAAAAGACTTGTAACTGGAATTCCTGCGATTCTATTGCTGAGCGGGCTGTTTGCAATAACTACATTGGCGCAAACCAGCGCTCAGGAGATCGCTACTAATTTCCGTTTGCAATTAAGCGAAGTACAAGTCAGGCAGGCGGAATTGCAGGCGCGCAGTGAACAACTGGAAGAAGATTTGAAACCGGAGAATATTGAGCGAAGCGTGGCGGGTATAGGCAGTACACATCCGGAACGATTGCGAGAACAAAGGCGGCGACAGCTGGAAATTGTAAGGGCAAGTGTACGTCTCCAGCTCGATGAATTAGATCGTAGCCACGCACGTTTGGAAGCCGCTATCGTTGAGGCTGATGCCCTGGCTTATTGGCAAAGCGCCGGCCTCTGCAATCTGCCGGAAGATAAATAAGTTTGCCGTAATTGTTTGATGAGGTGTACGCGTCATGAACTCGGCCGTAAAAATCATAAAGCGGGGTCAGAACAAAATCTCAATTGGGGACCTCGCCAGCCGGGATGAGCAGACGGGTGCGCAGAGCACGCGTGAAATCGTAAAGACAGTCAAGGGATGGATATCCGAACTGCATCAGCGGCGCGGAGACGAGCAAGTCCGCAGCTCTGCATTTAGGAAAGTGACAGTGACACTTTCACTGCTCATTTTATCTTTCTGCGGGCTCGCAAGTGAGAGCCAGGGCCAACAGCTTCGCGACGCGTTTCACAAAGTGGAACAAGCGGTTGTAGTTGTAAGGACGGAGCAGCGAGGATTGGCGCCATTTCCTCAGCAAGGGATGGTGAGTTTGAATGGCTTAGGATCAGGAGTTCTGATTTCGAATGACAAAGTCCTCACCGCCGCGCACCTGGTCCAGGCAGCGGATAGAACGATGGTTGAGTTCTCGCGAGGGGAATTGATTCCCGCGCGCGTTATTGGATCGGCCCTTTCCGCGGATATCGCATTACTACAACTCGAGCACAGCCCGGCAAACGCTTCACCCGTGACACTGGGGAATTCTGACAAGCTGGAGGTGGGAGATCAGATATTTGTGGTTGGTGCTCCCTACGGTCTTAGTCGCACGTTAACAGCAGGGCACGTAAGCGGACGTCACTTGCTAAACGAGAGAAGTGAGAACACGAGTGGGGTTGAATTCCTGCAGACTGATGCGGCGGTCAACAGCGGCAATTCCGGCAGTCCCTTATTTAACCTGGACGGCGAAGTCATGGGCATTGTCAGCAACATTATGAGCAGATCTGGAGGCTCTGAGGGCATGGCCTTCGCCGCAACATCAAACACGGCTCGACGGCTGCTGTTGGACCAGAAACCGTTCTGGTCTGGAATTGAAGGTCTTGTTGTCGATGGTGATCTCGCAAGGGCTCTTAATCTCCCGCAACCGGCGGGCGTACTTGTTCAACGCGTGGCTGAAGGATCGATTGCCTGGCGCTGGGGAATACATGCCGGAACGTTGCGAGCGAATGTCGAAGGGGCAGAATTAATTCTCGGAGGGGATATCATTCTGAGAGTGAATGACGTTCCGGTAGAACAGAGCAGTAGCTACGATGATATCTACGCCAGTATCGGCCGGCTTAAACCAGGGGACAATCTGGTGATTAGCGTCTTTCGGCAAGGTCAGATCGTCAAGCTTTCGATTCCCACAGCACAATAACATCCTTATCGTGGCAGTTCCTTGGCACGTGACAGTATCTGGTCACTGATCTCACCGAACTGCAAATCAACTCATCGTGTTTACTGAAGATCCGTAGGTCGGCCCAGCCGAAGACTGTGGCAGAGCTGTTGCTAGATGAGGCAACGAACAATGACGGATTACAGCTTTTATGAACAAAAAAAGCGAAGACTTTCAAGGGGGGCACAGGCCAAGATCAGGGGGACTCGGCTTGTGTTCGGAAGGCGGGTGGACTTGGAACTGAGAGTGGGCTCATGGCGCCAGTCCACCCGCTCGGCGGGCAATTCGTTTCCCGCAACTTGACGAGAAGTCGCTAGTCGGCGTCACGAGAGTTCGTAACCCCACGAAATTAAACGGTCTCCAACTCGACGAAGAAAACAGGCCTGTCGGGTTGAAGTTTGAAGAAGGTCAGTTGATGAGGTTCCCATGCAAAAGGATTTGCGGAAGATCTTGGCGGCATCACAGAGCGTCTTTTCAAAACACAAGCTATCGGTCTCAGCGATCACAGTAGTAGCGGTTGCGATTTTAGGTGCGTTGATCATCGCCGGTCGCTCGAACAAGCCAGCTCAGGCGGCGCCTCGACCGCCCGACGTTGAAGTGGTCCGAGTCGAGCAAAAGGACGTTCCCGTCTACAGCGAATGGATCGGCACGACCGATGGGATGGTAAACGCCGACATCAAGGCCCAGGTCACCGGCTACCTACTTAGGCAGGATTACCAGGAAGGTTCGTTCGTAAAGAAAGGGCAGTTGTTGTTCGAGATCGATCCCCGGCCACTTCAGGCCGTAGTTAATCAGGCGAAAGGTGATCTGGCTAAATCTGAGAGTCAGGTGCAGCAGGCCATTTCGCAACTTGATCAAGCGCTGGCTCAACTTGCGCAAGCAAACAGCCAACTTATGCAGGCCGAGGCCAATCAGCGAAAGACGCAACTCGATGTCAACAAATACGGACCGCTGCTCGAACAGAAAGCTGTAACACAGCAGGAATTTGATAATGCGAATCAGGGTAACGATGCGACGAGAGCTCAGGTAGAAGCAGTCAAGTCACAAATAAAAGCAGCCACAGCTGGAGTCGGAACGGCGAAGGCGGCGATCATTGCAGCAAAAGCGCAAGTGGAATCATCTCAGGCCGCGGTTAGAACCGCGGAATTAAATCTCAGCTTCACAAGAATCGTTTCTCCAATCGATGGAATTGCCGGCATTGCTCAGGCGCAGGTAGGAAACCTGATCAGCACCACGAGCGCTCCGCTGACCACCGTTTCGACTGTCGATCCGATCAAGGTTTTTTTCACTCTCAGCGAGCAACAGTACCTTGCTTTTAATAAGCGCAACCTGATTGAAGCGCGACGAGGCGCAAGTGTGGTTCAGATCCAGCTTGAACTGATCCTCGCCGACGGAACCAACTATCCACAGAGCGGGAGTTTCTATTTTGCGGACCGCCAGGTCGATCAAAAGACCGGAGCGATCCGGCTGGCCGGCATATTTCCAAATCCGGGAAACGTACTTCGGCCGGGTCAGTACGGTCGGGTTCGTGCTGTGACCGCAACGAAACCCGCCGCCTTACTCGTTCCGCAGCGCGCCGTGAGCGAGCTGCAGGGCAGTTATCAGGTCGCCGTAGTCGGAGCCGACAACAAGATTGAAATGCGCACGGTCAAGGTTGGAGAGCGCAGCGGGTCGCAGTGGGTTATCGAAGATGGGTTGAAAGCCGGTGAGACTGTGGTCGTAGAGGGAACACAAAAAATCAAACCGGGGGCAGTAGTAAGTCCGAAGACGTACACAAAGACTAACTGAATTCTGTCGGTCTAGAGGCGACCTAACCAATGATTTCGAAGCTCTTCATTAACCGGCCGATTGTTGCGATGGTGATCGCCATTGTCACGGTCATCGGTGGACTTGTGGCAATGGCGGGGCTGCCGGTGGCCCAGTTCCCGGAAATCGTACCGCCGCAGATCATCGTCAATACGACTTATACAGGTGCGGATGCTGTGACGATTGAGCAGTCAGTTGCAACGCCACTCGAACAACAGATGAGCGGTGTTGACAACATGCTCTACATGCAATCGACGAATGCGAACGACGGAACGATGACGCTTACCGTTACCTTCGACATTGACACGAATCCCAACATCGATCAGGTCAACGTACAAAACCGTGTGTCGCAGGCGCAGCCAAACCTGCCAGCCGACGTTAACCAGTTCGGTCTGAACATGCGCAAGTCAACGGGAATACCTACGATGGCGATTGCCATCTATTCGCCACATCAAAGTCACGACTCACTTTTTCTGGCGAACTACGCGAACATTAACATCAACGATGCACTCTACCGTGTTCCTGGCGTCGGCGAGGTTCGTCTCTTCGGCGCCAGCGATTACGCGATGCGCATCTGGGTCAAACCTGATCTGCTTGCCAAGCTTGGTTTGACGGTTCCCGATCTGGCACGCGCGGTTCAGCAACAGAGCACCGTTAATCCAGCCGGCCAGGTTGGCGCTGAGCCCGCGCCAAAGGGGAAGGAGATGACTTACACGCTGCGCGCGCAGGGTCGGCTTCAGACTCCGGAAGAGTTTGGTCAGGTAGTGGTGCGTTCAAATCCCGACGGCTCAGTCGTGCGTCTCAAGGACGTGGCACGGATTGAACTCGGCGCACAGAATTATCAGCAGATCGCTCGCTTCACCGGCCAGCCCGCCGGCATCATCGCCGTGTTTCAGGCGCCTGGCTCGAACGCGCTGGCAGTGGCCGACGGTGTGAAGAAGACGATGGAGGATCTAAAACAGCGGTTTCCCTCTGATTTCGATTACGCGATTGGGCTCGACACTACTCGCTCGGTTACCGAAGGCATTAGCGAGATCGTGCAGACATTACTGATTGCAATTGTGCTGGTCATCCTGGTGGTCTTTATCTTCTTGCAAAACTGGCGGGCTACGCTGATACCGATGATTGCCGTACCCGTCTCGCTGATCGGTACCTTCGCCGTGTTTCCGCTACTAGGCTTCTCAATCAACACGCTGTCGCTTTTCGCGCTTGTGCTGGCAATCGGATTGGTCGTCGACGACGCGATCGTGGTTGTAGAAGCGGTCGAGCATCACATCGAGGAAGGGATGAGTCCGCGCGAGGCGACGTTTAGGGCAATGGAAGAAGTATCTGGGCCTGTGATCAGCATCGCTCTGATCCTGGCCTCAGTCTTTATCCCGGTGGCGCTGGTCAGCGGAATTCAGGGGCGCTTGAACAAACAGTTCGCCGTCACGATCGCTGTCTCCGTGGTCATCTCGGCGTTCAACGCGTTGACGTTATCACCGGCGTTGTCGGCGTTGATCCTGCGGCCACGCAAAGAAGCGCGTGGCCTGCTCGCTAGACCGTTTGGTGTTTTCAATCGCTGGTTTGCCAAGGCCACGTACGGTTACGTCAGCTTAAGCCGTGGACTAATTCGCAAAGCAGCTATCGCCGTATTGATTCTGGTCGGCTTTGCGGCCGTCGATGGATTCTTCGGGAACCGGTTGCCAACCAGCTTCCTTCCCGAGGAGGATTACGGCTATCTCTTTCTTAACATCCAACTTCCGCCTGCGGCGTCGCTCGAACGAACGGATCAGGTCTCGCGCAAAGTCGAAAATATTCTCAAGCAAACTGATGGGGTGCAGTTTGTCACCAGCATTAACGGATTCAGTCTGTTGAATCGAGTCTCGGCGAGCTACAACGGTTTTTGCTTTATCTCTCTGCAGCCCTGGGACGAGCGCAAGGAAACGGCCGCGCAAATCCTTAAGCACATCAACGCCAGGTTGGCCAGCGAAGTACCCGAGGCGATGGCATTTGCTTTTAGTCCCCCGGCGATTCCCGGACTGGGGAACTCTGGAGGATTTTCATTCTGGCTGCAGGACCGAAGTGGCGGACCGGTCGAGCTTCTCGATCAGAATCTGCAAAAGTTTCTGGCGGCGGCCCGCCAACGCCCAGAACTTGCCGGAGTCGGTTCCCAGTTTTCTGCAAGCTCGCCGCAGATTTTCGTCGACGTAGATCGGGACAAGGTGCTCAAGCAGGGAGTTGCCGTAGCCGATGTGTATCAGACGATGCAAGCCTACCTCGGCGGTCTCTTCCTGAATCAGTTCAACCGCTTCGGCCGACAATGGCGAGTCTTCTTACAAGCTGAGGGCGACGAGCGTCTCAGCGTTGGCGACATCGAGCAGTATTACGTACGCAACAACGACGGCAACATGGTCCCGCTTTCATCGCTCGTAAGCACGCGTAGAATTTCTGGCCCTGAGTACACCAATCGTTTCAATGTGTATCGCGCTGCACAAGTGATCGGCTCCGCCGCGCCGGGTTACAGCTCAGGACAAGCGATGGCTGCTCTGGAAGAAGTGGCGAAGCAAACACTTCCGCCCGAGTTTAGCTATGACTGGGCGGACCTCTCTTATCAGGAGAGGAAGGCCTCAGGAACTACGACGCGTGTGTTCGGCCTGTCGCTAGTGTTTGTGTTTTTGATCCTGGCCGCCTTGTACGAGAGTTGGTCTCTGCCATTTTCGGTCCTGCTTACGATACCGATCGCGATATTCGGCGCGTTTCTCGGTCTCTGGCTGCGCGGCTACGACCTTGATATCTATGCGCAGATTGGACTCATCGTGCTAATCGGTCTCGCGGCGAAGAACGCGATCTTGATTGTCGAGTTTGCCAAGGCCGAGTTGGAAAAGGGTCGTGACCTGGTTGATGCAGCCCTAGAGGGAGCGCGTTTGCGCTTGCGCCCGATTCTGATGACTTCATTCGCATTCATCTTAGGATCGGCTCCATTGTGGATCGCTTCAGGCGCGGGTGCAGCCTCACGGCGTATCCTCGGCACGGTCGTGATTGTAGGAATGTTGGCTGCCACCTCCATCGCGATTTTCATTATCCCGGCGACTTTCTATTTGGTGGAAAAGTTCACGATGAGGCTTAGCAGGAAACATAGACCGGAAATTAGTTCCCAGACACCTGAGCCTGCGACAGGGGATTAGGAGCAGTGGCTTTGAGACCCCATTTGAAGAAAGCGATAACGAGGCGATTCATAGTTGCGGTTGTAGTCGTTAGTTTGTTGGCAGGCAGCGTGGCCGGCCAAAAGAAATACGAACGTCCAGATGTCAAAACGCCTGACACATTTCGCGGTGCTGATGCTGGCGCCCCAACCGATCAGACTTCTATCGGCGACCTCAAATGGTTTGAAGTTTTCAAAGACGACGAGCTACAGAAGCTGGTCAGAACAGCAATGGTCCAGAACTACGATCTGCGTTTGGCGGTTGCGCGCATCAACGCGGCCCGTGCAAACGTTGGTCTTGCCCGATCTAATCAGTTTCCCCAGTTTGATGTTGGTGCCGATCTGACGACCACGCGCACGTCCGCAAACCGTGGATCAACGGCGCCTGGGCAAGCAGGCGGAAAACGCTCGTTCGGTGAAGTGTTTTTGAGCCTCCTCACTTTTGAGGTTGACTTGTGGGGCCGGCGCCGCCAGCAAACAAAAGCCGCGCGCGCGCAACTAAAGTCCACCGAAGAGGACCGCAAGACGGTAGCCACGATTATAGTAAGCGACGTCGCAACCAACTATTTCAACCTGCTCGAGTTGGATACTGAACTCGAAATCGCAAAACGAACACTCACTGCCCGGCAAGAGTCACTACGACTTATCACGGCGCGACAGCAGGGCGGACTCGCAACCATGTTAGACGTACGGCAAGCTGAACAGCTTGTCTATGAGGCTTCGCAGACTATCCCCGACACCGAACGCCTGATCGAACAGACCGAGAACCAGATTAGCTTGTTGTTGGGAAATAATCCTGGGCCCATTCCGCGTGGCGCTTCACTTTCGCAACAGAAGGAACTGCCGGCTGTTCCCCCCGGCTTGCCCTCTTCGCTACTTGAGCGGCGGCCGGATATTAGGTCGGCGGAACAGCTTCTGATCTCCGAAAATGCTCTGGTCTCTGCTGCAAAGAAAGCTTACTTCCCGACCATCAGTCTGACGGGCGCCTTTGGATTTCAGAGCAATTCACTGTCGAATTTGTTTAGCGGTCCCAGTAGAGCATGGTCGCTCATTCCGCAGATTACGCAACCGATCTTTACAGCCGGTCGACTAAAGTCGAATGTCAACTTCCAAAAGGCACAGCGCGAGTACGCGATCGCTCAATATCAACAAACTATCCAGACGGCATTTGGGGATGTGTCCAATGCTTTGGTCCAGTACCGACGCATAAAAGAGGTCCGCACTCAGCAGGAATTGCTGGTCGATTCCTTGCGGGATGCCTCGCGCCTGGCTCATCTGAGATATGAGGGAGGAGTGGATACTTTGCTCAATGCTCTGATAGCTGACACTTCGCTATTCAGTGCTGAACTGAATCTGGCGCAGACGAAACGTAACGAGCTTTTGTCGCTGGTCCAACTTTACAAAGCCCTTGGCGGCGGTTGGCAACAGTAACGTCAGGTCATCGTTTGCCGAAGAAAAGTCGTGGTAAAGACTTGTACCCATCTTGATCAAATTCGGACGTTGGTCCCGCGTGCTAATGGATGCGAGGAGTGCCTGCTTGCTGGGGATGATTGGGTGCATCTGCGGCTCTGCCTTACTTGCGGAAAGGTTGGTTGCTGTGATGATTCAAAGAATAAACACGCCACGGCGCACTTTCATTCAACTCGTCACCCTATCATCGAATCTCTCGAGCCAGGCGAGAACTGGCGTTGGTGTTACATCGACGAGATTCTAGTTACGTCTGAAATCAACGAAGGCGACACACCAAGATACGAAAGCGAGAACTTAATGCCTGATAACACTCAATCTATTAGCACAACCAATGACGGGTTGTTGTCGGCGCGCCAATCGCTGCCTCTGGTCGGCGACATTTCGGCGAACGGTCGCGCCGGAGGAATGTTTAAATCAATTTGCCGGCGAGTGCGTCGGTGCAACAAGAAGAATCTCGAACCGACAATCGAGTTAGCCGTCGAGATTGCGCGCGAAGGTCGCGAAGGTCGCCGCATTGGAACCCTCTTCACTTTTGGCGATGCTGATGCAGTGCTGGCACGTTCGCGCCCGCTAATTCTGGATCCACTTGCCGGACACAATGAGCAGGCGAGACAAATCAGAGATCCCAACCTTCGTGGCACAATAAAGGAACTCGCGCAGCTTGACGGTGCCTTTGTCGTTTCGGACGAGGGCATCGTAGTTTCGGCTTGTCGCTATTTGGATGCGGCGGCGTCGGACGTCGCTTTGCCCTACGGAATGGCCAGTCGTCACCTGGCCGGAGCTTCCATCTCTCAAATTACCGATACAGTTGCTATTGTCGTTTCGGAAAGCTCGATGGTGAGAGTCTTCGACGATGGCAAACTGGTTGCTGAAATTATTCCCGAACTGTGGTTGATGGATCGCTACAACGTACAGCTTGCTGAACCTTATCAGGAAGAGGTTGTGGGTGACTTGGCGGTGCTCACCGCCAAAGCTTGAGCGTCTCCAATGACGAGATGGAAGATTCGTTTAATTCCATGAATAATCGCCTGCAATGGTCTGCAGGTGCGCGGTAAACTATCGTACGGAACTCACTCGACCGAGAGCTTCGGTTTCGGCAAGTACTTCGTTGCTTTTTCACTTTCTTCCGTCAGTTCAACCACCTTCTCTATGAAGAGGTGCAGCCCTTCAAGATTGACGTTCTGCTCACGCTTCATGCGGCAGAGCACAGCTGCGCTGTCACTGTCGAGGTAGCTGAGTCCGGCGAGTTCGAGAGTCACGGGCCGCTTGGTCTGATTACCGACATCTCGGCAAATCTTCTCCAGCAACTCAGCGTCTCTTAGATAGAGCGTGCCTTCCACCTTGAACACTGTCGGCGCGGTCGCAAGATCGCTTATCAAACTCTCAGGATGAGAACTTTCAGCCTGATCGCCATTCTCTCCACAACCCTTGAACGCCGGCGTCTCGCTCTTTAGCCTCTCAATTTGTGTAATGCGCGTCGGCATTGTTACCTCGAAGTTCTAGTCTTATGTCATTCCTTGATATTGCAAGTGCCTTGCCACGTCTAAGGGCGGGGCCGAACGCGATTTAGCATTGGAGTTTACAGCCGGTAAGCTGTGTGAGAGGCCCTAAGCTGGTCAATGACCAGGCCGACGGTAGGGTTTGCGGTGACAGCAGTTTGCCACCTGACCGTACGTCGTCATGTTGTCAGTCAACGCTATCCGCCAGTGGATCGTAAGAGATTACGACAAAGACAAGCAGCGAGGTGACCGCCGACTTCTTTGAGAAGGTTGCCCGTCATGCGGCAGGCTCCTGAGGAGATTCCTGATTTCGAACCCCCCGACCTCCGCATTGCGGACGCGGAGGCCTGAAGCCTCAAGCGGCCCTGTTAGTTTCCATTTCACCGCTGAAAAAAAGTCCACATATGGCTACCTGAAGGAACAGAACAGATATGAGCAACAGGACCTTTCGAGTCTGCTTAGGTAAGAGTAGAGACCTCCCTTATTCACAACGTCTGAACGTCATAGGAATCCGCTTCAGTGATGGTAACGCCAACGGGATAACCGTAAACAACTCCCTCTCCAGGTTGTGGAGTTTGGTCGATAATCAGTCCGGATTGAATTGGCAGATCGTAGCGGGTCGCCAAAAGTCGGATGTTCAAGTTAGCGGCGTGAAGTTTGGTTTCGGCCTCTTCATAACTCAATCCTTTGATCGCTGGAACTCTGGTTTGAGCTGGTCTCGAATGGCGCTCACGTTGTACGTCCAAATGGAGCGCCACGAGTGCGCCTGCCGGCAAATTACATAGCTAAATAACACTAGGGTAGCGAGGATTGTGATTAGCAGTTTGCTCTCGCCGCGCATGCTGTAACCAACCAGTACTCCAAATAAGAATCTCATTTTTCTACTCCTGTAGATCTTTTCATGATGGATTCTGTAGTCCGCTTCATTTTCTCTTAGCGGTTTTTGCAGATCTAAGCAAGGTCATAACGCCGCGACGTTGACTAGAACGATGACGACTTTGGGAAATTGGAAAGGTCAGTCCAGCTACGCTCAGCAGACTCTGGCGGACTTCGCTCGTGCTTTACCAAGTTATGCGCAAAAACGCGAGGTCAACCTATCAGCAATGTTTTCGGTAATCAGAATGGAGATGAAAGTGAGTAGGCCAAGAACAGTCTATCGCATTTTCACGCTGTCCATAAGTCTATTAGATGGGAAGTTTGCGAGGGAGTGTTCACTTTCCTGAGCCAAGCGGGCGTAAAGTCTATTTTTCAGTCACTTACAAGCAAGCAGCAAGCGCGGTTCTATCCGAGACTTTTCAAAGTGAGCGCAGGTGTACGAAATCCTCGGCCCGCTTACAGCAACAATAGAGCACTCCTGCAAGTTCCCTAGTCCGTGCGAGATGTCGTAGCCAAGCAAGGCTAAAATAGCACGTCAAAGCCGCCACTGAAAAATCTATGATAAGGAGACAGGAATTGGCCGAACTGCGGGTCGGCGGTGTTAGCGCGAACGTTTCGTGGATTGAAATGGTTTGTAAGGTTGAAACCACGAAGCGATAACCTTATTCCGTACTTCTTAGTCACTTGGAAGTCTTTGGCAATTTCGGCGTCGAGCGAAACAAACGTCG
>WNFT01006053.1_pt1 | contig 16460 bp, 18 predicted proteins | sample 5400191 | NCBI WGS metagenome assembly WNFT01 (sample SAMN13153359, study PRJNA577476) | soil metagenome | isolation source: 80 cm saprolite under Madrone tree | place: USA:California | collected 2016-06-14 | reverse complement strand
GTGGGGAGAGCACTCATTGGATCGGGTCCAATGGCAGCGACAAAGAAGGGTAAGGTCGTCGAGAACGTCCACTACGTCGGGGACCTGATTTGGGAGGTCATAAAGCCCAAGGGCCCGGCCTCGCCAAGCTCGAGTTGACGCTTTCTATCGAAAAAAGTCAGGGAAATGTTTAAAGTTGAACCGGGTCCAAACCCGATGATAAGCTCCCAGAGCCCAGCCTGATCCTTCCCAATGCAGCATTCTACGATCTACGTGAAAGCCCTCCCACTTCAGGAACTGGACGATGTGGAGACAATTAAGGGGGAAATAAAGACGGGAAATATTCTCATCGTAAGAATTACTCCCTTGGCCCGAAAGAGCGTGGAGGAGACAAAATTGGCAATAACTGAGTTAACTGACTACACTAAATCCTTGGGCGGAGACATAGCCCGGCTGGGAGAAGAGCGGATCGTCATAACGCCCGCAGGTGTGAGGGTTTGGAGGAAAGAAGCCGCTTCATCTGAAGGGGCGATCCCTGCGGTTCCGATTCAGAACGAAGCCCTTCCCGGCACCCGCTGACGCTCCAGTCTTTTATCTGAGTCTAATTGATTCGAGCACGTCAGGTACAACTGTTTTGATCCCGAATATCCGGTTTACGTTCTGAGCGAACAGGTCGGATTTCCTTCTCTCTCCGTGGTTGACGATGATCTTGGTTGGCTTGGGCGACATTCTCTTGATGAATCCGAGAAGCTGGTTTCTGTCCGAGTGTCCTGAAAATCCTTCTATGGATTCTACTCTCATGTTTACCTTCACCATTTCCATTTTGCCGTCGTGGGCGTACAGCGAAACTTCCTTGAGACCGTTCTTGATTCTGTTTCCTAGTGTACCGTCCACTTGGTAGCTGACGTAGGCCAGTGTATTTCTCGGATCGGGTGCGAGGTGTCGGAAATAGTCTATCGCAGGTCCACCTTCGAGCATTCCGGAGGTGGCAATGATGACGCACGGCCCGCCGGCGATGATCTCCTCTCTATCGCTCGGGTGAGTTACTGGGTGGAAGTATTCGGATTGAAACGGGTTGATGTCTTTGTGAAGGATCTGTTCTTTGATGTCCCGAACCAAGTATTCAGGAAAGGCTGTGTGGATTGCGGTTGCCTCGTTGACCATTCCTTCGATGTAGATTGGGAGTTCTCGGAGGGCACCGTTTTTCATGTACGCGTCTAGGACGAGCATTATTTCTTGAGCTCGTCCAACTGCGGGAACTGGTATCAGCACTTTTCCTCCTTTTTCGACTGTGTCGTTGACGATGCTGACGAGCTTGCCCTCCACCCCTTCTCGGTCAGGCATGATGTCGTCGGGTCCTCCATACGTGCTCTCAATGATGAGTGTTTCAGCCCTAGGGAACAACGCTGTGGCCGGGTCGAGCATCATGGTTCGTCCGAACTTGAAGTCGGCGCTGTAAACTATGTTGTGGAGGCCCTCACCGATGTGGAGATGGACCATAGAGCTTCCCAAGATATGGCCGGCGTTGTGGAAGGTGAGTTTGATGTCCGGAGCCACGTCCGTAACTACATTGTAGCGCAGGGGTATGGTGTGAGTCACGACTTCTCTAACGTCTTTTTGGTCATAGGGAGAGTGTTCGCCTTCCCTGCTGTGAACATCGAGATAGTCTAACTGGTGAAGTGTCATCAGGGTCTGTGTGGGTTCCGAGCAGTAGACGGGTCCGTCATAGCCATACTTGTAGAGGAAGGGGAGTATTCCGCAATGGTCAAGGTGGGCGTGAGATATGACTACTGCATCAAGCTTTTCCAGGTCAAATTCGTCCGTATCGAATCTTGGATACGCGGAAGTTGGGTCCTGGGCTCCAGGGTTTATTCCGCTGTCGAGCAGGACGCTACTTGATCCTGCTTGGATCAGCATGGCCGCTCGTCCAACTTCATGAAACGCTCCGATGCTGCGCTCTTCGGATTCAGTGTGAAGGATATGTCTGGTGCTTGAAATGATCTTGGAGTGCAGGGGAGGTGCTCTGAGGATTCTTGGCCGCCATCTTGTCTCTTTCACGACCTGTTGCAGGACGGTAGCCTCTTTCCCAATAGCCACGCCAGGCTTGGCTGCTTCCACCACTACCTCACCCAGGCTAGGGTCGAAGTTGATCGAGGAAATTTCAGCTTCTAGTGGAATGATTTTCCGAATGTAGGCCTCGGCCTCTCGTTCCGGAAGCCGTATGGATTGGTCAGATCGGATGACGATTCTCTTGTGAAGAAGGTTAACGATCTCCGTCACAACATAGTTCTGTTCAGCGAGCAAACCGACGTTCTTTACGTAGATCGCAAGTCGTGGGCCTTCGAATTCTATGCGAGTTATTTCGGCGTCTTTCGGCATATGCTCTACGATGGTTTCGCGTATCTTTGCGTGCACGTCATTGTAGGTTCTAGTCAATTTTCTCTACGACTGTGATATCTTTGGAAGGTTTGAAAGAAGGGGTCAGGCGTGCAGTATGTGCTTCTTCTCGTCCTCTGGAAGTTCCCTGTATCCTTCCTTCGTGATTATGGCAACATCGAAACTGTCGCCGCTTGCAGAATCTCTCTTCATTGCTGAATCGACTGCTCTGACAACTATGGGAATCGACTCCTTCACGTTCATTGAGTCCTTCCATTCTGACTCGAGGACTCCGTAGGCGACGGGAGATCCGGATCCGGTTGACACGTATTTCTCCTCCATCATGCTTCCAAGAGGATCCAAGGCATAGATGTGCCCTCCACTGTCGTCCACTCCTCCTATTAGGGCCTGGACTCCGAGAGGGTAGTATCTTGCGCCGAACAGGATGTTAGAGACCAGTCTCGCTGCGGAGTTCACCTGGTCATAGCTAGGTGATGGTCGATCCGATAGACTTTCTTCGCGTGCTTATGGGCGACAAAGGATCCCATAGTGGCTCGAGTGTCAGTCGTAAGAATGACTCCGTCCTTACAGACGACACCGATTGTCGTTGTCATTTCAGAACTCTCATCCTTGATGGTCTCGGGTTTTCCAACTTATCGTGTGTCCAGTTGTCTTTATCTTAGATGATGGCTTTCCGAGAAACGGAAAGACTTGCTGCTGAATCGGTTTCTGATAGCTTAAAAACGTTTTCAGCGATAGTTGGGAGTCTGATCTGCCTTCGATCATTCATTGTTGATCCAACAGTTGTCGAGGCTCACGTCAGTGATTTGATGTGTTGATTATCGGAAGCAGATAATCCTGCCCTCTCGCTGTGTCTCGTCTGCTTGAGTGTTTGCGTGGGCCGATAGTTACGCTTGTGAAACCTATCAGTCCAAGTTCCTTCTTCACACGGTTCATCAAGCCGTTTCGATGAAACAATGGTAGCTCTTCTTGGGACACTTCGATCGCCGCACGCTCTCCATGGTGCCTGACTCGTATGTCTCGGGCACCACTCAAGCGCTTCACCGTCGATTCCGCCTGTCCTACCTGAGATAGTTTCTCGACAGTGATTTGTTCTCCATGCGGTATCCTGGACGATAGACAAGGCATTGCCGGTTTGTCCCAAACCTCAAGGCCGAAAAGGTGAGCGGTCTCTCGTACGTCTTTTTTGGAGAAACCTGCCTCTGCTAGTGGGCTTCTTACACCAGCCTCTTGAGCCGCAAGAAGTCCTGGCCTAGTATCCCCAAGATCGTCAAGCTGGGTTCCATCCAGAATCGCCTCAAATTCGGAACGGTCAGCTTGGCGTCTCAGTTCGCGATAGAGTGTGTCCTTGCAGTAATAGCATCTGTTCGTGGGGTTCGCCGCGTAGCTCGCGTTGTGAACCTCATCGGTGCTTACAACAATGTGCCTGATCCCGATGCGCCTAGCAGTATTCTTCGCGATTTCGATCTCTCCCGGGGCGAGGGATTCGGAGACGGCTGTCACAGCAGCCACTCGATCCCCCAGCGCTTTGCGTGCGAGAGCAGCGACCAGTGAGCTGTCCACTCCTGCGGATAAGGCGACAACTGCTCCGTTGAATTGCCCGATAATATGAACGGCCTTCTCTATCTTCACTTGCAAATCTGCCCTGGGAGGGCTAAGCGACATATTCAAGACACGCCACTCGTGACGATTTAAACAGTTCACGCCCAAAGAGAAGGAATGATCAATTGTCTCCCCTGAGAGAGTTTGAGCGAAGCCGAAGACTATTCGAAAAGAAGGAAAGAATGCTTGCCATCGCAAGCCTCTCTCGGTTCGCGAAACTAGACGTCGGCCGTGAAAAACGCAAAGGACTTCCTGAAGTCATTCTAGGGGAGGGCAAGCTTGCTCGCGATGTTGCGAAGATTAGCCACGCAATGGTGGAACGGACCGGCCGTGCAATTATCAGTCGCTGTGACTCACCCCAGCTTAGGGCTGTTAGAGCCGTCTCGACAAACGGGTCGAAAATCGAATACTTCCCACGCTCCCGAATGGTGATAATAAAATCGAGGAGCTACAAGCCAAGGCATACGGGTGGTAGGGTAGCGATATTGACTGCGGGAACTTCGGACATACCAATAGCTGAGGAAGCAGAGGTTATCGCTCGAGAGATGGGGTGCGAAACTAGGTCTTTCTATGATGTAGGCGTCGCAGGGATTCACCGTTTGTTCCAGCCAGTTCGCGATCTTCTGAAGTGGGATTGTGACGTTATTCTTGTGGTGGCCGGTCGTGAAGGAGCACTCCCCACTGTTGTCGCGGGAATTGTAGATGTCCCGGTTATAGGAGTCCCGACCTCCAGAAGCTACGGGTTCGGAGAAAAGGGTCTCGCAGCCTTAGCTGCCATGTTGCAGTCATGTTCTCTGGGAATGGCCGTGGTTAACATCGACGGAGGAGTGGGTGCTGGAGCGGTCGCGGCACTGATGGCGAACCGGGTAGGCGAATACCGGATGAGGAGAGACTAGCGTAAGCAATCGGGAGTAATGTGAAGTTTTGGGAGTAGATCTAGGGGACATAATCACCCGATCCAAGAGTTCACTCGACGAGTTTTCAGGAAAGACTTTCGCCGTCGACGCGTACAACGCGCTCTACCAGTTTCTCGCGATAATTCGCGGGCCCACCGGCGAGCCGTTGATGGACCGGCAGAGCAGAGTTACTAGCCACCTGAGTGGGCTCCTTTACCGAACGACCAACTTGGCGGAGAGAGGAATCAGACTCGTGTATGTCTTCGATGGAAAGCCTCCAAGTCTCAAGGACACGGAGATAAAGCGAAGACAAGTCATCAAAGTTGAGGCCGCAACGAGATACGAATCCGCACTATCAACCGGGAAGTTTGAGGAAGCGAAGAGGTATGCTCAGGCGACTTCCAGCCTTAAGGATTTGATGATTGATGATGCTCACAAGCTTCTCCAGTACCTGGGCGTCCCGATCGTCCAAGCTCCGTCTGAAGGAGAAGCTCAGGCCGCCCATATGGCCGCCCGCGGAGATGTTTGGGCCGCGGTCAGCCAGGATTATGACTCCTTGCTATTCGGGGCTCGGAGACTTGTCCGGAATCTGGCGATAAGTGGAAAGAGAAAGTTGCCTATGCGAGAGGCCTATGTTCAGGTAGAACCCGAACTGGTAGACCTCGAGTCAACTCTGCGGACTCTCCGGCTATCACGAGAACAACTCGTGGATTTGGGGATACTCATTGGAACAGATTTCAACCCCGACGGTTTCAAAGGAATAGGGCCTAAGACAGCCCTGAAACTAGTCAGAGAATACGGCAAGATCGAGAGAATCGCTGAATCGAACAAGGAAGTTGTCCCGCCACCAGAGCTGAACAGAATTAGAGAGATATTTCTGAAGCCAGCAGTCACTTCGAACTACAGTCTAGTGTGGCATGAAGCCGATATCGAATCTCTTGTACGGTTCCTCTGCGGAGAGAGAGACTTCAACGAGGAGAGAGTCCGCACAGCCGTGGAACGGGCAAAGACTGCGATGGCCAGAGAGAATGGGAAAAAAACGCTTGAGTCATTCTTCGGCAGCTAATCGCTGAAACCAAATTTTCCGACGAGAGGAACGAATGCGACCCCTCCCAAGGAATCCCGCTCTAAGGTTCCATCAGGTTTTTTCCTGACCCGTACGAGTTCTTGCGGGAACATTCTTCCCCCTACAGGCATAACTAGGATTCCGTCGAGTTTCAATTGTTCCAGCAAGGGGGGCGGAATCTTGGGTGCTGCCGCTGTTACAAGTATTCTGTCATAGGGGGCTCGCTCTGCGTAACCCAACGATCCATCGCCTTGGACTATCGTGACATGGTTGGTGTATCCTGATCGACTCAGGTTATTCCTCGCAATCGCGACCAGTTTGTCGACGTATTCAACCGCGAAAACTTGTCCTGTGTCCCCGACTATTTCTGCGATAGTAGCGGCATGGTATCCGCTTCCAGCACCTACTTCAAGCACCTTCATACCTTGCCGTAGCTCCAATGCCTCGTCCATTATGGCCACCATGTAACGCCCGGCTGATCAGCCGAGTGGCGCACTGATTGTCTGGCCATGATCCGTTGGCAACGGAGTATCACTGTAGGCGTATTCGCGAAGGTTAGTAGATGCGAACGTTTCTCGCGGCACCTTTCTCATCGCATCGATGACTTCGCGGGTTTTGAGGACCCCTTCTGCGATGAGCGCCTGGACCAATCTTTCCCTTTCACTCGCGAAATCTACGGACCTTTGTCATCCCTCCGGTCCTTCAAGGCAGAGCTGGGCATATTAGACTCTCTAGTTTGTCTACTGCAAGTCTCAATGGACTTCACGTTCTACGCTCGCGGCCATCCGGCTGTATTGTCGACACATCCGACAACTTTGGAGCTTACAAAGGAGACTGCCCTTACCAAGAATGGAAATTGCATTGTAGCGGTTGGGTCTTCTGCAGGATTGAGAGACTTGCCTGAAGCTATGAGGAACGCGCTCTCCAGCGAAGCCTGTAGAGCCCGCCTGACTCTGATGCTTGGCGATCGTCGATTCTCGATAGAGGGACATGGCGCGAAGCGCTTGACGTTTTCCCATCCGACAGACATGGTGGTTAGAAAGAGCGGTTTCGTATCCGACAGGACGCTCATGGTGCACGCCGATCGAGCGGCGGCGGATCTTCCAAGATCACTGGTAGAATTACTTCAAGACCCGGTCCGGAAGATATTGGTAGAGCTGACTGTCGAGACCTAGGCCGGCTTAAGTTTCGCATCTACTGCAATCTGCCACTTCATCGGAGCGACGCCCCTCACTTTATGGGTAGCTGGGAGATTTTCAATTGTCCAGCCTGAGTTGTTAATGGCATTCGTGAGTTCTTTTCTGGCCTTCGACTCGCTGTCCAAGCCGTCCGCGAACGTGTAATAGTGCAGTATTCCTCCGTCGCGTCTGAGCGTTTCGCAAGCGGGTTCGAGAAACTCCTTCGCTTGTGAGGGGTGGTTCATTATTACTCGCGTGGCCATTCCTAGGAGACTGCCTTTGATGACGGTCCGAGCATCGCCCGGCCATACTCTTACCCGGTCTTGGACCCTGTTCAGCTTCGCATTTTCTCGGATCAGCTTAATCGCCTCGAGGTTCGCATCGATGGCATTGACTTGTACGTCTTCCAATCGTCTTGCGATCAGAATCGAGAATGGGCCCACACCAGCGAACATGTCTACCACGCATTCACCTGACCGGACTTGTTCGGCGACTCTATTGTGCTCGGAGGAGAGACGGGGGGAGAAGAAGGCTTTCGAAATATCGATCTTAAAGCGGCACCCTAGCTCTTTGTGGATGGTCTCAGTTCGAACGGCGCCGAGGACATGATGGAGAGGTCGCAATCGCTGGTTATCGGTTATCGCTCCGGCCTTTGAGTAGACTGTCTTGACGTTCTTGTGTACCTTCATCAATGCTTCGGCGATGTTCCTTTCGAACGGCTCGGTTGCTGGAGAGAGTTCTATGATAGCGATGTCTCCCATGACATCGAACGATTTTGATACTAGTGGAACAATGCTCGACGGCAGTTCCTGCGCCAAAACTTCCTCCAGCGATCCAACAGATCGCGACATGGAAAGAAATTTTTCTTGCGATAGGTTTTGCTTGCCTAGGGCTCTATCAAGCTGTTTTTGTTCTTCCGGTTGTGGTGCTCGGGAGAGCGGCACGTGAAGCACATCGCCCGTTACTTGTGGTGCAAGTTTTCTGTTCAGCAGTTTCAGTTTTGCGAGGATTTGGATCGCGTTCTCGCCTTGCGTCTTAGGAATGTTGAGAGACACGTTTTCTTGGAGGTTGTCTGGGTCCTCCTCGTTTCGGGTCAAACTGTGATACTCGGCATTTATCGCCTGCTGGTTCGTGATCTGAGTCGCTCTAGAAAATCGAGATCTGCCAAGGCAACTTCCGCGGACAATCGTACATCTTCGTCTGCGTCTTGAAGTCTGTCTATCAGCCCGGGGCGTGCGGTTTCGTCTCCGATAGACCCGAGAGCGACTGCTGATTCATGCCTTACGAGCACACTCTCGTCGTTCGCCATAGCATCCATAAGGGCGGAAACTGCGGATTTGAACTCCAACTGGCCAAGCGAGAACGCCGCTTCATGTCTAACTAGAGGGCTCGGATCCTCTTTCAACGTCTCGCAGAGTACCGGAACAGCTCTCTCATCTTTCATATCTGCCAGCATGCAGACCGCGTGTATTCGAAGAAGAAGGCTCGGTCTACGGTCGAATACTATCTTGAAGAAGTTAACATCGCCTTTTGAGAACGCCCATTCCATCTTTTCAAGGGTCTCAAAATCCTTCGAGTAATCAGGAGGCGCCCTTCTAGTTTCACTCTGAGCGATTGCTTTCAAAACGAACTCACCATTGTTTGCCGCGTTGGGGTCCACAGTCCGTCGACTCTCTGTGATTCAGGCGAGACATTCGCTGGTCACCATGCTGCTTGAATGGGTTGGAGACCGGGATTATTTTAGTTCGATGGCGTAGTCTTACTAGTAGCTTCGCCGCTCATGGCCCGTTCGTAGCATTCTGGGCAGTAAGAACCGTTGTATGGGCCGTGTTTGGAGCAAGAAGGTCGCCGCTGACCCTTTTCGACAGGCTTGCGGATTTTCAATCGCTGAATGAGACCCCCGATCTCTGTGTTGGAAAGTGACTGTGGTCTATGGTTGATGCTATCTCGCTGACTATTCCTTACCGCCACGCTCTCTGAGGAGTTGAGCAATGGTTTCATGCTTTCTTTCGATCGCGACCGACAGGGGACTCTTTCCCTGAAAGTTGTTCGAATTTAGATCCGGGCTAGCGTTTTCGACCAGCCAGACGACCAAGTGGTAGTAGCCTCTTGTAACTGCGTTGTGGAGTGCGGAAGACGATCCGGTTTTAGCTCCGTTTCGGAACAGGAATTGGACAAGTTCGAGATCGCCGCTCCAGGCTGCATGAGGCAAGAGTGGAATTCCGTGGGCTCCCTTGGAGTTGATGCTATCGGACCTGTCGCTGATTCTTCTTTCTACCTCATCCCTTCGTCCTAGCATTGCCGCCGTGCAGATTTCAAGAGGCGCTCCTCGCTCGAGCAGGTACGTCGCGACAGTTGCGCTACCTACTTGGGCTGCACCTTGGATCGCGGTCTCATAGTCGGTCTCGCTCCAAGCGTATGATGCATTAAGTAGCTCCGGATTCTCCTCTAACATTTTCCGCACCTTTTCCAGATCCCCGTGACCCGCGATTACGAACTCACGGACAATGTCTTTCGAGAGAGGCGAGTTAGTCTGTTGCACGAGAAGGATATTCCCTTTCGCAGCCTATAACCGTTCGGAAAAGAAGCCATCTTGGCGACGATAATGACTCCTAGTCCGGTTCAACTCGAAGCGTGGAATGGACGTGTTCAGCGAATGGCACAGGTTGATTAGACTAGGGTCCGAGGCCTATACCTGGCGATGGAGGAAGAATGCATGCGGCGGGCTCCTCGAACGGTTTCTCGATGATTTCATGAAGGGCGGGGCACGGAAAAAAGACCACCCCCGGGGGTCGAGAAAAGAATGCTTATTTTTTTTTGGAAAAGGAAGGTTACGAGAATCTCATGAATGGGCCATCGTGTAATTGGGCTGTTTGTGCTAGCGCTGAGTTCGCTTGTCCTTCCTTTTTTCAGATGCGGTTGAAGCCGTGTCCGAACCTAGGGGAGCGCGAATCGTGCCATGGCGGGCCCGGAGGGATTTGAACCCTCGACCATTCCCCGAACGAGTCAGCTTGACCCGTCCTTCAGGTTAAGAGCTTCAGCCCTAGAGTCTGCTGCTCTACCTGGCTGAGCTGCCCGACTAGACCAGCATGCTTGTCCGGTTTACGGGCCCACGAACCCGCCGAAGGCTCGCTCCCGGCCGAATTTCTAATAAGGGTTACCGTTTTTCGGAGGAAGTCGATCCGAACTTAGAGGGGCGATCGACAAAGATTTCTGGACTTTCGGTCGTTCGGGGAGCCAAAGGCTGGGAGGTTAGTGTATGATGCTCGCCTCCGACTCGTGATAATGGTCACATTCTCTCGTTGGCTTGTCACGGTCAGCGCGTCCGGTGTCCCTAACCTGCTTGTGTTTGGGTAACACAAGGCTTCCCCGACACTGCCGGTAGCGGCCTCGTGGATGATGCCGCAGGCTACTGAGGCTGGTTACTAACGAGACCATACGTTATCTTCCTAGTACTAATGCTGCTCCCAATCTTGGCATTCGTAGTTCAGGTACACGGTATCGCGCCTTATTCCCTAACGATAAGCCCGACAACGACAAGCCTAGGTAATACCGTCAATATCCTGGTAACTGTGACTAACGGCAATAGGAACACATTCTATACAGTCACAATTGGCGTGCAGAAGCCCAACGGCACCGGTTCCGCGATCACTAGCCAGGCAATATCCACGGACAATAGGGGGTCGGGTAGCGTGTCCGTCCAGTATTCGTCGACTTCAACTTCTTGGACCCCGCTGAACGGTACTGTTGCAACCAACGTCGGTGGCGTCTACAACGTTGCCGTAAATCAGACGTCGCCGACAAACATAGCGAACGTTGCCACAGGTCAGTTCACGGTAACTGCAATGATGAGCGTCGTAGTGTCTCAACCAGCCTCTGGGACAATTGTCCAAAGGGGTCAGATGTTGACAATCACCGCGACCGTGGCGAACTCCTTGGGGGCGGTAGCCGGGGCGACAGTAACTGCAGACACTCCATCGAATGGGCAACTTACTCTCCCCGAAGTTAGCTCCGCAAACGGGGTGTACTCCATTACCTATCAGGTCTTGATGAATGACCCACTTGGTTCTTGGACAATAATAGTACGTGCCAAGGACACTAGCCAGAACTCCGGAGTGAGTCTTCCAGCAATTGCCACGATTACAACAAGCGACTTGTTTGTTGATGCCATGGTCACCTACAACTCCAAGGGCGTTCCAACCACTAGCTTTTCGACGGGGGACACGCTCTACCCCTACTTTCGGATAAAATACTCGGGTTCCAGCGGGACGTTTCTAACCGCCGGCCAATATGTGGTCTCGGTCAAGAATCCCTCAGGGACAACCGTTGCGAACCTCACCGCGGTCTACGACGCGAACCGTCTCGGATTCTATACTCCTACAGGCTATTCGGTCTCTACTTTCGACCCAGGTGGTTCTTGGACCGTTGGAATCAATGCGAACAGTCTCAATGATGGTTTCGGGAACACTGGACCCAACTTCGACACGTCTGTAAGAGTAGACGTTGTAACTTCTCCGCTGGGCTACCTTCCATTCGTTATTGGTGGAGTGGTGGCTTTGCTCGGCGGAATCGTCGTATTGAAGCGCTACGATACATCTCTTGAGGGATTCGAGCATCTCGAGCAGATGATCGGAGGGCCGATTCCTCGCGGGTCAAGTCTCTTGCTGCTCGGGGATCCAGGAAGCGGAAAAACCGTTCTCTCGTATGAGTTGTTGCATGACGAGCTTGAGGCTGGAAGACCATGCGCGTTCTTGTCGTATGACGCATTCCCTGAAGACGTTCAAGGGCGTATGGGAGAGTTTGGGTGGGACATTATCTCCCATCTTCGGAAGGGGCGATTGAAAATAATCGATTGTTATTCAGGGCTCGCGGGGCAGGGCGAAGGGGCGTTGAGGGATCCGTCGGACCTCACCGAGCTCAACATTCAAGTTACCTCTTTCATTACGAAGGCGAAGAATGCGCCTGTGACTCTGATTCTGGACTCTCTCACGCCGATCTTTAACGGGGTCGAGGCGAAGCAGGCTATCAACTTCTTGCAGACTGTCGGAGCGAAGGTGAAGAAGACTGGCGGTCTCTTCATCCTCACCGCTTCGAGGGGTGCTATACCTGAGGATTCGATCGCGAAGATCAAGAGCATAGCAGACGGCGTTATCGAACTCACGCTGGTAAGAACTGGAAGGAAAGGGGTTAGGTATCTCACAGTTTTGAAAATGGAACGAAGACGAATCGCATCCGAAACGGTCACGTTTGAAATAGCGAGGGGCCGAGGACTTGTCTTCCGGGTTTCACGCTTCGGTATCTTTCGGGGGAAGCTGATGCAGTTGAAGCTGAAGCCAGGCCACTCATCTCCGAAGGATGCTCCAAAAGCGGTTGCACCGGCTAAACCGGAAGGGAAGACGGTGGATGAGAAGGACAAGGGAGGAGCGGGCTCCGGGCTGCCACCGAAGGGGGCGGGCACGAGACAGCGATAGGGTTACGAAAGCGAGCTTTTAGCAAACAATCTATCTCCCTATCTCTATGAGTGTCGCGTTTATCGGCCTGGGTTTGAACGATGAAAAGGGTCTCACCGTAGAAGGGCTGGAGGAAGCTCGACATGCAAACAGCGTTTTCGCGGAGTTCTACACCAACACAATGCCCGGCCTTGATAGGGGAAAGCTAGAGCTTTTACTCGGCAAGAAGGTTGTCGTTTTGAATCGAATCCAGCTCGAGGATGAAGAAGCCAAGCAGATTCTCGAGGCAGCTGAGAGGGGAAAAGTTGCTTTTCTGGTGCCTGGAGACCCGATGATTGCTACAACTCACATTTCTATCAGGTTGGAGCTGGCGAAGAAAGGTGTACCATCAAGGATCATTCACGGCCCTTCAGTGACGTCCGCTGTCTGCGGAGCGACAGGTCTTCAGAGCTACAAGTTCGGAAAATCCGTAACCTTACCGCGAGAGCCTGGTGTGCCGGGCTCGTTGCTGGACACTGTCCGTGATAACAAGACGAGAGGGCTTCACACTTTGATTCTTCTCGACGTTAGACCGGAAATGGCGCAACAGTTGACGATAGGGAATGCGGCCACGAAACTGGTTGCTGCCGATCCAACGCTTGGGAGTTGGATGGGAATTGGTGTTGCACGGATAGGATCCGAAGACCAGTTCGTACTGTCAGCCACGCTTGGAAAGCTTCAGAACCAAGATTTCGGGCGAGAATCCTGGAATGGTTTCCTCTGTTCAGCTTGATCGTGTTTCGGAACTTGCACGGGACTATGCTCGAGACGCTAAACACTATTTGGGCGACCGGAAACCAGTCACTGCGCTAGCGTGCATCGCTTATGCTGAGGGTCTTCTCGACGCCTTGAAATTTCTTGAGTTGGCTGAGTTCTAATCGGAACAGATTGTTTGGGTAACACTGCCCTGATATCGCTGGCCGAACCTATTATCGTCGAGCCTCATGGAGAACTGTGCGGTTTGCGGCAAGCCCATTCATAGGGACGAGCCGGTCTCTGCCTCGTTCAATCAGGAAGGCCAGAGGAGCTTCTTCCACAAAGCATGCGAGGATAGAGCCGAGCACGTGAACAAGTGGAAGGAGGAAGCGGCTTGGGCTTTCAGGGTGACGCGAATGACGATGTCCGAGTGGAACGCGTGCAGTTCCAGAAAGCATGTCGGGGTTTGGCAGTCGATCTTCATTGCGCGCAGAGACGAGGATGTTTGGTGCCCGGACTGCGGTCTCAAGATCGCTAGACAGGAAAGGTTCGCTTGTCCCACTTGTGGCGGCCGGGTCATCATCACCAACGCTGAGACAACGAAGATGGTGTTCACTCACGGGGAGCCTCTCTACAAACTCCAGGTGCACTGCACCGAGAGGGGAGATGACGCGTTCGTTTACGCGATCGTAAGCGGATACACTCCAGTAACTATCACGTCGAAGAAGGGCGAAGCTCCAGAGGCTTCATCGAAACAGGCTATGATGTTGAAGTATGAACCGAAGGGAGATCTCAAGAAGGGGCTAAGCGTATAGCCTCTCACGTCGTCGAGAAAGCGTTCTTATTCTCTCTAATCGCAGACTCATCCCGTTTTGGGTCTTGCCAGCGGGAAAGACAGTGCTAGCTACTGGCGTCTTTGATCTCCTGCATCTTGGGCATCTCAGATTCCTTGAAGAATCCAAAAGAAAAGGAGGACCTAGGTCAAGACTCGTGGTTGTTGTCGCCCGCGACAAGACCGTGCTTCGCAGGAAAGGGAAGGGTCCGATTGTCCCTGAAGATCAGAGAAGGGAGCTTGTTGGGGCTCTTCGAGTGGTGGACCGAGCGATTCTGGGAAGGGAGGAAATTGATCTCCTCGGAATTCTCAAAGAAGTTAAGCCTGATATTGTCTCTGTCGGATATGACCAAGATGAGATCAGAGCCGCCGTCACAGGGCTAATCAGGAAACAGGGGTTGCCGATCAAGGTTGTTCGGATTCGAAGATTTGGGCCTATAGGTCTCAACAGTAGCTCGCAGCTCAAGAGCAGGGTTGCTAAGGCATTATCGGCGTCTTAGGGTTTTGTTGGGACTCTGACGCGGACCTTGTCTCCGTCGTTTAGCTTGAACCGTCTCCTGAGGGATACGGGAGCGATTAGTTCGACAACATCCTCACCGTAGTGAGCTCTGATGGGAAGGACTATTGCGCTCTTGACCTCCTCGTTGACCATTGCCCTGAAGCATTTTGCTGGGCCATAGGTTCGGTTCGCATTGGCAAAACCCTCGATGTAGACAAACGGGTATGTGTCCAGGATTTTTCGATTGTCGAGATCTTCCTTACCGACCCTGAGGTTGAGCGTGCCGGGAAAAGGGTCGAATCCCAGTTTCGACACGAACTGTTTCCGGTAACCGTCGCGGCTCATGTAGTATGAGCCTTCGCGGAGCCCGGTGAACACCGTTCCAGTGATGATTAGGTCTTTCTTGGGTGCTTCGAAGACTCGCCTGAGATTGACGTACATATCGGACAGCTGACGGAGTCCCTCTCCAGTTATCCTGACCCGCTGATCTCTTCCGCTTCTAGTCCTCTCTATCAGGCCAAGTTTTTCCATCTCGATAAGGCGTCGGGAGGCGGTTTGTTGAGAGCCTCCAATTCCTTTCGCTACGTCGGACGTGCTGCAGACAACCTCCTTATCGGTTGCTCCCATCTCAGACAATTTGTAGAGAGCTAGTAGATGGGAGGGTTTCATTTCCAGATGCCCCTTCTCAAGGAATGGTCGAGGAATCACTTACTGCTTTTCTATCTTTTTTCCGAGTCGGTCCAGAGCTTGCTCGAGCGAGAATCGTCTGACTTCTGTGACCACGTCTCCTCTTGTAGTCTCGATGATTCGTCTTGCCGCGTCCATTTTGACTCTGAACGTTGGAACTATCGAGGTATGTTCGAGGGTTTGTAGGTCATCGTACACTCCTTCCATCGTGTCTAGAAGTTTCTCGGCTTTTCCAACGTCGCCTTTTCGGAGAGAGTTTAGCGCCATTCTGCGGAATTCTCCGACGGCGTCCAGTAGTCCGAGCATGTAGCTTCGGTGGTCGGCGCCAGACTCTGCGATCGATACAATTCCTTCGTTCCGCGAAGCCTTGCGCAGAGTGATAGCTTCCACGTACTCTTGGAATGCAACTATGACTCCGTTCGAACTTCGAAGCTCTGGGGCATCAGCGGACATCTTTTCGATCTCCTGAAGGGTCTTCTGGGCTTGTTCAAGTGTGGAGTTGGCCGCCTTCAGATCTCCTCGGTGAATCTCGAGAATTGAGGATGACGCCATTCTCGTGGCGGCTCTGGAAAGATCGAGGACTCTTTCACGGGCCCGATCGTACTGAGAGAGGTCTTTCTGGATTGAGGTCAGGTCCTTTCTCGATAGCATGTTGCCGGCTTCCGCTCCGCTGAGCTTCGCGGTATTAAAACAGGGTTCCAGTTACTCGTTTTTCTCTTTGACGAGTTTGTGAGATTCTTCCTTTATCCCGCTCTCTGTTATGACGAGTAGATCGACTCCATCTCCGCTTGAGATGTCTCGAGCGAGGGCGGATCTTATAGCTCGCAGGATGAGCGGGCGGGCTTCGTCGACCGATAGTCCTTCTCTGTATTCTGATTCTAGAACTCCCATTGCGACTTCGGCGCCGGTTCCGACTGCGGCGAACTTGTCTTCGAGCACGGATCCGATGGGGTCCATAACGAATAGGCTTGGTACGCTGTTGTCTACTCCCGCGATTATTGTCTGGGCGAGATAGGGCATGAAGCGTCTCGCTGAGAGCAGGTTGGCCATTAGTTTGGCTGTGTTCTTTACCGTTCCAGCTCTTCCTCGTTCGTATTCGAAGATGTTCATGTAAGCTAGTGCTTCTCGTGATAGGACTT
>WNFT01007668.1_pt1 | contig 16465 bp, 12 predicted proteins | sample 5400191 | NCBI WGS metagenome assembly WNFT01 (sample SAMN13153359, study PRJNA577476) | soil metagenome | isolation source: 80 cm saprolite under Madrone tree | place: USA:California | collected 2016-06-14 | reverse complement strand
CCAACGGTTACGCCTCCACCGGTGCAGGTTTCAGCAGGATCTTTCAGCGTGCAACTTGATTTTGGTTCCGGAGTCTTCACTGGTCCGGCTCGCTACTTGGATATTGTCGTCAACGGGACGCCGCTCATGCCGCGCCAGCAGATCACTTCCACACCTTATGCAATCCGTTCGTTAACCACCGTCAACGCTGACACCGCAACAAATGCAACGCAGTTGGGCGGCGTTGATGCTGCGCGATTCGTTCAATCAAACGCGGCGGGCGACGTAAACATCGGCGGGGACCTGACCGTGACCGGAACCTTCTCGCCCAACATCGTCAACGCGCAAACGCAATACAATCTCGGCGGCAATCGCATCCTGAACGCCCAAGCGGCCAACCAGAGCGTCTTCGTGGGCCAACAAGCGGGCGTGGTAAATACCGGCGCGTTCAATTCCTTCTTCGGCATGCAAGCCGGCGCGGCGAACACCAGCGGTCAAGCAAATACATTCTTCGGCGATACGGCCGGAAGACAAAACTCAACGGGTATTAAGAACTCCGCCTTTGGGTCGGGGGCGCTTGCGAGCAGTGTTGCCGGCAACGACAACTCAGTGTTTGGCTACCACAGTGGTCTGAACACAACGGGCTATCAGAACTCGTTCTTCGGTTCAGAAGCTGGGGCGTCTAATACTGCGGGCCACTCGAATTCTTTCTTTGGCTTTCAGGCCGGCTTTTTCAACACCGGCAGTTTCAATTCGATTTTTGGCGAACTGGCCGGCTTTAGAAATACCACGGGCAATGACAACTCCTTCTTTGGCAACGAGGCCGGCAACAATAATGCGAGCGGTACCAGCAATGCCTTTTTCGGACGTCGGGCCGGATTTGCCAACACCCAAAATGGCAACTCATTCTTTGGCGCATTCGCCGGCGAAAATAATACGACGGGTGATAGCAATGCGTTTTTCGGGTTGGCGGCCGGAGACGCTAACACGACGGGTTTCAGCAACACATTCGCCGGCGCGAACGCCGGTATAACCAACACTATCGGAAATACGAATTCCTTCTTTGGCCGCGACGCCGGCTTTTCCAACACGACCGGCAGTATAAACTCTTTCTTCGGCAGATCGGCCGGATATCAAAATACTACAGGCGGCAGCAACTCCTTTTTTGGCGTCAGTGCGGGGGAAGGCAATCAGAGCGGATCCAACAACGCATTCTTCGGCAACCGCGCCGGATTCAAGAATAACGCCGACAACAATTCTTTCTTTGGATATCAGGCAGGGCCCAGCAACACGACGGGCGCGTTCAACTCGTTCTTCGGACAAGGCGTCGGGCTCAGTAATACCACCGGCTCGACCAACGCCTTTTTCGGCCAGAGCGCAGGCCAGAACAACACGACAGCGAGCGATAACTCTTTCTTCGGTGTTGCCGCCGGCGGAGACAATATCACAGGGAACAACAACTCTTACTTCGGGCGGGCGGCAGGGCTTAACGCGAGTGGCAATGCGAACTCCTACTTCGGTTCAGGCGCGGGACAAATAGGCAACGCAGGCGACGATAATTCCTTTTTTGGCACAGACGCCGGATTGAACAATAAGACGAGCGGCAATTCGTTTTTCGGACGTAGCGCGGGCAAGGCGAATACGACGGGAGGCGCTAACTCTTTCTTTGGACTGCAAGCCGGTGTCGCCAACACAACCGGCGCGGGCAATTCCTTTTTCGGAAAGGGGGCAGGCATATCAAACACGACTGGATCAGACAACACATTCTTCGGTCTCAGAGCGGGCGAATCAAATACTGAAGGTTCTGTGAATTCATTCTTCGGCCCGGTGGCCGGTCGATCCAACACAACTGGGTTTAATAATAATTTCTTCGGATCGGAGGCTGGGCAGAACAACACTACCGGAGCTGACAATAATTTCTTCGGCATCCGAGCTGGAAGCTTAACGACGAGCGGAAGAGGCAATTCATTCTTCGGCGAAGAAGCGGGAATCTCCAACACTACTGGCGATAGTAACACCGCCATAGGAGGGGGCGCGAATGTTGGCAGCGGAAATCTCACTAATGCAACCGCCATCGGCGCGAACGCCGTCGTCTCACAAAGTAACTCGGTTGTTCTTGGCAACAACGCCAACGTCGGCATCGGTACGAGTGCGCCCGGATCAAAGCTGACAAGCACCGGACTCGTCGAATCGACTACCGGAGGCTTCAAATTTCCTGACGGCAGTATTCAAACCAGCGCGGCGGCAGGCGCGGGCCCATCAGTGACAAGTCTTAATGGCTTAACCGGGAACGTAACTCTGGCAGGCGGCACTAACATTACGATCACGCCCTCCGGCAACACTCTTACGATTGACTCAACTGGAGGCGGCGGGTCGGCATTGGCGCCGGAGGCACGCCCAATCTCGGGCCTGGCACAAACTTCTTCGAGAACACCTTCGTCGGTAGAAACGCCGGCGCGAATACGCAGTTCTGCTGCAATGCTTTTTTTGGCGGCTACGCCGGAGAAGGCAACACGGGGGGCAACAATAACACTTACCTCGGTTATTCGGCCGGTCAAAACAGCACCACGGGCGCGCAAAATGTTTACGTCGGTCAATCCGCGGGACAGGGTACCAGCATCACTAGCGCCAGCTTCAATACGTTCATTGGATATAAGTCAGGAGCGAATAACGCCAACGGTGGAAATAACACCTATATCGGTTGGAAGGCCGATTCGTCAGTTGGCAATCTCAATTTTGCGTCAGCCATCGGCGCCTGCGCGCAAGTTGGCGCCAGTGACACGATCGTGATCGGCAAAGCCGCGGGATTCTGCAACGGCGTCAGTCGCCCTGCCGATTCCGTCGTAGTCCCGGGCAATCTGACTGTCAACGGCATTTTCAGCAACCCTTCCGATATTCGTTTGAAAACCGGAGTCACGAATCTGAAGTATGGCCTCAATGAAGTGCTGCGACTTCACCCAGTAAGCTGGACCTGGAAAACTGACTCGGAAAATAGAAGGCAGGTCGGCTTGATCGCTCAAGAGGTCCGCCCCTTACTGCCCGAACTGATCGTAGAAGGCACGGACAAAGGCCACCTCTTGAGCATGAACTATCTCGGCCTGTTGCCGATCATGATCAAAGCGATCCAGGAACAACAAGCAACTATCAATGAGCTAAGAAATGAGATCGTCGCTCAACAGAACGGCAGTGCGCCTCTAAAGCCGACCGCGGCATCGCGGGCCGAATCAACCGAAATGGTCCATAGCGTTAACGGCAATGTCGTCACCGACGAAAAGGGCGAGGCGATCGTTTTCTTGCCAAGGGATTTTGAAACGAGTCACCGCGATTTCCGTTATCAACTCACGGTCATCGGGCAATTCGCGCAGGCGATTGTGTCGCGGGAAATTAAGGACAACTGTTTCGTCGTCAAGACCGACAAGCCAAACGTCAAAGTCTCTTGGCAAGTCACGGGCAGCCGTCACGATCTATTTGCTAACGCCAATCGCGAATGAAACAGACGATGAAGATGAGGCCTGCAAAATTTCATCGAGGCGTGAACGATCAGAGGTTGAGCCTGTCGTTCTTGAGATATTGGGCCGCGCTGCTACTCAATTGCTCCATCCTTTTCAACGTCTTCGCGCAGTCAAGCGGCGGCAGTTATCAACTCGCGAACTCAGTGATCGCGGGCGGGGGCGGAACCAGCCAGGGCACGAGCAATGGCCTGGCTCAGGACAGCACCATCGGCGAGCACGCCGCAGGCACCCTGCTTCGCAATCCTCCTTTTTCCCTAACGAGCGGCTACGGGGCCGCGAACCTGGGCCTGACACCGACCGCCGCGCCCGGATCAATCAGCGGCAGAATAACTACTTCTGACGGCTCACCACTCGACGGCGTCGTCGTGCAACTCAGCGGCGCGACATCACGAAGCGCAATCACTGACGCGAGCGGCAATTATCATTTCGATGATGTCGAGACCAATGGCTTCTACAACGTGACGCCTGCGCGCGCGAACTTCACGTTCACACCGGCAAATCGCAGTTTCAGTTTGCTCGGCTTGCACACGGAAGCCTCCTTTGCCGCGTCGGTGAACGGCGCTCACCTAAATCCGCTCGATACGGCTGGGTACTTTGTCAGGCAACATTATCTGGATTTTCTCACTCGTGAGCCGGATGGCCAGGGTTTCAATTTCTGGGTCAACAACATCGAATCGTGCGGCAACGATCAGAATTGTCGCGAGGGCCAACGCATCAACACTTCGGCGGCTTTCTTCCTCTCAATCGAGTTTCAGCAGACGGGTTATCTGATCTATCGAACTTACCTGGCCGCCTACGGCGACATGCCGAGCGCTCCGGTTCCGATCAGGTTCAGCGAGTTCCTGCCCGATACGCAGCAGATAGGACAGGGAGTCGTTGTTGGCCAGAGTGGTTGGGAGCAGGCTTTGGAAACGAACAAGCAGAACTTCATGACGAACTTTGGGCAGCGCTCGCGCTTTACGTCAATCTATCCGGCCTCGATGAGCGCGCAGCAGTTTGTCGATGCGCTTTACACGAACGCCGGACTAGTTCCGTCGTCCGCCCCAAACCGCCCCGTCGCAATTAGCGAGTTCAATTCAACCACACCTTCAGACCCGGCGGCCCGCGCTCGCGCCTTGCGCGACGTAGCTGAAGACCCAATGCTCACCCAGCAGGAATTCAATCGCGCCTTCGTCTTGATGCAGTACTTCGGCTACTTGCGCCGCAATCCAAACAATGCGCCCGATTCGGATTTTTCAGGTTACAACTTCTGGCTGGGGAAGTTGAATCAATTTGACGGGAACTATCAAAGCTCTGAAATGGTGAAGGCGTTTATTGTCTCAACAGAATACCGGCAGCGGTTTGGACCGTGAGTCAGTATTCTTTCAACTTCGCACAGCGGATATTGAAAAGATGAAGAGGTAGTCTTGGTTCCTGTCAGCTAAACCCTCTCCCAGAGGGGACGGCGACGGATAAATTCTTGCAAGACCGCTGACGCGAAAATCGTTGACACTCGTTCTTTTCGCGTGTTAGCGTAGAGGGGCCGTCAAGCTCCAAGACGGCTTTCAGCATGCTGAGCCCGATACTCCTCAAACGCGTTAAGCATCTGACCTCGTCCTAATTATTTCCAGTCCTAGATTCGTAAACATGGCGTTCGACAAGGCAAAGACTCTGCGTGCGGCCGAGAAATATCTCGAAGTGGGTAAGATTCCGGCTGCAATCAAAGAATACTGCAAGATCGTCGAGAGTGAGCCTGAGGATTTCACCACGCTCAACATGCTGGGCGATCTGTATGCGCGTGTCGGCGATCAGACGGCGGCGATTTCCTGTTTCCGTCATATTGCTGAGCACTATCGCGAACAGGATTTCATCTTGAAGGCGATCGCGATGTACAAGAAGGTCGATCGTCTGCAGCCGCACGATACCGAAATTGCGACCAAACTCGCCGACTTGTATGCGAGTCAGGATTTGGTGGTTGAAGCGCGCGCGCATTATCTCTTCGTAGCAGAGGCGCACGGTAAAGCCGGCGCGACCCAGCAAGGTTTGGAAGTCCTGCGAAAAATAGCCGATCTCGATCCGCCCAACACTGAGATTCGAACCAAGCTCGCCGAAGGCTATCTGAGAGAGGGCATGAATGCGGACGCGGCGGTCTGCTTTACCGAAGCAGGTCAGCATCTGTTGGCGCGCGGCGCCTGCGATGAAGCGCTGGAAGCATTCGCAAAAGCCATTCACATTAATCCGGCCGATCACGGAACGCTGAAAGGTCTGCTCGCCGCGCACAGTGCGCGCGGCACTGCCGATGAAGCTGCCGAGATGATCGAACGCGCTGCCATAGATAGACCCGACGACATCGAGTTGTTATCGATGCTGGCGAGCGCCCACGTTGAGTCAGAAGATCCGGCTAAGGCCGAAGCAACGACCGCCGCGCTGGTCGTCAAGGAGTCGTCAAACTACCTCCGCTACGTCGATGTTGCCCGACTATATTTGAGGTGCGACCGCGTCGACGATGCGGTTCGCGTGGTCGGCTTTATCGCTGAGCAGATGCTTGCCGAACGCGAAGACAATCAATTGCTCGAACTGGTGAACGAGCTGCTCGCCTGCGACTCCGACAACGTTCAGGCTTTGCGTTTGCTTGTGCGCGCACATTGGTGGCAACGTGATACCGAGAAACTGAAAGCCGCACTGGAAAGGCTGGCCGATGCCGCTGAGGCCGCGGGTCTCGAAAAGGATGAGCGATATGCCCTGACGCAATTGACGCGATTGGCTCCTGACCAGGCTCACCACGTTGAGCGCCTAAGAGAGCTTGGCGGCGCCGAAGAAGATGCCATGACCGAAGCGTTTCCTGAGGGGGCTCCGCCCGCATTTGATTCCTTCGCTGAGCCGATCGCGGATGCAGTTTCTGAGACGGAAGAGTTTATTGTCGGGTCGACGACGGCCTCTGTTCCCAACGGAGAATTTGAATTCGAATGGAATACGGGAACCGAAGTTCCGGAACAATGGAACCAGCCGGACGGTGAAATCTCAGTCGAGCAAGGTTTCGCTTTTGAAGCTGTCGTCGCCGAAGAACTGGCATCGAGCCCGGACGAGGTGGTTCTTTCCGGCTCCGACGAATCAGATGCAGATTCCGATACGCAGTCGCGTAACGCTTCCATCCGCGCCCAGGAACTCGAGAGCGTAGATTTCTACATTGCTCAGGGCTATGTTGACATCGCGCTGGACACATTGAATTTGCTCGAGAAACAATTTGGCTCGCACCTCGATATCGATCTTCGCCGGCAGCAGCTTCAGAGCACAACGCCTCAAGCTGGTGAGCTGGAATTTGCCTTTGAGGGCGACCCGTTCCTTCAGCCAGAAGAGCCTACCCCATCTCCCGCTGTGATCTCGATGCCCGAAGTCGAAGGCAGAAACCCGACCGTCAGGGAGGGTGTAGAGTCAACGCCAAACAGTCAGCAAACTTCGGTAGGCATCGATCCCGGACTGGCAGAGATCTTCGAGGAATATCGTGTCGCTGCCGAGGGCGAAGACGACGCAGCCGGCAATGGAGATTTTGAAACCCATTACAATCTGGGTCTGGCTTATCAGGAAATGGAATTGTTTGAAGAAGCCCTCGAGGAGTTTCAAGTCGCCGTGCGTCTAGTTGCGCCAGGCGACGGCACGTCGCGATACTTGCATTGCTGCAACCTTCTGGGACATTGTTTCATGCAGAAGGGCGTGCCAGGGTTGGCCATCAAATGGTTTGATAAAGGATTGACCCTTCCCGATGCATCCGAAGATCAGCGTCAGGCTTTTCGATACGAGCTGGGCGCGGCGTACGAGCAGGCCGGTGATCTCAATCGGGCCATCGATCTCTTTACTGAAGTTTACGGAATCAACGTATCATATCGCGGTGTTAACGAACGGTTGCGAGAGTTGCAAGCCCGTCTCAGCGGAAATGGAAATGACGCCATCTCGCCTTGGGAGAAGGCCGGGGTGAGGGCGTAGCGAAAGCCAAAGTGAGAGACATTTTCTTGGCGGTCATCGCTTGAACTGACTTTCAATCCCCGTTCTTGTAGTATTAACAAAATTAGCGCGCGCCGGCCACAACCGATAGCGCGAGCAGATTTGTTTCCGAGGTGGTTCATGTCTTCGCGACTGTCGGTAATTTTCTATATTCTCGTGTGCATTGAACTTGGCTTGGCGTTGGCCGTGCTGCCCTGGATTCCTTACGGCTGGTTGGGGCTGAGTCTGAGTGATTGGAGCAGTAATTACTTTCTAGTGCTCGCTGCGCGCAAGACGGGACACTATGGGTTGCAGAGTTTCGTGGCCTCGGGATGGGTGCGCGGCGCCGTCTCAGGAGTTGGGCTGCTAAATCTCGCGATGGGAATTTGGCAGTTGATCCATTTTCGCGAGACGGTGGCGGCGCTGGACTCAGAACATGCTTCTATGAAAAGCTCGCGCGGGAAGTCCGCTCCACGCGCAACGGTCAATGAGTCTCAACCTGTCAAAGCCGATCCTTTATCTGATTACCCCCGGCGCAACCGCTGAAACCACGACGCCCTCGAGCGAAGAGTTTCAGGAGATCCTGAATCAAGTCTCCGCTGCGGTCGCCGCCGGAATTCGACTCATTCAATTAAGAGAGAAGAATCTGGCCGCTCGCGTTCTGTTTGCACTTACGGAGCGGGTGATGGAGATCGTCCGCGGAACTTCGACGAAAGTGCTGATAAATGATCGTGCTGATATCGCTGCCGGAGCCGGAGCGGACGGGGTTCATCTTACTACGCGATCGCTCGAAGCAGACGTTGTTAGGAAAACTTTCGGTCCGAACTTTCTAATCGGAGTCTCGACGCACTCACATTTCGAAGCACGCAGCGCGCGAGATGCCGGCGCCGATTTTGTAGTGTTCGGCCCTGTCTTTCCAACTCAATCAAAAAAGGATTACGGTCCGCCGCTCGGCGTCGGTAAGCTCTCGGAAGTCGCACACGAACTAGCGCTTTTTCCGGTACTGGCAATTGGCGGAGTCTCAAACGACAATGCCGGTGAATGTTTGCGGGCTGGCGCGAGCGGTGTCGCAGCGATTACTTTATTCAGCGAGCCAGAGACTTTGAAGACAAACGCTGAAATTGTAAGAGAGCTTTTTACAGGAGTAGTGAGATGAAAAACAAATTCACGAGTAGAATTCCCTGGCATGAAAAAATGGAAAGGCCTCAAGAGCCAAAACTCGTTCCCATTACGCCTAGGATGTCACGCTTTGGGAAAGGGTTCATGCTGATTCCCACACCAAAATTGGTGGACTCTGTTATTCGCAAGGTTCCCAGAGGCAAACTCATTACCATTGGCACGATCCGGAAAAAACTCGCTGTCGAACACGGTGCTGATGTTACTTGTCCGCTGACTACCGGCATCTTCATTCGCATCGTTGCTGAAGCCGCTGAAGAAGCGCGCGCGAAGGGTGGGAAACGCATTACGCCTTACTGGCGGGTCGTTCGCGACAACGGCGCATTGAATCCGAAGTTTCCCGGTGGTGTAAGCCAGCAAACACGTTACTTACGCGCCGAAGGTGTGGCTATTGCTCGCGATAGCAAAAGGCCGACCGTCAAAGAATTTGAGGAACGGCAGTGCGTTCTTAAGTAAGCGGTGTCGCTTATGACTGATGATAGAGATGGCGAGCAACCGGCGGTCCTCACGATTGCGGGATTCGATCCCTCCGGCGGCGCCGGGATTATTGCTGACGTCAAAACCTTTCAAGCGTTTGGTTGCCGGCCGCTGGCCGCAGTTACCTCGCTGACCTTTCAAAACTCTCGAGGCGTTTTCGGAGCGATTCATCAGAGTGCCGAGTCGCTGCGCGCGCAGGTTCTACCGATCATAGAAGAGGTCCGCATCGCGGCGGTGAAGATCGGCATGTTGCCCACGAGCGAGATCGTTTTGGCAGTTGTGAGACTCGTGCGCGAGCAGAATCTGCCGGCCCCGGTCGTCGATCCAGTTCTACGATCGTCTTCGGGTGATGAGTTAATGGCCGAAGCTGCCATCGAAATAATGTTGAGTGAATTGACTTCACTCTCTCGCGTGATTACCCCAAATATTCCTGAAGCGGAGACGTTGACCGGACTGAAGATTACAAACGAAGATGAAATGTGCGAAGCGGCGGGGAAGCTGCGAGAAATGGGAGCGCGTGCGGTGCTGATTAAGGGAGGACATCTCATCGAGAGGTCGGACGATCTTGTCCCCGACACAAAACGTCAGGCGATCGATGTCCTGGATGATCGGGGTCAAATCACCGTTTTTCGGGGAGAGTGGATCGACTCGCCGCCTGTTCGCGGCACAGGATGTATGTTGTCATCAGCGATAGCGGCGTGCTTAGCCCAACGAATGCCCCTGGGAGAATCAGTTCGCGCGGCAAAACAATTTGTCGCAGACGCGATTCGTTACGCTCCAAAATTAGGACCAGATCCAGTTACGCTGGAACTCACGGAGATGACCAAGCTCGAGGACTAGTCCGAATCCTCCCGCGCTTACTCACTAATCGAAACCTTTTCCATCTTCACTTCCGAGGCTGGCCGATCGCTGCGGTCAGTTTCAGTCGTGGCGATCGCGTTGACCACGTCTTGTCCCTCGCTAACCCGGCCAAAGATCGTGTAGCTCGGCGGTAAAGGATAGTCGACATGCATAATGAAGAATTGCGAGCCATTCGTATTGGGCCCGGCGTTGGCCATCGCGACGGTGCCGGCTTTATAGCCGCTACGATAGACTTCTGATGACGAATTAATTTCATCCGCGAATCGCCCACCCCAGGCTGATTCTCCGCCTCGGCCGGTGCCGGTGGGATCGCCGCCCTGAATCATGAAACCCTTTATCACGCGATGGAAGATTACGCCGTCGTAGTAACCCTTCTCGGCTAATAAGCGAAAATTCTCAGTAGTCTTTGGGGCGTCTTGCTCGAGCAACTCGAACTTGACCGTGCCTTTGTTGGTTTGAATAACCGCAGTCCTGTTTGCCATTCAGTCCTCATCTCCCTGTTTCTTTATAACTGCTTGATATCAAGTACCAGCTTAACCGCAAAACTCATAAAAGTGCACGTAGCGAATCTGTTTGAATATTTTTTCGCTCCGTCATGAAATGCAGTGAATCGCTTCACTTTACCTTGCTCTTCTTTCTGCGGAGAAAATCGATCAAAACAAACTGAGAGAGATTTGCGGGGTTGGCGAAGTATGCCTTGCCGTTCGTCATCGCCGACATTTGTTTGACGAACTCTACGAGGTAGTAATCACTCGCAAGCATAAACGTATTAATCATGATGCCGGCTTTGCGGCAGGCTTGGACTTCGCGGAAAGTTGCTTCCATTACCCACGGATCGCCACCCATGGAGTTTTTGTAGAGTCGCCTCTCAGAACTGAGTGCGATAGGGGACGGAGTGCCGGCAGGATGTCGGCGACCCGCAGACACGGTGGTCGCCGCTCCGTCCAGAAAGCACGCGGTCGGTTTGCCATCCGTCACCATCACGATTTGCTTCATGTCCTTGCGTTGCGCTTGCAGAATTCGCCGCGCCATACGCAGACCCTCGGCCGTGTTTGTGTGATATGGCCCAACTTGCGTGGTGACGAGCTTGGCCAGCGGCAACTCTTCCGCGGTGTCGTGAAACAGCACAATCTTCAAGGAATCGCCTGGGTATTGTGTCCTAATCAAGTGGGCCAGAGCGAGTGCAACTTTCTTGGCGGGTGTGAAACGATCTTCGCCATACAGAATCATCGAATGCGAGCAGTCAAGCATGACCACGGTGGCGCAAGACGATTGATAATCGCATTGATGCACGTGCAGATCTTGATATTCGAGGTTGAGCGGAACCGTTAACCCTTCGCGTTGAATCGCTGACAGCAACGTCGTGTTCACGTCGAGATTGATCGTATCGCCGAATTCGTAGGGTTTACTGGCTGCTTCGGCTTCCACCCCCGTGGCGAGATGCAAAGTATCGTGGCGGCCCATTGAGCTCTTGCCTAAACTGCCGAGTAGATTGCGCAGCGTCTTATAGCCGAGAAAATCCAACCCTTTCTCAGTAACTTCAAACTTGACGTTCCGCGGCAGAGGCTCTTCGATTCGCCCTTCGCCGTTGCCACCCATTATTTCGCGCCGCTGCTCGGTTTGCGGTCCTTCATGCAGAGTCAGATAACCTTCCTCCACCAAACGCTCGATCAGTTGATTCAGCATCTCCTGAAGCTGCGATTTGCTGCCGCGTCCAGTAGTAATCGTCGTCATATCCAGAGTAGAGCAATGAATCCGACAGCCCTTCCATTAGGTCGCCCAGGTTGATTGACCAGATATCGAGGCCGTTGAATTTTGAGTAACGAGTGAATTTCATTTCTGATTGCCTAATTGCCGATTCTTTACGATCTCAACTCGGTGGCCGGTACTTTCGATCCGCCATTTCTAACTCTTCGAGCACGCCATTTAACCAATCAACCTTGGCTTGGTATTTCCGCATTTCCTCAGGCGTGTATGCCATGGCGAGCAGAGTTCGGCACGCATAGTCGATGTCTTCAACAGATACTTGCTCGGGATTGAGTTGGATCAAACCGATTACGTCCGTTTCATCTTGCGCTCGTTTGGCCAGGTCGCGTCGCTCAGACGAGGCCCAAAGCTTTAGAAAGATCATATCGCGCAGATTGGCGACCTTAATGGTCTCTCCATCGAAGATCTCGTCAATCGCGTTTGTTACGGCTTGCCGTTTTGATCGCAGGTTTGCGGGGATGATGTCGAAGCGCGTTTCGCCAATCTTGAAGATTAAAGCTTCTGAAGTGCCGCGCAGTTCGTGTCCCTTGAGCAATTCTTCGACTCTCGGCAAATCCTCCGGCAACACGAGCAGATCGACGTCCTGAGTCACTCGAGGGATTGAGTGATGAGCCAGCGCCAATCCACCGACCAGGCAATAGCGCACGCCATTTTCGTTTAAGCGTTTGAGGACATCCTTGATGGTTTCACGCTCCATGAATTTTCTCCCCGCAAAGAATTGAGGGTATCGTTCCGAAAGTGTGATGGCCGTGTCCAGGCCCGTGCGGCCCGTCATCAAATATTCTTCCCGCGCAGAGTTAGACATTGCTTTAGCTATATCTTCCTGTCTCAGTCAGATCGTCATAAATCATTCCCCGCCGATCCTTTTTTGCCTTCGTCACCGCCGTGTAGCCGCCTTCTTCATTCCGGCTGATCTTGTTTTCGGCGTAGAGACCCTCGAGTGCGAATTCGCAGGCGGCGACGGTCTGTGCGTGATCTTTACGATTGAAGTCAAAGGGAATCAGTGCGGTCTCGATCAGTTCGGGAGCCGAGTCGAGCAGCAGCATGCATTCGTCAGCCGAAGCCGTATCTGCCAAACGCAAATTGTTTCCTTCGTCAAACCACTGCACCGTGTTCGGGAAGTCGATCCCGACGAAATAGCCTTCAAAGATCTCGCCGGCCGCGCGCTTGATCAAATCTTTGGCGATGCGTTGAGCGCCGATTTGCTCGCCTTCATATTCCAGCTCCATCTTACCGGTCATCGAAGGAATAGCCGCATAGATGTCCGCGATGCGCGGCACAATCCTCTCTTCGCCGGTCAGGAGCGCGCGGCGTTCAGCGTTGGAAACAACCGTTTCCATTACCGAGATTGGCAGCCTTTGCGAGACACCCGAATGTTTGTCGATGCGTTGATCGTCGCGGGCTTCGAAAGCAATCTGTTCGATTGTTTCGCGGATAAAATCGGGAATCAACAAACGATCCTTGAAACCGTCGCGCGCAGTCCAGGCTTCCTGCCGCGTGATCTCGACGCCCAAGCCGATCTCCTTCGGATAGTGCGTCATGATCTCCGCGCCGATGCGATCCTTTAGCGGTGAGATGATTTTTCCGCGCGCCGTATAGTCTTCGGGATTCGCTGAGAACACCAACATCACATCCAACGGCAGACGTACCGGATACCCCTTAATCTGAACGTCGCCTTCCTGCATGATATTGAAAAGACCAACCTGAATTTTGCCGGCAAGATCGGGAAGCTCGTTGATAGCAAAGATGCCGCGGTTCGCGCGTGGCAGCAGCCCGTAGTGAATCGTCAGCTCATCGCTGAGCAGATGTCCACCCTTGGCAGCCTTGATTGGATCGACGTCACCGATGATGTCCGCGATGGTTACGTCGGGCGTAGCGAGTTTCTCGACAAAGCGGGCATCGCGACTGACCCAATCGATGTGCGTCATATCGCCGTGTAACGCGACCATTTGACGGCCGTAAGCGCTGATAGGATGAAACGGATCGTCGTTGACTTCCGAACCAGCAAGAATTGGAATGTATTCGTCAAGCAGATTAGTGAGTTGACGAATGATGCGGCTCTTCGCCTGTCCTCGCAAACCGAGCAGAATCAAGTTATGCCGCGCCAGAATCGCATTGACTAACTGAGGAACAACGCTCTCATCATAACCAACTACGCCCGGGAAAAGTTTCTCGCGCCGTTTGAGTTTGCAAATCAGATTTGCGCGTATCTCGTCCTTTACTGAGACAATCCCATAACCGCTCTCTTTGAGTTCACCTAAAGTCCTTGCTCGTTCCATGCTTAGGATTTTAACCGCAAAGTTCGCAAAGGGAAACGCAGAGGACGCGAAGACTTCGCAGAACTACTTTGCGTTCCGCTGCGAAAGCCTCTGCGTTAATCGTTCGCCTTAGTTGCGCTGATGGAATCGTCTGAAGCACGCGACAGCAACCCATCCGCTTCCAGCTTTTCCAGATGCGCAATGACGGCACGCTCAGCCATGGCGTGAGCCTTCGGCGAAACATCAAAGTAGACACGCGCGACGATTTCTTTTGAAGTCGTCGCGCCCTTACGCACTGCAGCCAGGATTAATTCTTCGCGCTCGAGCCGATGTGAGATGTATTCGTCGATTTTCTTATAAGGATTCGCTACGGCTGGGCCGTGTCCGCCGAACAAGACCGAAAGATTCGGCAGTTCACGCATTCTTTTTAGAGAAGCCAAATAAGCGCGCATGTCGCCTTCAGGAGGATCGATTAAGACCGAACCAAAGCCGATGACGTTATCACCCGAAATCAGAGCGCCGGTTCGTTCGTCATGAAAGCAGAGATGCCCGCGCGCGTGTCCCGGGGTATGCAGCGCGCCTAACCTAATCTGAGGCTCGCCGTTTAGTTCAAGCACTGCACCATCTTCAATAAAATGATCGACGTGAATTTGACCCTTCAGCGACTCGCTCGTTCGCCGATGCGCCGCTATGGCAACTGCTCCGCCGTGTTTCGCTCTGAGATGACCGTTGAGAGCATGAACTCCTCCGATGTGATCGGGATGCACGTGCGTGAGGACGATCTCGCGCACAGCTCTTCCTTCGGAAATTAAATCATCGACGCAGGAAGCTAGCGCCTCCTGCTCTTCGTCGTATGGCGATCCGGGATCGATTACCAGAATCTCCTGCGATGTGTAAATCAGATAACAGTTCGTGTGCGTCGCCGGTGGCAGGGTCTTTGTGCGGAGCGGAAAGCAAATGTAGTTAGGCCGAAACTCGATACGCCGCGTTGGCTGTTGATGGGCTTCAGGAACAGAGAGAAATCTTTCAACCAAATCGTTCGTAAGTCCGGCCGCCAAAGTTTTCAGCGCATGCAACACCGGCGGCGGCACGAGAACTTCGCTGCGCTCCCATTTCCTATAGGCTTCGCGCGCGGAAATCCATTCGCCGCTTTCCAGTTCCGCATCTCCCGTCACGCGCGGCGGCTGTTTCGCCGGACAAGTTGCCAGAAAGAACCAAGTGTCAAACCTTCGCGGCGCAAACGGTGGGGTAACCCAACGACCGACGAAAGTGAAGTCATTAGCATCGAGACGCAAACCGTAATGCGTGAGCAACTCAAGCCAGGACATCCGACCCGATTCAAGATCGTCAAGCAGCGAAGCGCGCTGCCCGATCGTTAAAGCTTCTGACCCCCGAGCGAGCAATACGGCAGTTTCTTCAAATAGCTCGCGCGCGGCGCAACTGATCATCGCCGCCTGTTCTTGATCGCTGGAGTCGTTAACCTGAACGTCATCGTCAATGATTTCACGCTTGCCTCCAGGAAAAGCGTAATAACCGCCGAGAAAAGCGAGCTTCGCGTTGCGCTTCACCCAGAAAACTTCAGGATTGTTTTGATCGGCATGGTGAGGAAGAAGAACGACGGCCGCCGCGTCTTTGGGCATAACGCCAGGTTGCTTCTTGCGATAAGGTCGGACGTGCAAAGCGATAGAAGAAACTAAACGCAAAGGTGCTCAGAGGTTTTCGCAGAAGACGCGGAGGAATTCCTTAGCGTTCCTCTGCGGAGTCCTGTGCGCCCTCGGCGTTTCAAATTTTCTTTCAAAGTGATTCGTCGGAAAGTAAAGAGCGACTCACGACCAACGAAATCTTTCCCCGTCACCGCCCGTCCACGGATCGCCGCGCATATGGTAACCGCCTTCTTCCCAATAACCGGCCTCGTCGTGTTCGAGAAAGCGAACGCCTTTGATCCATTTGGCGGATTTCCAGGCGTAGAGTTGTGGAATGATCAGGCGCACTGGGCCACCGTGTTCCGGCGGAATTGGCGCGCCATCGTGCATGAAGGCAAAAAGCGAGTCTTCTTTCAAAAAGTATTCGATGGGAACGTTCGTGGTCCAACCGTAATCGTAAGCGAGAGCCAGTACAAACTTTACTTCCGGTTTTACGTTCGCAAGCTTGGCGATTTCGCGCGTCGAGACGCCCGTCCAGACATTGTCGAGCCGCGACCAGCGCGTTACGCAATGAAAGTCTGCGTAGACTTTTACCGCCGGCAGTTGGATAAATTCATCCAGCGAAAACGTCAGAGGGTTTTCGACGAGGCCCTCAACTTCAAATTTCCAGGTCGCCAAATCGATCTCGGGCGCACCCTGCGCATCCAGCACGGGCCATCTCTTTGTGCGCGACTGTCCCGGCGGAATGCGATTCTCGCGCCGCGTGTCGGGGCTGACTATGAGATCCGATTCCGGGACCTGTTCGGGTTTGCGCGGCTCGGTGATTTGATATTTT
>WNFT01002272.1_pt1 | contig 16468 bp, 15 predicted proteins | sample 5400191 | NCBI WGS metagenome assembly WNFT01 (sample SAMN13153359, study PRJNA577476) | soil metagenome | isolation source: 80 cm saprolite under Madrone tree | place: USA:California | collected 2016-06-14 | reverse complement strand
CGTCGCGACCTCGAAGTCGCCGAGGTACTCCCGCCCGTTCACGCGGATCGTCGCGGCGCTGCGCACGCGGACCGTGCGGCCGAACGGCTCGCCGTCGATCTCGACGCCACCGTCACGCGACACGGCGCGGAGGAGGATGTCGGCCCCCCCGACGTGCACCGGCTGCCCGCAGCGGGGGCACTCGCCGGTCCCGCTCACCTCCAGGTCCGTGCCGCGAAACTCGACGGCGCGCGCGTTCTCGAGCACCGCCACCCGGATCGTGGAGGCGGAGGCGGCCGGGAGCCGGGCGCCGGCGAGCAGGACGAGCGCCGTGGCCGGCCCGAGGACACCCGACCCCCTCATCGGCGATTGAGGATCCAGAAGACCAGGGTGAGGAGCGCGCTCACGACCAACGACGTCGCCAGCGGGAAGTAGAACGCCCAGTTGCCGCGCCGCACGTAGATGTCCCCGGGGAGGCGGCCGAGCCACGGCACGCGGCCGGCCACGAGCAGCACGACGCCGAGGAGGACGATCAGGAGCCCGAATCCGATCAGGACCTTGCCCAGGTCGTCGAGGTTCACTCGAAGAGCCCGCCCTGCCCGGCCGCCGCCGCCGGGGGCGTGGTGCCGAGGTGGAGGTACGCCTCGCGCGTCGCGCGACGGCCGTTCGGGCTGCGCACGATGAAGCCGATCTTGAGGAGGTACGGCTCGACCATCTCGGCGAGCGTCTCCGCCTCGTCGTTGATCGTCGCCGCGACCGCCTCGAGGCCGACCGGGCCGCCGCCGTACTGCTCGATCACCGCGGTCAGGAAGCGACGATCCAGGCGATCGAGCCCGCGCGCGTCGACGCCCTCCCGGTCGAGCGCCGCCCGGGCGCTCTCGCGGGTGATCGCGCCGTCGGATCTCACCTGGGCGTAGTCCCGGACCCGGCGCAGGAGCCGGTTGGCGATGCGCGGGGTTCCGCGCGCGCGCCGGGCGATCTCCTCCGCGCCTCCCGGATCGATGCCGGCGCCCAGGATCGCCGCGGAGCGGGCGACGATGCGCGCCAGCTCGGCCTCCGAGTAGAAGTCGAGGTGGTGGAAGATGCCGAAGCGCTCGCGGAGCGGCGCCGAGAGCATGCCCGGCCGCGTGGTCGCCGCCACCAGGGTGAACGGCTGGAGCGCGTACTTGAGCGTCCGCGCGTGGAGCCCCTTGTCGATCACGAAGTTGACGGCGAAGTCCTCCATCGCCGGGTACAGCAGCTCCTCGACGATCCGCGGCAGCCGGTGGACCTCGTCGATGAAGAGCACGTCGCGGACGGCGAGGTTCGTGACGATCCCCATGAGGTCGGCGCCGCGCTCGAGCGCGGGCCCCGAGGTGGGCACCACCTGCGCCTCCATCTCGTTGGCGAGGATCGTCGCCAGCGACGTCTTGCCGACGCCGGGCGGGCCGTAGAGGAGCACGTGGTCGAGCGCGTCGCCCCGCTGCCGGGCCGCCTCGACCGAGACCTGGAGGCTCTCGACGGCGGCGCGCTGGCCGACGAAGTCGTCGAAGCGCTGGGGTCGGAGCTGGCGCTCGACCTGGGCCTCCTCGGGCAGCGCCTCGCGGCTCAGGATGCGGGTGGAGTCCGGCATTACGGCCGCCGCCCCCGGTAGATCTCGTCGAACAGCTCCTCGGGCGTCTCGATGTCCCCCTTCCGCCGGAACGCGTCCGTGATGAGCTGCGAGGCCTCGCTCGGCCGGTGGCCGAGCTGCTTCACGAGAATCTCCCAGACCATCGCGCGCAGCTGGTCGGCGGGGGCCGCCGCATCGCCCGGCGCCGCCGGCGGGGCGCCGCCGGGCCCCTCGCCCGCCCGGTCGATCGACCCCTCCCGGGCGAGAGCGAACTTCGACACCTTGGCCTGGAGCTGCGCGACGATGTTCTTGGCCTTCTGCGGCCCGATCCCGGGGAGCTGGCGGAGAGCCCGCTCGTCCTGCCGGGCGATCGCCGCCGCGAGCTCCGCCACCGGCGCCACGAGCGCGCGGGCGGCGACCATCGGCCCGATGTCCTTCACCGTGATCAGCTTCTCGAAGAACTCACGGTCGAGGTCGGAGGTGAAGCCGATCAGGACGGGCCGCGGCTGATCCCGTGTCGCGTGGTAATGGATGAAGAGCTCGATCTCGTCGAGGTCCGCGAGCCCCTTCATCGCCACGGGGGGGAGGAAGACCTCGTAGCCGACCCCGCCGCACTCGACGATCACCCGGTCCTCGAAGCGCCGGCGGAGCCGGCCGCGGAGGGTCGCGATCACAGCCGACCTCCGGCGCGCGAGAGCCCGATGAGCGCAAGGCTGAGCGCGTCGGCCACGTGCGACGGGCGGGGCGGACAGGGCAGGCGGAGGCGCATCTGGACGCCGCGCTCGACCTGCCCCTTGGAGGCGGCCCCGTTGGCGGCGATCGCGCGCTTCACCTCTGCCGGGGCCAAGGCGAGGACCGCCACGCCCCGCTGAGCGGCCGCGAGGTAGATGACCCCCCGCGCGTGCCCCATCAGGATCGCCGTGCGCGGGAAGCGGTACTCGGCGTACAGATCCTCGACGACGACCAGCGATGGGGCGTGCTTGTCGAGGAGTGCACGCACGCCCGCGTGGATCAGGTCGAGCCGCCCCTCGAGCGCCGCGTCGGGAGCGGTGGCGATGACCCCCGAGTCGACCACCGTGACGCCGGCCGGGCCGGTCTCGAGGCATCCATAGCCGGTGGCGATCAGGCCGGGGTCGACGCCGAGGACCCGGAGCCCCGGCCGGGACGGAAGCGAGCTAGGCGGCCGAGATCGCCTCGATGACCTCGTCCGGAATGTCGTAGTTCGCGTAAACGGCCTGGACGTCGTCCTGCTCCTCCAGCGCCTCGACCAGGCGCAACACTGCCTGCGCATCCTTGCCCTCGACCCGGACGGTGGACTGCGGGACGAAGGACACCGCGCCCTCGAGGACCGGCGCGCCACGGGCCTCGAGCGCGCCGCGGACCGCCTCCATTTCAGCAGGAGCCGTGGTGATCTCGTAAATTTTTTCGACGCGCCGCATGTCCGTCGCGCCCGCATCGAGCGCGACCGCGAGCACGTCGTCCTCTGGCATCCGCTCGGCGTCGACATGGATGACGCCCTTGCGCTCGAACATCCAGGCCACGGAGCCGGAGGCGCCCATGTTGCCGCCGTGCCGCTCGAACAGGTGTCGGATCTCGGGCGCGGTCCGATTGCGGTTGTCGGTGAGGACCCGCACTAGGAGCGCCACCCCGCCGGGGCCGAAGCCCTCGTAGGTGATCTCCTCGTACGCCTCCCCGGGGAGCTCCCCCGTGCCCTTCTGGATCGCGCGCTTGATGTTGTCGGCCGGCATGTTCGCCGCCCGGGCCGACTCGAGGGCCGCCTTCAGGCGCATGTTGGCCTTCGGGTCGCCCCCGTTGCGCGCGGCGACGGTAATCTCGCGGAGGATCTTGGAAAAGACCTTCCCCCGCTGGACGTCCGTCTTGCCCTTCTTGCGCTTGATCTGCGACCACCGTGAATGTCCTGACACGTTCGCCCCCCTCTCAGCTCTCGGTCGCCGGAGCCCCGGCCGCCTCCGGGTCGCTCGCCAGGGAGGCCCGGAGCCGCTTCACGCGCGCCAGCCGCGCCTCTCGCCGGCCGAGCGCGGCCTCCCAGCGCCGCCGCTCGCCGGGCGTCGCCGGCGTGAAGGGCGGGCACGGCCGCGGACGGCGGTCCGGCCCGAGGTGCACGAAGGTCAGGTAGGCCGTGCACGCGTGGCGGACCTCGCCCGTCCACGGCACCTCCGCCAGCACCTTCACGCCGATCTCGAGCGAGGAGGTCCCGACGTGGTTGAGCCCCGCCCGGAACGTCACGACCTCGTGGGTCGCGACCGGCGCGTAGAAGTCGAGCGCGTCCAGGCACGCGGTCATGACGAAGCCCCGGCAGTAGCGCATCGAGAGGATGCCCCCGGCCTCGTCGATGTCCTTCAGCAGCTTGCCCGCGAACATCATCCGGCCAAAGAGCGCGTCCTCGGGCAAGACGCTCCGGGCCGACTCGAACCGCCACCGGAGGTCCCCGCCTTCGTCGTCGACCCCCTCCCCCCGCTCGACCTTCTTGGCGAAGCGGACCAGGCGCGCCTCCCGGCGCCGGCGCGCCGCCTCGACCAGGTCCTGCTCGGCCCGGTCGCGGGGCGTGATCTTGTCCGCGACCGGCCGCGGCCGCCCGTCGACGCCGACCTTGACGAACACGAGGTGCGAGTTCAGCGTGACCGCCCGCTCGCCGGTCGCGACGTTCTCCGACCACACGCGGACCCCGACCTCGAGCGAGGACCGGCCCACGTACTCGACCTGGGCGCGGAGGATCGCGATCTCCCCCACCCGGACCGGGTGGAGGAAGTCGAGGTCGTCCAGAGAGCCGAGCGCGACCGTCCCCCGCGCCACCCGCGCCGCCGCCGAGGTCCCGACCTGCGTGATCCACTCCATCATCCGGCCGCCGTGGATCTGCCCGGGCGCGCCGGCGTGCTCGGGAAACACCCTCTGGATCAGCTCGGCGACGGTCTCGGCGACAGAGGGCATGGAGCAGCTATTTCTACCACTTTCGGAATCGAGGGTCGAGCAGATCCCGGAGGCCGTCGCCGAGCAGGTTGACGCCGAGCACCGCCAGGAGGAGCGCCCCACCCGGGAAGACCGCGACCCAGGGCGCCGCGGTCAGGAAGGTCTGTCCCTCCGCCAGCATGGCCCCCCACGAGATCGTCGGCGGCTGGGCGCCGAGCCCGAGGAAGGAGAGTCCGGCTTCGGCGACCATGTTGCCGCCGACCCCGATCGTCGCCGCGACCAGGAGCGGGCCGAGGCAGTTGGGGAGCACGTGGCGGACGAGGATCACCGGGTCCGGGACGCCCACCGCCCGCGCCGCCTCCACGTACTCCCGGCCCCTGAGCGTCAAGACCTCGCCGCGGATCACGCGGGCGATGGTGGTCCAGCCGAGGGCGCCGAGGACCAGGAAGACTTTGTCGAGGCCCGGCTCCTCGAAGACGGCGATCAGCCCGATGGCGAGGACCAGGGACGGGAAGGCCATGACCACGTCGGTCGCCCGCATCAGCACCGCGTCGAGCCAGCCGCCGTAGTAGCCGGCCAGGAGGCCGACGAGGCAGCCGAGCGTGGCCGCGAAGAGTTCGACGCCGAGCCCGACCGCGAGCGACACGCGCCCCGCGTAGAGCACGCGCGAGAGCAGGTCGCGGCCGAGGACGTCCGTGCCGAGCGCGTGGTGCGGCCCGGGCGGCAGGAGCGTGGCCGCCTCGGCACCGGTCGGCACGTGCAGCGGGTCGGCGGGGGCCAGCACCGGCGCCAGCGCGGAGGCGAGGACGAAGAGGCCGACGAGGGCGAGGCCGGCGACGAAGCCGCGATGGCGGCGCCACCGGTGTCCCGGCTGACCGGGGCCGGGCCGCGCCTGCGGAGCCTCGGGGGAGGGTCGCTCGCCGGCCGCGCGCCGCATCAGGGTCTAGTCGGCCGCCCGCGTCCGCGGGTCGATGACGAGGTAGGCCAGGTCGACGAGGAGGTTGCCGACGACGTACACGACGGCAAAGACGAGCACCGCGCCCATCACGACCGGCAGGTCCCGCTCGCCCACGGCGGCCACGAGCATCCGGCCGAGTCCGGGCCAGGCGAACACCGTCTCCGTCAGGGGGGCGCCGACGAGGAGGTCGGCCAGGCCGATGCCGATCACGGTCACGATTGGAATCAGGGCGTTCCGGAGCGCGTGCTTGCCGAGCACCGTCCCCTCGGCGAGGCCCTTGGCGCGCGCGGTCTGGATGTAGTCGAGCCGCACGACGTCCAGGAGGCTGCCCCGCGTCATCCGCGCCACGGTGCCGGTATGCAGCGCCCCCAGCGTGAGCGCGGGCAGCACGAGGTGCGGCAGGTCGCCCCCGCCGTAGCCCGAGACCGGGAGCCAGTCGAGGCCCACCGCGAACACGAGCGCCAGCATCATGCCGAGCCAGAAGACCGGGGTCGAGATGCCGAGCACGGCCGCCCCCATCAGCAGGTGGTCCAGGCCGCTGCCGGGGCGGGCCGCGGCGAGGGCGCCCGCGCCCACGCCCACGACGACCGAGACGAGCGTCGCCGCCAGGGCCAGGCGCACCGTGGCCGGCAGGCGGTCGGCGACGACCTCGGTCACCGGGCGTTGCTGGCGGTACGAGCGGCCGAGGTCGCCACGGAGGAGGCGTCCGATCCACGTCGCGTACTGCACGACGAGCGGGCGGTCGAGCGCGTACTCGTGGCGAAGCTGCCGCAGGACGTCGGGGTCGGCGCGCTGCCCGAGCGCCGCGCGGGCGGGATCGCCGAGCGCGACCGCGTTGAGCGCGAACACGAGCAGCGTGATGCCGAACAGCACCGGCCCGAGCGCCAGGAGGCGCTGCGCGACCGGGCGGATAAACGTCACCGGCGCCCCCTCCTCACCGGGCGAGCCAGACCTTGCGGAGGGGCGCCAGGAACTCGGGCGCCGACGACAGCGGCGACCGCTCGAGGCCCCGGACGTACGGCTTGATGAGGGCCCGGCTCGAGTAGTGATAGAGGGAGACCCACACCGCGTCGTCGAGGATCAGCTGCTCGGCCTGGCGGTACCGCGCGAAGCGCGCGACGCCCGCCGGCATCGCGTCGGCCTCGTCGAGGAGGCGGTCGACCGCCGCATTCCGGTAGCGGGAGGTGTTGCCGGCGGCGCCGACGTTGCGCGAGTGGAAGAGCACCGTCAGGAAGTTCTCGGGATCCGGGTAGTCGGCGATCCAGCCCTGGCGGAAGAAGCCGGCCGTCCCGTCGTCGACGAGCATGATATGGGCCGCCCAGTCGAGGCGGCGGAGCTCGAGTCGGATGCCGATCTCCCGGAGCTCGGCCTGGATGAGCTCCGCGATCCGCTGGTTCAGCTCGGTCGTGTTGTAGTAGTACGCGACGCGGGGCAGCCCGAGCCCCCCCGGGAAGCCGGCGCTCGCGAGCAGCTGGCGCGCGAGCGCCGGGTCGAACGCCAGGGGACGCACGCGCTCGTTGAACCCCGGCATCGCCGGCGGCAGGATGCCGCGCGGGGGCGACACGCAGTCCTCGAGGAGCCCCCGGACGGCGACGCGGGGATCGACGGCGTGGGCGATCGCCAGCCGGATCCGGCGATCGTCGAAGGGCGGCCGCTCGACGTTGAACCGGACCGCGCTCGTCCCGAGCGTCGGCCAGATCGCGACGTCGTGGCCGGTCCTCGGATCGCCCTGGACCCGGCGGCAGTACCCCGTCGGGATGTCGGCGACGTCGAGGTTGCCGGTCCGGTACTCGTTGAAGCGCGTGATCTCGGCGGGGATGATCCGGAAGACGATCCGGTCGAGGAGCGGCGCGCCCCGGAAGTGCTCGGGGAAGCGCTCGAGCACGAGCTCGTCGTCGTGCCGCCACTCGGCGAGCCGGAACGCCCCGGTCCCGACCGGGTGACTGGCGAACGTGGCCCCGCGCCGGGCCACCTCCTCGCGCGGCACGACCGAGGCCGCGTCGTACGCCATTAGGTAGAGGAAGGGCGCGAACGGCCGCTCGAGGGTGATCTCCACCGTGCGCTCGCCCGCGGTCCGGATCCCGGCGATCTCCGGGGACCGGCCGCGGATGAAGTCCCGGGCCCCCGCGATCTTTTCGAACACCCAGGGCCGCTTGCCCCGCGCGGCACGCTCGAACGAGTACTTCACGTCGGTCGCCCCGAGGGCGCGACCGTTCTGGAACCGGACCCCGGCGCGCAGGTGGAAGGTGTAGACGCGCTGGTCGGCCGAGACCGCCCAGCGCTCGGCGAGAGCGCCCCGCACCTCGAGCCGCTCGTCGAGCTCGAGGAGGGCGTCGAAGATCTGCCGGATCACCGTCGACGAGGTCGTGTCGCTCGCCTGCGCAGGATCGAGCGTCGGCGGGTCGGTGCCGAACGCCAGGCGGAAGGCGCCGCCTGGCTGCGGGGCGGCGGGCGCGGGCAGGACGAGGAGCGCCGCGAGGAGCCCGGGGGCCAAGACGGCGCCGGCCAGACGCCCGATCGAGGCGTTCGTCAGGGACTCGACTTGGACGCCGGGACCGCGGGCTGGTCGACGGTCAAGGTGTCCAGCTGGTGGAGTCCCGTGGGGTGCAGCCGGAGACCGGTCACGCCCGGGCGGACGACCGCCCACCGCAGGCGCACGTAGATCGGGAGCCACGGCAGCTCGTCGGCCATCAGGGCCTGCGCGCGGTAATAGAGGTGCTGGCGCTCGGGCCGGAATGCGAGCTGGCTGGCCCGGATCAGCAGGTCGTCCAGGCGCGGGTTCCGGTAGAAGGAGACGTTCAGCGCGTGCGGCCCCTTCGTCGCGCCCTCGGTCGTCGAGAGCGGGTAGAGAAAGAGGTGGGGATCGCCGCCCTCGACGGAGGCTTCGACGAGCGCCATGTCGTAGTCGCCCGCCTGGGTGAGCCCGCGGACCGTGTCGAGGGGCTCGACGCGCGTGACGATCGGGACGTTGGCGCCCGCGAGCGCGGTCGCGATGCTCTCGGCCACCTGGGAGGGATTCACCGGGCCCGGCAGGTCGGGAACGAGCAACGTCGGCGTGAAGCCCTTGGGGACACCGCCCGCCGCGAGGAGCCTCCGGGCAGCCTCCCGGTTGCCACCCAGGAGCGGCGGTCCCTCCCGGCGTCCCCAGATGCCGGGCGGGAGGAAGGACTGCAGCGGCACCGCGCCCTGGCCCAGGCTCGCGCCGATCAGGATGGGATCGAGCGCGGCCGCGAGCCCCTGGCGCACCTTCTTGCGGGCGAACGGCTCCTTCTCGGTCTGCCAGACGAGGAGCCCGACCCGGGTGCCGGGGACGGACAACGCGTTCTCCTCCCGCCGCGGCGGGCCCTCGGGGAGCCAGACGTCGAGCGTCCCCGCCGCGAACGCCGCCTCGGCTTCCGCGTCGTCGGCCATCTCGACGAACACGAGACGCTCGACGCGGTTGCCTGCGACTGGCCGGGCCGCGTCGAGCACGATGCGCCCCGGCCCGCTCTCGGCGACCCGGAAGGGCCCCGAGCCCACGAGCTGGGTCCCGCCGTCGGCCCCCGTCGACACGCGGACGACGCCGAAGCCTGGATGGGCGAGCACGGTCAGCAGCGGGGCGTAGGGCTGAACCAGGATCATCTGGAACGTGCGGGCGTCCGGGGCCTGAAGCTCCTTGACCACTCCGGGCAGCCCCCGGAAGAGCGCCGGCCACACGACGTCGGGGTTCGGGGCGTGGGGTCGATCGGGAAACCTCAGGCGCTCGAAGCTCGCGAGCACGTCGCGGGCGCCGAGCGGCGTCCCGTCGTGGAAGGCGACGTCCTCGCGGAGGGTGAAGGTCCACGTGAGGCCGTCGGCCGAGATGGTCCATCGCGTCGCGAGGCCGGGCTCGAGCTCCGTGCCTCCCCCGTGGTAGCGGACGAGGGTGTCGAAGACCTGACGCGAGATGAGCGCGGTCGGGCCGGAGAGCGCCGTCGCGGGGTCGAGCGCGGCGGGAACGCTCGGAAGGCCGACCCGCACTTCGCGCCGCCCATCCGCGGCACACGGCGTGACCAGAAGCGGCACGAGCCCCAAAAGGGCGACGAGGAAGACGAGCCCGGACGCGCGGCCGTCGCAGGACCGCATGCCTCTCTTATATACGAGGAACCGGCTCGCGATGCCACCCGTTTCGCGGGCCGCCGGCGGCACGAGCGGCGTTCCGCGGTACGGATCTTGCTCCATAAAGCCGGGCGGGATGGGCAGGATATGCAGAGACAACGCCATCCGAGGGAAAAAACAAGCAATATCACTGCGCTGATCTTGACTTTCTTTTTTGCGGACGCCTATACTGCAAACAGTCTGGTGTGGTGTCGCGGCGTGACGACACGTGACCAGGGCAGAGCGGCGCACGCGGGGTCAACCAGAGAGAGGGATGCGAGGGTATGAAGGAGTTCGAGAAAAAGGGTAACCCCAGCCGCGAACCCTCCTCCGAGGGCGTAAAGGGCCTGTCCAAGTTCCTGCCCATGTCCGACTCGACTTCGCGACGGCGCTTGACCGAGTACGAGCTCCAGGTCCAGGACCTCCAGGCCTACGTGCGGTCGCTCGAGGCGGAGACGGTCCACCTCCGCAAGAAGCTCGAGGACACCCCGAAGGAGTTCATGGTCCTCGAGAACAAGCTCCGTGAGGCCAACCGCCAGCTCGTGCAGGCGTTCAACCAGAACGAGAAGCTGGTCAACGCGCTCTACGAGGCGCGGGAGCAGATCACGTCGCTGAAGGAGGAGGTCGACAAGCTCTGCGCGCCGCCCTCGACGTACGGGGTCTACCTCTCGGTCAATGACGACGGGACGGTGAACATCCTCTCCCAGGGCCGGAAGGTCAAGGTCAACCTCCACCCCTCGATCAAGTCGGACGAGATCAAGCCCGGACAGGAGCTGATCCTGAACGAGGGGCTCAACGTCGTCGAGACCGCGGGGTACGAGATCCAGGGGGACGTGGTGATCTTGAAGGAGCAGCTCGACGAGGGGCGTGCGGTGGTCACGCTCCGCGCCGACGAGGAGAAGGTCGGCATCATCGCGGACCCGCTCCGGACCCAGCGCCTCAAAGTCGGCGACCACATCTTGATGGACGCCAAGTCGGGCTACCTGCTCGAGAAGCTCCCGAAGAGCGAGGTCGAGGACCTCGCCCTCGAGGAGGTGCCCGACATCGGCTACGAGGACATCGGCGGGCTCAGCCCCCAGATCGAGGCGATCAAGGACGCGGTCGAGCTGCCGTACCTCTACGGCGACTATTATAAGGAGCACAAGCTCGCCCCGCCCAAGGGCGTGCTCCTCTACGGCCCTCCGGGCTGCGGCAAGACCATGATCGCCAAGGCCGTGGCCAATAACCTCGCTCGGAAGATCTCGGAGAAGCGCGGCGAGAAGATCAAGGGCTACTTCCTGAACATCAAGGGCCCCGAGCTCCTCAACAAGTACGTGGGGGAGACGGAGCGGAAGATTCGCGAGATCTTCGTCAAGGCCAAGGAGAAGGCGGCCGAGGACGTGCCTGTCATCATCTTCTTCGACGAGATGGACGCCCTCTTCCGGACCCGGGGCTCCGGGATCTCGTCGGACGTCGAGACGACGATCGTGCCGCAGCTCCTGGCCGAGATCGACGGCGTCGAGGGATTGAAGAACGTCATCGTGATCGGCGCCTCGAACCGCCAAGACCTCATCGATCCGGCCATCCTCCGCCCGGGCCGGCTCGACGTGAAGATCAAGATCGAGCGCCCGGACAAGGTCGCGGCGCGCGACATCTTCCTCAAGTACCTGACGCCGGAGATCCCGATCGCCGAGTCCGAGACGCGGCAGAACGGCGGCGAGCTGCCGGCCGCGATCGAGCGGATGCTCGGCATCATGATCGAGGAGATGTACTCGACGCGCGACGAGAACCGCTTCCTCGAGGTCACGTACGCGAACGGCGACAAGGAAGTGCTCTACTTCAAGGACTTCTCCTCGGGCGCGATGATCGAGTCGATCGTGCGGCGCGCGAAGAAGCTCGCCCTCAAGCGCTACATCAGCCGCGGCGAGAAGGGCATCACCGTCGACGATCTGCTGACGGCGGTCCGCGAAGAGTGCAAGGAGAACGAGGACCTGCCGAACACGACCAATCCCGACGACTGGGCCAAGATCGCGGGGAAGAAGGGCGAGCGGATCGTGTACGTGAAGCCGCTCATGGGCGAAGCGAAAGAAAAGCAGCGCAACGTCGAGCGCGTCGTCAACACCGGACAATACCTCTAAGCGCACGGGGTGAGGGACCTGCTCCCCCTCGGTCCCTCACCCCTTTTTGCGTCCCGACTCTCACGACGAGGCAGCGATGGCGATTCCAAAGGTCATGGGCATCGAAACCGAGTACGGGATCACAGTCAAGAACCAGCCCGACTTCAACCCCATCCTGTCCTCGCTGCTCCTCATCAACTCCTACGAGACCTTCCGCTCCTCCCGGATCCGGTGGGACTACGAGGCCGAGAGTCCGCTCCGCGACGCGCGCGGCTTCGAGTACATGGAGGACAAGGAGGTGCCCTCGAAGGAGGAGTCGCGCCTCATCAACCTGATCCTGTCCAACGGCGCGCGCTTCTACGTCGACCATGCGCACCCTGAGTACTCCACGCCCGAGACCACGAACCCCCGCGACCTCGTGATCTGGGACCGCGCGGGCGAGCGGATCCTGAACCTCTCCCGGACCCGGGCCGAAGCGGTCTCGCCGCCGGAGCAGCGCATCCTCATCTACAAGAACAACACCGACCGGAAGGGCAACTCGTACGGCACCCACGAGAACTACCTGCTGGACCGGAAGGTCCCGTTCGCCCGGATCGTCCAGCACCTGATGCCGTTCCTGGTGACGCGCCAGGTCTACACCGGCGCCGGCAAGGTCGGAGCCGAGAACAACGCGGACCCGTGCGACTTCCAGATCTCGCAGCGCGCCGACTTTCTCGAGACCGAGGTCGGGCTCGAGACCATGCATTCCCGGCCGATCGTGAACACCCGCGACGAGCCGCACGCGGATCCCGAGAAGTACCGGCGGCTCCACGTCATCGTCGGCGACGCCAACATGAGCGAGATCGCCAACTACCTGAAGACGGGGACGATGGCGATCGTGCTGAGCATGGTCGAGGACGACTTCATCGACGTGGACCTCTCGATCGACGGCCCGGTGCTCGCGTACCGGAAGGTATCGCGCGACCTGGCCTGCCGCGAGCCGATCAGGCTCCGCGACGGGCGCACGGTCACCGCCGTCGACGTCCAGCGCGAGTTCCTGGGCCTGGCCCAGCGCTACTACCGCGACCGCGAGCAGCCCCCGTGGGTCGGCGACGTGCTCGCGCGCTGGGAGTCAACGCTCGATCGCCTGGCGCGGGATCCCATGCAGCTCGCGCGCGAGCTCGACTGGGTCATCAAGCGCGAGCTCATCGAGAACTACACGGCGAAGCACGGGCTCAACTGGAGCGACTCCCGGGTCGCGATGATCGACCTCCAGTACCACGACATCCGACCGGGGAAGGGGCTCTACTACAAGCTCGAGGAGTCGGATGCGGTCGAGCGGATCGTCACCGACGACGAGATCGCCAAGGCGATGTACGATCCCCCCAAGGACACGCGCGCCTACTTCCGCGGCATGTGCCTGCAGCGCTACGCGGACGAGATCGCCTCTGCCAGCTGGGACTCCGTGATCTTCGATCTCAAGGAGGGGCCGCTCAAGAAGATCTTCATGCTCGAGCCCCTGCGCGGCACCGAGGCACACGTCCGTCAGCTCCTGACGGATTCGCCGAGCGCCGCCGACCTCCTGCGCAACATCTCCCGGCCCAACTACGGCGTGTAGATGGACGAGCCGCTCGAGCTGTTCGGCGAGTTCGGCAACCCGAGCTTTCTCGACCTGCTCCGGCGCCATTCTCCGGACCTGCTCCCGCGGCTCGCGGTCGAGCCAGGGAGCGAGCCCGTGCGGGCGCCCCACGGCACCACCGTCCTGGCACTCCGGTACCGGGACGGCGTGATCATGGCGGGCGACCGTCAGGCGACCGAGGGCTTCCAGGTGGCGAGCCGCCGCATCGAAAAGATCTTCAAGTCGGACGACCTCTCCGGGGTGGGAATCGCCGGTGTCGCGGGACCGGCGATGGAAATGGCCCGACTGTTTCAGACCGAGCTGGAGCATTACGAGAAGGTCGAAGGCGATAACCTGTCGCTCGAGGGCAAGGCGAACAAGCTCTCGCAGATGATCCGGATGAACCTGCCGGCGGCCCTCCAGGGGCTCGTCGTCGTGCCGATCTTCGCCGGCTTCGACGACAGGCTCGGGGTGGGACGGCTCTTCAAGTACGACGTGACCGGCGGCAAGTACGAGGACACCGACTACTGGGCCCAGGGCTCGGGCGGCAAGGACGCCCGCGACTCGCTGAAGAAGCGCTGGAAGCGCGACATGAGCCGGGACGACGCGCTCCGGGTGGCGGTGGAGGCGCTCCTCGATGCCTCGGACGAGGACGTCGGCACCGGCGGGCCCGATCTGATCCGGGGCATCTTCCCGACCATCAAGACGATCACGCGGAGCGGTTTCGGCGACGTGGCCGACGACGAGATCCGCCGCGTGGTGGAGAACCTCTTGGGCGAGCGGGCCCGGGCCGAGAAGGCCGCCGGGTGAGCGCCATGCCCCTCCCCTACTACGTCAGCCCCGAGCAGATGATGAAGGACAAGGCGGAGTATGCCCGCAAGGGCATCTCCCGCGGGCGCTCCATCGTGTCGCTCGAGTACCCGGACGGCATCCTGCTCGTGGCCGAGAACCCCTCGACGCTCCTGCACAAGATCTCGGAGATCTACGACCGGATCGCGTTCGCGGGGGTGGGCAAGTACAACGAGTTCGAGAACCTCCGGATCGCCGGCGTCCGCCACGCCGACGTCAAGGGCTACTCCTACAGCCGCGGCGACGTCACCGCCAAGGCGCTCGCCAACGCCTACTCGCAGGCCCTCGGCAACATCTTCACCCAGGACATCAAGCCGTTCGAGGTCGAGGTGCTCGTGGCCGAGGTCGCCGACGGCGACCACTCGAAGAACGAGATCTACCACATCCTCTACGACGGCACGATCGAGGACGAGAAGAACTACGCGGCGATGGGCGGCCAGGCGGACGAGATCCGCCGCTTCCTGAAGGAGAACTACCGGGACGCGCTCGCGCTGGAGGCGGCCATCCAGCTCGGCGTGCGCGCCCTCAGCGTGACGCAGAACAAGACGCTCACCGAGAAGGACCTCGAGGTCGCCGTCCTGGACCGGACGAAGGAGCGGCGCAAGTTCCGGCGTATCCCGCCCGAGGCCCTCGCGCAGCTCCTGCGTGCCGGCGGCTGATTTCGTGTTAGGCTGAAGCCAGGTCATGAAGCGCCGCATCTTCGGCCTCGAGAACGAGTACGGTCTGACCTGCACGCTGAATGGCCAGCGGCGCCTGTCCCCCGACAACGTCGCCCGCTACCTGTTCGAGAAGGTGATCCCCGGCGCCCGGAACGCGAACGTGTTCCTCGAGAACGGCGCTCGCCTCTACCTCGACACCGGCTTCCACCCCGAGTACGCCACCCCGGAGTGCGACGACATCACGGAGCTGGTCATCCACGACAAGGCGGGGGAGCGCATCGTCGAGGACCTGCTCCACCAGGCCGAGAAGCGGCTGCGGGAGGACGGGATCTCGGGCAATATCCTATTGTTCAAGAACAACACCGACTCCGCCGGGAACTCGTACGGCTGTCACGAGAACTACCTGGTCTCCCGCGACGTGTCGTTCCAGCGGCTGGCGGAGGCGCTGATCCCCTTCTTCGTGACCCGCCAGATCATCGCGGGCGCGGGCAAGGTCCTCCAGACGCCGCGCGGGTTCCACTACTGCCTCTCCCAGCGCGCCCAGCACATCTGCCAGGAGATCTCGGGCGCCACCACGTCGTCGCGGTCGATCATCAATACCCGTGACGAGCCCCACGCGGACGCCGAACGCTACCGCCGGCTCCACGTCATCGTCGGCGACTCGAACATGTCGGAGGTCGCGACCTACCTGAAGGTCGGCACCACCGCGGTCGTGCTCGACATGATCGAGGCCGGCTACTTCGACAAGGACTATTCGCTGCAGTCGCCGGTCCAGGCGATCCGCGACATCAGCCACGACCCGACGCTCCGGGAGATCGTGAAGCTCAAGGACGGGCGGACGATCACCCCCCTCCAGATGCAGATGGACTACCTCGAGCACGCCGTCCGCTTCGCGGACGCCTCCGGCGCCGATCCGGTCACGAAGGACGTGCTCGCGCAATGGATCGACGTGCTCGAGAAGCTCGAGAGCGACCCGATGCAGCTCGACCGCGAGCTCGACTGGGTCATCAAGCGGAAGTGGATCGAAGCCTACATGGCGCGGAACCGGCTGTCGTGGCGGGACCCGAAGGTCTCGCTGCTCGACCTCCAGTACCACGACATTCGCCCCGATCGCGGCATCTACTACCGGCTCGTGCAGCGGGGCAGCGTGGAACGCCTCACCGACGACGAGTCGATCGAGCGCGCCAAGCATACCCCGCCTCAGACCACGCGGGCGCGGCTCCGCGGCGAGTTCATCCGCCAGGCGAACCTCAAGGGCAAGGACTATCGCGTGGACTGGGTCTACCTGAAGCTGAACGACCCGGAGCGCGAGACGATCCTCTGCAAGGACCCGTTCCAGTCCCACGACGAGCGGGTCGAGCGCCTGATCCGGTCCTTCTGACCACGACCGCCGCCGCGCTCCCGGTCGACCGGGGAGCTGAAGACGGCGTCCCGACCGGACGCGAGCCCGACGCCCACTCTGCCCCGAACGCGACGACGGAGTTCTCGCCTCTGTTCGGACCGCCGGCCGGCGGCCGTTCAGAGGGTGTCCGTGAGGAACTCGATCGCGCGAAGCTCCGCCCAGAAGCGCGGCCGCCACGGCGGGCCCGCGAGGAAGCCGGCGTGGCCACCCCGCTCCGTCACCTCCGCGGTCACCCAGTTCGACCCGAGGGCCGGAAGGTCGGGCAGCGCGGTCGCCGGGACGATAGGGTCGTC
>WNFT01004320.1_pt1 | contig 16478 bp, 17 predicted proteins | sample 5400191 | NCBI WGS metagenome assembly WNFT01 (sample SAMN13153359, study PRJNA577476) | soil metagenome | isolation source: 80 cm saprolite under Madrone tree | place: USA:California | collected 2016-06-14 | reverse complement strand
ATTTTGTTCGGAACGAATCCGTAGCTGAAGGGTTTCCGGGAAGGGAATGGAGAACACCATGCGTGGCGCGATTCTCATTGGGAGTGTTGTCTTTTTTGCGCTCGGCGGCTTGTCGGCCTGCAACCAAAATGTTTCATCGAACAGCCGTCCCACGGCGCAAACCCCGAAGACCGCGTCTGCCGATGTACAGCCGGCAAGCAAGAACGAGATCGTAACGACGAGTCCGGATGCGGCGCCCCAAAGCGCGAGCGCGAAACCGACCGATGTGACGGCAACCACGAGGCGCTACTCCGAGGGCGCCGCGATGGGCGATATGTTCGAGATCGAATCAAGCAGGATCGCGCTGAACCGTTCGAAATCCGAGGACGTCAAGAAATTCGCGCAGGAAATGATCGACGCTCATACCAAGACCTCGGATGAGCTGAAGTCGACGCTCATTCGAGTAGGACTGATCATCGAGTTGCCGGCGATGCTGGATACGCTTCAAAAAGGGCTGCTCGACGAACTCAAAAGCACGAACGTTCAAGACTTCGACATGCGCTACATCGCGCAGCAGAAGAATGCTCACAATGAAGCCCTGATGCTGCACCAATACTATGCGAGTAACGGCGACATGGCGGATTTGAAGGCGCTCGCATCCGATACGGTGCCGAAAATCGACAAACATATCGAGATGATCACGGACATCGACAAAGCGCAGCGCGCTCGGAATTCGCGCGCGGAGAATAGGTAACAGGCTCACGCCATAACCGAGCCCTCCCAGGTGACGAGCGTCGAGCCTGTGTAGCGCCCCCGGTTTCGCCGGGGGCGCTTTTTTCCGCGCCCGCGAATGCTCCGCCCACAGTTTCGGCCAAACCTGATATAAGCCTGCTGCTCGAATGGGAACGAACATGACCTTGCTGAATCAAATGCAAGCGGTGCCGGCGCAGAAGCGAGCGGCTGCGGCAACTCCGTCCATCTTCGGCGATTGGCGCGCCCCGGCGCGGGTTCGGCTTGGCACTCTCAACAATTTGCGATGGCTCGCGGTCGTCGGCCAGACGGTCGCACTGCTTTTCGTGCGCATCATGCTGAACTTCGATTTTCAGCTGGTGCTGTGCTCGACGGTTGTCGCGGCGAGCGCGATTTTGAACGTCATCCTTGCAGTCGGCTTTCCGTCTTCCAAGCGGCTTACGGTGCGCGAGGCGACTGCCTTCTTGGCCTATGACACCACGCAATTGGCCGCGCTGTTGTTTCTTACCGGAGGGATCGAGAATCCTTTCGCGATGCTGTTTCTGGCGCCTGTCGTTGTTTCCGCCGCAACTCTGAACGTCAAAAGCACGCTTTTTCTCGGCGCGCTGACGTTCATCGCCATTGCCCTTTTGGCGCATGATCACGTGCCGCTGCCCTGGAACTCGAATGCCCCGTTGCGATTGCCGCCGCTCTACCAATTTGGAATCGTGATCTCGCTTATCCTGGGCATCGGCTTTACCTCGGTCTACGCCTTCCGCATCGCCGACGAGGCGACACGCATGTCGGCTGCGCTGACTGCCACCCAGCTCGCGCTTGCCCGCGAACATCGGTTAGCATCTCTGGGCGGGCTGGCTGCGGCCGCGGCGCATCAACTCGGTACGCCCCTGGGCACCATCGCTCTCGTTGCTCGGGAACTCGAACGCGAGCTGGCGGCCTCCGCGCATGCCGATGATTTTCGCCTGCTTCGGGCAGAGGCCGAACGCTGTCGCGCAATTCTGACGCGGCTCGCCGAGCCCGAAGATGCCGTTCTCGGACAGACGGAGCGTCTGCCCTTGGGCGCGTTGCTTGACGACATTGCTGCGCCCCATCGTGGCGTGGACGTGGCTATTGTCATCGATGTGCAGGCAGGCACTGCACCACAAGTTTGGCGGGTGCCCGAAGTTCTGCACGGTCTCGGGAATCTCGTGGAAAACGCCGCCGACTTTGCGGCGCGCCCGCGGCGGGGCTCCCTGGAAAAGGCGGGAGTGCCGGAATACGGCAAACAAGAGGGCATGGGGCTCGGGTTCTTCATCGCCAAGACCCTGATCGAACAGACCGGCGGCACGCTCACCGCGCGCAACCGGAGCGAAGGCGGCGCCATCGTAAGCGCACGATGGCCGCGCGGCGCCATCGATGGCGAAACTCCCCCGAGCCGCGAGTTTCAGCTCTGAGCAATCCCGGGTGGCCAAATTGCTTGCGGCGCGATATGTAGCCCTGCAGCTTGCGGCAGATGAACGTGGCAAATGAGTGCGAATGGTCCCGTGCTTCCCGACGACAAAACGCTTCTGATCGTCGATGATGATCGTCCGTTCCGGGAGCGCCTCGCGCGCGCCATGCAAGCGCGCGGGTTCGAGGTGCTGGTCGCCGAAACGGTGGGTGAGGGCGTTGCCATCGCCAAAGAGAGGCCGCCGGCCTTTGCCGTAGTGGATCTGAAACTGGAAGACGGCAGCGGTCTCGAAATTGTCGAAACGCTCCATGCAACGCGGCCCAATGCGCGCGTGGTCGTGCTGACGGGCTTCGGCAATATCGCGACCGCGGTGGCCGCGGTGAAATTCGGCGCACTGGATTACCTACCCAAGCCGGCCGACGCCGACGACATCTTGGGCGCTTTGCTGGCACGCGCCGGCGAGAGGCCCAGCCCTCCGGAAAATCCGATGTCCGCGGATCGCGTGCGGTGGGAGCACATCCAGCGCGTCTACGAACTCTGCGGCCATAACGTTTCGGAAACGGCCCGCCGCCTCAATATGCACCGGCGCACGCTGCAGCGCATTCTCGCCAAACGGTCGCCGCGTTAGGTGGATTGCGCGGTGGCGGCGCGGGTGCGCCGCGCGGCATAGACGAAATAGACCACCAGCCCGAGCGCGAGCCAAAGGACGAAGCGGAACAATGTCGCGAGCGGAAGAAAAAAGAGCAGCGCCCCGCAGGACAGGATTCCGAGCGTCGGCAGGATCAACCCGCCGGGCGCCTTGAACGCACGCGGGAGATCGGGCTTCGTCAGACGCAGCACGATGACGCCGGCGCAGACGAGCGCAAATTCCGCCAAGGTGCCCGCATTGACGAGCTCCACCAACGTGCCGATGGGAACCATGCCGGCAAGGGCGGAGGTCACAACTCCGCAAAGCAGCGTCGCGTTCATCGGCGTCTGAGTTCTTGCATCGATGGCGCTGAAAAATGCCGGCAGAAGCTTATCGCGCGCCATGGCGAAAAGAATTCTCGTCAGTCCGTAATAAAGCACCAGCATGGTCGAGGTGAGCCCGACGATGACCCCGACTGCGACCAGCGCAGAGCCCCAATTCATGCCGAGCAGCAACAACGCATAGGCGATGGGGGAAGACACGTTGAGCGATGCGTAGGGAGCGATCGAGGTCAAGAGGCCTGAAACCGCGAGATAGACCGCGGTGCAGACGAAAAGCGCGGTCAAAATTCCAATTGGCACATCGCGCTGGGGATTGCGGGCTTCCTCGACCGTGATGCAAACATTTTGGAAGCCGCGATAGGCGAAGAAGACGAGGGAAGCAGCCGCCAACACACCGACGGTTTTTCCGTCCGCTGTGTGGCTGAACCAGCCATATGGCATGAACGGCCGCCATAGCGCGCCGTTGATATAGAAGAGGGCGACAGTGATGAAGACGATAAGCGCCAGGAGCTTGACGACAACGATCATCATGTTGACCTTCGCGCTTTGCTTGACGCCCGCGAACATGGCGGTAAGCGCATTGGCAAAATAGCCCGACCAGCCGTTTGCGACCGCTGCCAGCGCGATACCGAGGCCGAGCACCAAGTTCCAACCGACGATCCAGGCGATCAGCTCGCCGAAGAGCGCATAGGCGAAACTGTAGGCACCGCCGCAACCGCCGACGCATGACGCCAATTCGGCGTAGGAAAAGGCAACGAAGGCACAGGCAATTCCAGCGACGACGAAGGAGAGCACGATCGCCGGGCCCGCCTGGGTCGCTGCCGCGACACCGGTGAGAACGAAAATTCCGGCGCCGATCATCTGGCCGATGCCCATGAAAGTGAGATCCCATGCGCTCAAGCAGCGGCGCAGCGGCGGCGCGCCCTCAGCGCAAGGTGAGCGCCCGGCGCCGGCTTGCATGCAAGGTCATGCGGGGCGCCTCTTTGAGAATCGCACCGCCGAAACGGTCGGCCACGATCAGGCCGGTCGTTGCCGGAATCCGGTGTTGCGGAAACTCCGGCGGCACCGCGAAGTAGAAGAGATCACAGAAAGACAAATAATCCGGCCATTTGTCGTCCGCGGCGAGATCGGCAAGGCTGATCTTGATTTCGACGCCGACGAAAGTGCCGTCGCCGGAAAGTGCCGCGACGTCCAGCCGCCGCCCGTTCGGAAGCGCGAATTCGACGATAGGGCTCATGCCTTCGCTAAGAAGAAGCCGGCTTACCCCGCGTGCGACATCGCTAGCCGAATGGGCTGCGAGAACGATTGCGTGCGCAGCATCGGCCATTTCGGCACCTATTTGTCGTCCGACAGCATTTCCTTGGTCGACGGCACCGCACCTTCGAGCCGCTCGTCCACTTCGATCGCCTGGCGCAGCGCCCGCGCGGTGCCTTTGAAACAGGTCTCGACGATGTGGTGCGAATTCTCGCCGTAAAGATTTTCGATGTGGAGGCAGATGCCGGCGTTCTGCGCGAGCGCCTGGAACCATTCGCGGAACAGCTCGGTGTCCATCTCGCCGATCTTCGGGCGTTTGAAATTCACCTTCCAGATCAAATAGGGCCGGTTGGAGATGTCGATGGCGACGCGCGTCAGCGTTTCGTCCATCGGCATCAGGATGGCGCCGAAGCGGCGGATGCCGGCAAAATCGCCCAATGCGCGCTTGATCGCCTGGCCGATGACGATGGCGGTGTCTTCGGTGGTGTGGTGAAAATCGACGTGCAAATCGCCCTGGGCGCGCACTTTTAAATCGATCAGCGAATGCCTCGAAAAAGACTCAAGCATGTGATCTAAAAAACCGATGCCCGTGTCCACGTCATAGGCTCCCGTACCGTCGAGATCGATGGAAGCGAGGATTTCGGTCTCGCGGGTCTTGCGTTCAATGGTGGCGGTGCGCATGGGCGCGACTCGTTCCCCGATATTTCCTGCAGGTCTAATATCTTAAGGGGGAACAGTAGTCGAAGGGTTTAAGGGTGTTGAGCATTAACCCCATGCGCCAATTCGAAAAACCCGTCGCCTGTCCCACTGGAGGGACTCTAATGTTAGCGATCCCGTGATGTTGGCCTGACAACGCAACCGCCACCCGTTGGGCCGTAGCCGCCAATGTGAACTGGGCCAACCCAATCCTATATGAGTAGGATCGGCGGTCTGTTTTTCTCCGCGAGGCGAGCATGAGTGAATCCGGCGGCAAGTGGCACGGTACAACCATTCTTTCGGTCCGCAAGGGCGGGCAGGTCGTCATCGCCGGTGACGGTCAGGTCTCGATGGGCAACACCATCGTCAAGGCAAATGCCAAGAAGGTGCGTCGGCTCGGCAAGGGCGATGTCATCGCCGGCTTCGCCGGAGCTACCGCGGACGCGTTTGCTTTATTCGAGCGCCTCGAAGCCAAGCTCGAGATGCATCCCGGCAATCTTGCGCGCGCCTGCGTAGAGCTCGCCAAGGACTGGCGCACCGACCGCTATTTGCGCCGGCTGGAAGCCCTGATGGCGGTGGCGGACAAGGCGAGCTCTCTGATCCTCTCAGGAACGGGCGATGTGTTGGAACCGGAAGACAGCCTGATCGGCATCGGCTCCGGCGGCCCTTTTGCGCTGGCCGCCGCGCGCGCTCTATTGCCGCTCGATCTCTCCGCCGAAGAAATAGCCCGCAAAGCCATGGCGATTGCCGCCGGGATCTGCGTTTTCACCAATGAAAACATCACCATGGAAAGTCTGACATCCTGAGCCTTGTCGGCACAGAAAGACCCGACCAAACGGATTGAAATTGGGCAATTTTTTGGTACACTTCAACATGAATTGGCACATAGGCACACCGGATGACCCTCCACATCAAAGATGAAAAGGCGGACCGATTGGCTCGTGAACTCGCTCAGGCGACTGGCGAGACCCTGACCGAAGCGGTCACGCGTGCACTGGAAGAGCGCCTGCAGCGCGAGCGCAAGCGCAAGGAATCCGATTACGAGGCGCGTTATCAGGCAATGATGGAAATTCTTCACGAAATCGACAAGCTGCCGGTTCTGGATGACCGGCCGGCGGATGAAATACTGGGATATGACGAGAACGGGCTGCCGAGCTGATGGTGGTCGACACATCAGCGCTTTGCGCCATTCTGTTTGATGAAATCGAGCGCCCGGACTTTCTGAGGGCGATAATGACGGCGCGGAGCGTTTGCATATCCGCCGGCACGACGGTCGAGTGTGCCATCGTGGTGCTTCGCCGCGTTGGCGCCGAAGGAGAAGCGCGGGCACGCGCGCTTTTCGAGCGCGGCAACTTGCAAATCATGCCTTTTGACGAGACGCAAGCCGAGATCGCAAAGCGCGGGTTTCAATTCTACGGCAAAGGCCGCCATCCCGCCGGACTCAACCTTGGCGACTGCTTCGCCTACGCCCTGGCGAAGAGCCTCGGCGAACCGCTGCTCTTCAAAGGTACGGATTTCCGTCTCACCGACGTGACGCCGGCCCTCTAATCGGATGTAGACGAAGCCCGTCCTATTCCCCATCTTGGGATGGTCATGGCTTCTTTCTTCACCCCTCGCGAAATCGTATCCGAGCTGGACCGCTACATCATCGGCCAGCATGACGCCAAGCGCGCGGTCGCGATTGCGCTCCGCAACCGCTGGCGTCGGCAGCAATTGCCGGAGTTCATGCGCGAGGAAGTGCTGCCCAAGAACATCCTGATGATCGGCCCGACCGGCGTGGGGAAAACGGAGATTTCGCGGCGCTTGGCGAAGCTGGCGCAGGCACCGTTCCTGAAAGTCGAAGCCACCAAATTCACCGAAGTCGGGTATGTCGGCCGCGACGTCGAGCAGATTGTGCGCGACCTGATCGAGGTCGGGATCAATCTCGTGCGCACCGCCAAACGCAAAGAGGTCGAAGCCCAGGCCGAAGCCAAAGCCGAGGAGCGCGTACTCAACGCGCTTGTCGGTTCGTCGTCGGCCTCGGCAACGCGTGAAAGCTTTCGCAAGCGCTTGCGCGCGGGCGAGCTCGACGACAAGGAGATCGAGGTGGAAGTCCGCGACGCGGGCGGCATGTCGTTCGAAATTCCCGGCATGCCCGGTGCTGCCGTCGGCATGGTCAATCTCGGCGACATTTTCGGCAAGGCGATGGGCGGCCGCACCAAGACGCGGCGCATGAGGGTTGCCGCCTCGCACGACCTTTTGGTGGCGGAAGAGGCCGACAAGCTGCTCGACAACGAAGCGATCATGCGCGACGCCATCGACAACGTCGAAAACAACGGCATCGTCTTTCTCGACGAGATCGACAAGATCACCGCGCGCGGCGAAATCCGCGCCGGCGCGGACGTCTCGCGCGAAGGGGTGCAGCGCGATCTCTTGCCGCTGCTCGAAGGGACCACGGTCTCGACCAAGCATGGGCCGGTGCGGACGGACCACATCCTCTTCATAGCCTCGGGCGCTTTCCATCAGGCCAAGCCGTCCGATCTGTTGCCCGAATTGCAGGGCCGGCTTCCTATTCGCGTCGAGCTGAAGGCGCTGACGCGGGAGGACTTCCGCCGGATATTGACCGAGCCGGAGGCGAGCCTGATCAAGCAATATATCGCGCTGATGGGAACCGAAAACGTCGCCCTCGAATTCACCCCCGACGGCATCGACGCCATCGCCGCTATTGCCGCCGACGTCAATGCCAGCGTCGAGAATATCGGCGCGCGCCGATTGCAGACCATCATGGAGCGCGTGCTCGACGAGGTCAGTTTCACGGCCACCGACCGTTCGGGCGAAAAGCTGGTGATCGACGGAAAATACGTGCGGGACCGCGTCGAAGGCCTCGCCAAGGATCAGGATTTGTCGCGGTTCATCCTTTAGGGACACCGCCGGCCCATAACCATCAATTGACCCCCGGGCGATTCCTTGTCAGAAACCCCGGCCTAAAGACTGGCCGAAGCCGAGGGGTTCGATGCAGCGTTCGAGTTATCTCTTCACCAGCGAATCCGTGTCCGAGGGTCACCCCGACAAGGTCTGCGACCGGATCTCCGACGAGGTCGTGGATGCGTTCTTTCGCTTGGGGCCGAAATACGGCTGGGCGCCGAAGGATTTGCGGGTGGCGTGCGAGACGCTGGCGACGACCAATCGAGTCGTAATCGCCGGCGAGACCCGCGGGCCCAAGGAGATAACCAAGGAAATAATTTCCGATACGGCGCGCTTTGCCATTCGCGACATCGGCTATGAGCAGGAAGGCTTCCACTGGCAGCGCGCCCAGATCGAGGTTTTGCTGCACGCCCAATCGCCGCACATTGCTCAAGGCGTCGATGCCAAGGACAACAAGGACGAGGGTGCGGGCGATCAGGGCATTATGTTCGGTTATGCCTGCCGCGAGACCGAAACCCTGATGCCGGCGCCCATTCAGTACGCGCACAACATTCTGAAGCTGATGGCCGAGGCGAGGCGCGCGGGTAAAGAACCGAAGCTCGGTCCCGACGCGAAGTCCCAGGTCACGCTGCGATACGAAGAGGGTAAGCCGGTCGAGGTGACCCAGCTGGTGCTCTCCACTCAGCATCTCGATCCGGGTCTCGAATCCAAGCATGTGCGCGAAATCATCGAACCCTATGTAAAGAAAGCACTGCCTGAAGCCTGGCTGACCCAGCGCACGGTTTGGCACGTCAATCCGACGGGCGCCTTCGTGGTTGGTGGGCCTGATGGCGACTGCGGCCTTACCGGACGCAAGATCATCGTCGACACTTATGGCGGTGCCGCGCCCCATGGCGGCGGCGCATTTTCCGGCAAAGACCCGACCAAGGTCGATCGTTCGGCCGCCTATGCGGCCCGCTATCTCGCAAAAAATGTCGTGGCGGCGGGCTTGGCTGAGCGCTGCGCTATCCAGATCGCCTACGCTATCGGGGTCGCCGATCCGTTGGCGTTTTACGTCGATCTCTACGACACCGGGAAAGTCGATCCCGCAAAACTGGAAAAAATCCTCCCCGAAATGGTGAGCTTGAAGCCGCGGGGCCTGCGCGAGCATCTGGGCTTGAACAAGCCGATTTTCGCCCGCACCTCGGCTTACGGACATTTCGGGCGTGCGCCCGACGTCGAAGGGGGATTTTCCTGGGAGAAGACCGATTTGGCCTCGCAGCTCAGCCGCGCGTTCTGACGACGCGCCGCCAAAGCGCCGCCATTACGGCAGGCGTAAAGGGCCGAGCTTAAGCGCGCACCAAACTCGCCTGCTCGAAAAGCTATTGCCGGAGCTGAGCCTTGTCCCCGAACGGGGCCGCGATCCGCGGTCATATTTTCAGGGACGAGTCGACCATGCCTGGCTGGAAATCGGTTTCGGCGGTGGCGAACATCTGCTCTGGCAGGCGGAAGCGCATTGTAATATCGGCATGATCGGAGCGGAACCTTATGTCTCTGGCGTCGCCAAACTCCTTTCCAAGATCGCCGGCCCCGCCGGCTCGCTGTGCTCGCCCTCCAACATTCGGCTTTACATGGAAGACGCTCGCGACATCATCGAGGCGCTTCCCGATGCCAGCCTCGGGCGCGTATTCATCCTCTTTCCCGATCCCTGGCCCAAGACACGTCACCACAAACGCCGCTTCATTCAGATCGCGATGCTGGATGAGCTCGCCCGCGTCTTGAAACCTGGCGCCGAAATTCGCTTTGCCACGGACGATCAGGGTTATCTTGTCTGGGCGCTGGAGCGCTTCGCGGCGCATCGCTCCTTTCTATGGTTGGCGGAGGCGGCTGCCGATTGGCGCGGACGACCCCATGATTGGCCGCAAACCCGCTATGAAGCCAAGGCGATCAAGCAGGGTCGTGCCTGCTCGTATCTGCGGTTCGCTCGGACGTGACACTCATCATGTTTGCGCTCGACGTTTACGCCGTGCTCGGTATCATCGGTGCAGCCATCGTCATCGTTGCTTATTTTGCCACGCAGGCGGGCAAACTCCGCGCCGACGATCCGCGCTTTGCCTTGGCCAACATCGCGGGCGCGGTGCTGATCATGGTCTCACTGTTTGCCGATTGGAATCTTCCGGCCTTCATCATGGAGGTCTTCTGGCTTCTCATCAGCCTTTACGGCCTGGCGCGATATTATCGGGCGAAGCAGAACCGGTCTTAGGCAGAACTCATCACCGCCATCGATATTACCGCCAACCCGTTGTTCGCGATGTGCAGCACGATGGTTGAAATAAGCGAGCGAGACAGCCATCGCAGCCAGCCAAAAGTAACGCCCAGTAGAAAGATTTCTCCAACGTAGAACCAGGAATATTGCAAATAATGCATGATCGCCCACACCGCGGATGTCAGCACAATGGTCAGCACAGGCCCCAACGTGGGAACGAGACCGCGGTAGATAAAGCCCCGAAAGAGTAGCTCCTCCTCAAGAGGAGCAAGTACAACAAAACTGAAGACGAACAATGGCAAAACGCCGGCCGCACGCGCCGTTGAAAAGGTTTCCGTCATGAATTCCGGTATCTGCTGGCCGCTTGCGTCTGCCACTACGCCGACAACAAAGAGCACTAGCCCGAGCACGACGATGCCCACGGCGATATGCCACCACCGCGGCCACTTCAAAGCGAGATAGTCGACCAACGATGCCTTGGCGAGCCGCACAGCCAACGCGAAGTATCCAAGAACGAACGGAGCGGAAATGAGAAGGGCAAAGGTCAGCAACGGACCATTCGAGGCGATTTTGTCGAGCGGGATTGGCCGATCAGGATGCACCATTCCCGACCACAGAAGGAAAATGATCTCGCCGATCGTTTGAGACGCCGCCATCACAAGACCCCCGCCCGCGGCCCAGGCGAGCGTCGCCCACGGCCCCCAGCGTGCACGGCGCGCGGGCAAGATGTGTGAAGCTTCCTCGAGCGGAGCAATTTCCATATCTGGCGAACACGCTCGGTTTTGATGGGATTGCCTTAACCTCGGCAACAAAAACAGGCGTCTGTCGTGCGAGCAAGCCAATTGTAAAGCAGCGGGCCTTGTTTCTTGGCCGTCGAGAGCGTACATAGCGCCCATTCCTGACAACAGAAAACTGTTGTGTGGTGGTCGCAAGGCCGCCGCGGCGAAAAGGGTTTGAGTGGAGCAGGAAACTGAACGGAGCGAATTTCTTGGAAGCGTTGCTTGTCCCTGCGGTGAAGGCCGCCGGCTATCGCCTGGTGCGCCTGCGCCTGATGGGCGGCAAGCGCAAGACGCTGCAAATCCTGGCAGAGCGTCCCGATGGGCAGATGGACGTCGAGGATTGCGCGCGGCTTTCCCGCACGCTTTCCGAGGTTTTGGAAGCAGCCGATCCAATCGCAGACGAATATGTGCTCGAAGTGTCGTCCCCCGGAATCGACAGGCCTCTGACGGCACCCGACGATTTCAAGCGTTTTGCCGGGCACGACGCCCGCGTGGAGCTTGTCCATGGCATCGAAGGGCGCCGCCGCTTCAAGGGCCGGCTCATGGGTATTGAAGGCGGTGCCGTTCTTATGGATGTCGCAGACGAGAAGGAGACTCGCAGCGTGCGATTTTCCTATTCCGATATCGCCGAGGCAAAATTGGTTCTGACGGACCGCTTGATTCAGGAAAGTTTGAAAGCACGCAAATTACGGGAAGCGAAAGCTTCGCATTGAGGATTTAGGAGCAAACCAAATGGCTACCGGAGTTGCCGCCAACAGGCTCGAACTTTTGCAGATCGCCGATGCGGTCGCGCGCGAAAAATCGATCGACAAATCGGTCGTGATCCACGCGATGGAAGAGGCGATGCAGCGCGCCGCCAAATCGCGCTATGGCGCCGAGAACGAGATCAAAGTCGAGATCGATCCCAAAACCGGCGAAACCCACATCTCGCGCTATCTCCACGTGGTGGACAAGATCGAGAACGACAAAATCGAGATTTCCGTCAGCGATGCGAGGCGGCGCAATCCCGCGGCGCAAGTGGGCGACATCATCGCGGAGATGCTTCCTCCCATCGAGTTTTCACGCATCGCGACGCAGGCGGCCAAGCAAGTGATCGTGCAGAAGGTCCGCGACGCCGAACGCGAACGCCAATATGACGAATACAAGGACCGCATCGGCGAGATCGTGCACGGCACCGTGAAGCGGGTCGAGTTTGGTTCTGTTGTCGTCGATTTCGGCCGTGCCGAAGGCGTCGTGCGTCGCGATGAAATGATTCCGCGCGAATCGTTCCGCAACGGCGATCGCATCCGGGCTTACATCTACGATGTCCGGCGCGAAACCAGAGGCCCGCAGATTTTCCTTTCGCGCACCCATCCGCAGTTCATGGCGCGTCTCTTTGCCCAGGAAGTGCCGGAGATTTACGACGGCATCATCGAGATCCGGGCGGTGGCGCGCGACCCCGGGAGCCGGGCCAAAATCGCGGTGATCTCGAAGGATTCCTCCATCGATCCGGTCGGCGCCTGCGTCGGCATGCGCGGCGTGCGCGTCCAAGCAGTAGTGCAGGAACTGCAGGGCGAGCGTATCGACATCATCCCCTGGAATGCCGATCCGGCGACCTTCATCGTCAACGCGTTGGCGCCGGCCGAAGTCACCAAGGTCGTTTTGGACGAGGAAACCCATCGCGTCGAAGTCGTCGTTCCCGACGATCAGCTTTCGCTCGCCATCGGCCGCCGGGGCCAGAATGTGCGACTCGCGTCCCAATTGACCGGTTGGCAAATCGACATCTTGACCGAGCAGGAAGAATCCGAGCGCCGGCAGAAGGAATTCGCCGAACGCACGCAATTGTTCATGGAAAGCCTCGACGTCGACGAGACGGTCGCGCAATTGCTGGCCTCCGAGGGCTTCGCCAGCGTCGAGGACGTGGCTTACGTAGCCCTTCACGATTTGGCCGAAATCGAGGGCTTCGACGAAGAAACCGCTGAGGAATTGCAGAATCGCGCGCTCTCTTACATCGAGCAAAAGAATGCGCTATTCGATGCCAAGCGCCGCGAGCTGGGCGTAGCGGATGAAGTGGCCGAGGTCGAAGGCCTGTCTGCCGCCATGCTGGTGAAACTTGGCGAGAACGGCATCAAGACGCTCGAGGATTTGGCCGGCTGCGCCAGTGACGATCTCTTGGGTTACGTCGAGGCCAAAGGCACCGAGCGCGTGCGCGTTCCCGGCGCGCTTGACGGCTTCGATCTCGTTGCCGACGACGTCAACGCGATCATCATGAAAGCTCGAGTCAAGGCGGGCTGGATCAAGGAAGAAGACCTGATCCAACCCAAAGCTGACGAGGGGAGCACGGCTGACGCGTGACGGCACTTCTTGAACGGACGGACATGGCCGCGGAGCCTGGCGCGATGAACGGAACTCGGACGCGCCGCTGCATCGTCACGGGCGACGTGTTGCCCGAAGGCCGACTTGTCCGCTTCGTGGCCGGTCCCGATGCGCGCATTGTGCCCGATGTCGAAGCGAAGCTTCCCGGCCGCGGCATCTGGGTGCGCGCGGAGCGCAAAGCGGTCGACCAAGCGGTGGCAAAACACCTTTTTTCACGTGCCGCGCAAGCAGCTGTCATCGCCGATCCCGGCCTGGCCGGACGAACAGAGGCTCGCCTGGTCGAACGGATGCTTGGCCACCTTGGTCTCGCGCGGCGTGCGGGCGAGCTTATTCTTGGCTTTGATCAGGTCGAGCGCGCGATGAGAAGCCAAGCTCCGCCAGCGGTCATTGTCGAGGCGGCCGATGCCGCGCCCGATGGACAACGCAAGTTGCAGGCCGCCGCACGGGCCAACGGGATTGTGCCATTTGTCCTGGGGGCGCTGACATCCGCCGAATTGAGCTTGGCTCTGGCAAGGGCAAATGTGGTACATGCAGCCCTTAAATCCGGGCGGATTGCGGAGCGGTTGGTGTTCGACGCCGGGCGGCTCAATGGCTTCCGGCCGCCTAAGCCTTGGATTTGGGCTGGTTTTTCAGGAGGCGGGGAGAGCAAACCGGGCTGAAGCCCGCGCGCCTCTTGTTGTTTTGTTGGGTGACGAAAGGATTGCATGAGCGAGACGGATGAAGGCGGCACGCGATCGAAGGGCGGTGCTTCGGGCAGCAGCAAGACGCTGTCGTTGAAGCGGACCGAGACCTCGACAGTCCGGCAGAGCTTCAGCCATGGCCGCAGCAAAGCGGTCGTGGTGGAGAAGAAGCGCGTCCGCGTCGCCCCGGGAAAGGCGCTCGAGCCCGAGAAGCCGATCAGGCACCTCCCCGTCGAGGATCATGTGCCCACCGTCGAAGCACGCGACAGCGAGGCGCGGCGGAGCGCGAGCGCCCGCGGCGGTGTCGTGCTGCGCGAACTTACCGAGGATGAAAAAGAAGCGCGGCTGCGCGCGCTGACCGACGCCAAATTCGCCGAAGAGGAAGCGCGCAAGCACGCAGAGGAAGAAGCCCGCCGCCGCGCCCTTGAAGAAGATCGCATCCGCCGCGAACGGGACGCCGCGGAAAAGCGCAAAGCCGAAGAGGAAGCGCGCAAACACGCCGAAGAAGAGGCCCGCCGTCGCGCCGAGCAGGAAGCTGCGCGCCGCCTCGAAAAGAAGGAAGCAACCGCCGATACGACGACGACTGCGGTGCAGCCGCCGCCGGCGGGCAAACGCGGACGCGAGCTTGCCGAAGAAGACGATGAGGTCAGCGCGAAAAAGGGCAAACCCGCGGCGAAGGCGCCGGCAACCCGCAAAGCGACCCCAGGCGGACGGCGCGCGGGCAAACTGACCATCGCGCGTGCGCTATCGGACGACGAAGAACGCATGCGTTCTCTGGCCTCGTTCCGCCGCCAACTGAACCGCGCTCATCGCCAGCAGCAGGCCCCGGCTCCGGCAGGGCCCCGCGAAGTCGTTATCCCCGAAACCATAACGGTCGCCGAGCTCGCCAACCGAATGGCGCGGCGCGGCGTCGATGTCATCAAAGTTCTGATGAAGAGTGGCATGATGGCGACGGTGAACGACGTCATCGACGCCGACACGGCCGAACTTGTCGCCACGGAACTCGGCCATTCGGTAAAGCGCGTGGCCGAGTCCGACGTTTTAGAGGGCCTGCGCGGTGTCGCCGACAATCCGGAAGATTTGGTGGCGCGCGCGCCGATCGTCACCGTGATGGGTCATGTCGATCACGGCAAGACCTCGCTTTTGGACGCGTTGCGCAAAACCGACGTCGTGGCCGGCGAGGCCGGCGGCATCACGCAACATATCGGCGCCTATCAGGTCACCCTCGCCTCGGGCGCAAAGATCACGTTCCTCGATACGCCCGGTCATGCTGCCTTTACCGCCATGCGCGCCCGCGGCGCCAAGGTGACGGACATCGTCATTCTGGTGGTCGCGGCCGATGATGGCGTGATGCCGCAGACGGTTGAGGCGATCGTGCATGCGCGTGCCGCGAAAGTGCCGATCATTGTCGCGATCAACAAAGTCGACAAGGGCGACGCCAATCCGGCGCGAGTGAAGACGGAGCTCTTGCAGCACGAAATTCAGGTCGAAGAATTGGGCGGCGACGTGCTTGCGGTCGAAGTCTCGGCGGTCAAGGGCATCGGCTTGGAGAAGCTCGAGGAAGCGATCCTTCTGCAATCCGAAGTGCTCGACTTGAAAGCCAATCCCAAGCGTCCCGCCGAAGGCGCCGTGATCGAAGCAAAGCTCGACAAGGGCCGCGGCCCGGTTGCAACAGTGCTCGTTCAGCGCGGCACGCTGAAGCACGGCGACCTCGTTGTGGCGGGCGCCGAGTGGGGCCGGGTGCGTGCGCTTGTCAATGAACGCGGCGAAACAGTGGAGCAGGCTCTGCCGGGCGAACCTGTTGAGCTGCTCGGCCTTTCGGCGGCGCCCGAACCCGGCGACGAATTGGTGGTCGTCGATTCGGAGGCCCGCGCCCGCGAAGTCACCGAATATCGCAGCCGCAAGCGCCGTGAATCCCGCCAGGCGACGATTTCACGCCAGTCCCTCGATCAGCTCTTGAAGAGCCAGAAAGAAGGCGAGAAGCGCCTGCTGCCCCTCGTCATCAAAGCGGACGTGCAAGGTTCCCTCGAAGCCATCGACGGCGCGCTTTCAAAGCTCGGCTCGGACGAGGTCGGCGCGCAAATTCTTCATGGCGGCGTCGGCGGCATCACCGAATCCGACGTGATTCTCGCTCATGCCTCGGGCGCGGCGATCATCGGCTTCAATGTGCGCGCCAACACCCAGGCGCGCGAGCGCTCGCGCCGCGACGGCGTCGATATCCGCTATTACAACATCATCTACAACGTCATCGACGACGTGAAAGCCGCTTTGTCGGGCATGCTGGCGCCGGAAACGCGCGAGAAATTCCTCGGCAACGCCGAGATCCTGGAAGTGTTCAACATCTCCAAGGTCGGCAAAGTCGCGGGCTGCCGTGTCACCGAGGGCTACGTTCGCCGCGGCGCCAAGGTTCGCCTCATCCGCGACGACGTGGTGATCCACGA
>WNFT01002270.1_pt1 | contig 16479 bp, 13 predicted proteins | sample 5400191 | NCBI WGS metagenome assembly WNFT01 (sample SAMN13153359, study PRJNA577476) | soil metagenome | isolation source: 80 cm saprolite under Madrone tree | place: USA:California | collected 2016-06-14 | reverse complement strand
CGCATTCTCCACCGCCATCGCCGCGGGCTGGGTCAGCGACAGCGCCAGGCGGACCTCGGCGTCCGAGTACGGGCTGGAATGGCTCTCCAGACAGACCACGCCGATGACGCCGCGCTGGATGAGTGGCAGCGCCATCATCTGCCGCCCGTCGTTCAGGGCGGGCTGGTGCGTGTTCAGCGCCTTGGCTACGTGGGCGGCCCTGGGCACGATCCGCTGCGACTCGTCCTTGCCGCGCGGGCCCCGGCTCACGATCATGTCCATGCCGTCGCGGGCCTTGATCAGGACCGCCGCCTCGTCGAACCGCACCGCGCGGCCGAGCCCGTCCAGGAGTCGCTCGAGCACCTGTCCCAGCTCCAAGGTCTCCGAGAGCGCGAGCGTGACCTTGAGGCCTTCGCGCTCGCGAAGCCCGCGGGTCATGGTGTTGAACGCGTCGGCCAGCTCGCCCAGCTCGTCGGCCCGCTTGACGTCGACGTGCGTTTCCAGCGCGCCGCCGGTGACGGCCAGGGCCGCCTCGCGAAGCTGCCGCACGGGCGCCGTGACCGTCCGCACCGAGCTGAATCCGAGCAAGACCGCCGCCAGCAACCCGAGGCCGAGCCAGAGGTAGGCGTCGCGAGCGAGATGCCGCAGCGGGCGCAGCGCTTCGTCCGCGGATTCCTGCACCACCGCCTTCCATCCCAGCAGCGGGACAGAGGCGTTCGCGCCCAGCCAGTCGTCGCTCTGTACGCCTCTGACCAGCGGGTGATCGCGCAGGCTCGCCTGCTTGAACATCAGCTCGCGATCGGGGTGGAAGATGACCTTCCCTTCTCCGTCGACGAGGAACGCGGCGCCTGATTCGCCCGGCCGGAAGCGGGCGAAGCTCTCCGCCATGCGCCGCAGCGAAACCTCCACTGCCAGCACCCACCGTGCCTCGTTGACGCCGGGGACGGCGACGGCGAGGACCAGCCGTGGAATGGGCCTGGCCTCGGCGTCCGGCAGCACGTACACGGGCCCGATGGCGAGCCCCGCCTGCAAAGCGCCCTGCAGCGGCACCTTGCCGGCGAACACCGAGAGCGCGGCATCGTCGATGGACTCGTGCTCGGAGGCGAAGGCCCCCTGCAGTCGGGCGAACCGGATCGTGTTCCCCACAGCGTCGGCATGAGCGTCGAAGAGGCCGACGACGTCGGCCCCACGGGTCTCCTTGTAGATCAGCAGCAGCGCCTGCTCCCGCGCTTCGGGGTCGAGCTCGCCCAGGCGCAGCGTGGAAGAAGCGAGCGTGAGCGAGTCCAGCTTGTCCACCAGGGTGCGGTGGACTTCGGTCGCAAGCGCCCGCGCGTCCTGCGCATAGATCTCGTCGAGCTGGCTCCGCAGCGCCTCGCGTCCTCGCGGAAGCGTGAACGCGGTGGCCAGCAGCAGCGGAAAGCAGGTGGCCGCCGCGAGGAGAAGCGACAGCTTGACCGGAAGTCGCATCAGGCCCCGTGGAACCGGTTGGTGGCCCCCCGGGCCAGGAAACAGTTCGACCCTAGCACGGCCGCTTTCCCGTGGGAATTCAGGGGTGTGCGAGCCTGTGGGCCGCGAGCGCCAGCGCGTCGTCGACCTTCTCTGGAGCCCCGCTGCCCTGCGCGAAGTCCGGACCGCCACCCCCCTTTCCACCCAGCACGCCCAGGGCGTCCTTGAGGAGCGCACCCATGCCGGGTCCTGGGACGCCCTTGGCCCGGGCGAAGACCAGGTGGGCGCGGCCGTCTTCCACCGCCGCCAGCAGCGCCGTTCCTCCGTCCTGGGCGATGGCTTGCGCCACGGCGCGGGCAAAGGCTGCGCCTCGACCGAGCTTCGCGACCACCGGTGAGCCTTTCGCTTTGAGCCTTGCCGACTCGAGCTGCGCCAGCTCTTCGAGGAGCGCGTCCGCGGCCTTCCTGCGCGCCTGCGACTCCAGGGCGATCCGGGAGGCGGCCTGTGCAACCTCGGCGGGCGCCGTCTTCAGCGCCTCGCCGGCCGCGGCGAGGATTTCGGTGGCCTCGCGAAGCAATCGCACCACGCGCCCGCCGCAGACGAATTCGACGCGCGACCTCCCGTCGCCCCATTTCTGCGTTTTCAGGACGGCGACGGAGCCCACTTCGCCGGTCCGGGCGGGATGCGTGCCGCCGCAGGGCGAGGCGTCCACGCCGTCCACCAGCACGACGCGGTCTCCTTTCACCGGCTCCTTGCGCAGGGGAAGCCTGGCGCGCTCCTCGCCGGTGAAATCGCGCGCGACCACCGGCAGGTCGCGCCAGACGCTCTCGTTGGCGATGGCCTCCGCCCGGGCGCTGTCCAACGTTGCGGGCGGCGCATCGAGGTCGATGGTGCAGGTGCGCTCGCCCAGGTGGAACGAGACGGTGGGCGCTCCCAGCTTGTCGAATGCGGCGGAGAGCAGGTGCTGGCCGTGGTGCTGCTGCATGTGATCGAATCGGCGCGTCCAGTCGACCTCGGCCGCCACCTCGCCGGGCTGCAGCGCCTGGGCAAGGACGTGAAGCACGGCGCCGCCCCGCTCCTGGGTATCGACGACCTTCACACCGCCCAACGTGCCCCGGTCGCCGGGTTGGCCGCCCCCTTCCGGGTAGAACGCAGTGCGATCGAGGATGGCGGCGGGCCGTCCGTCCAGCTCGCGGACCTCCAGCACGCGGGCGCGGAAGGACCTGAGGTAGGAGTCCTTGAGGTAGAGGCGCTCGGTCATCGAGGCGGAACGTAGCGCATTCCGTAAAACCTTGGGGACCTCAGGAAGCGGAAAACAGGGCCATCTGGCGCTTGCGCGTTGGCTGCGCCGGACCCGACAGGTCGCGGCCGCCGTACTCGTGCGAGCGCGCGCGCTCCACCTCGATGTGCTCCTCGAGCTGCGGACCTACAGAGTTGCTCTCCAGACGGCGGGCCTGCTCGTCCAGCCGGCGGATGGCGTCGATCTTCTCGGTCCGTCCCAGGCGGGCGGCCGACACCGCCTGCTTCAGGACCGAGATGGTGCGGTCGTACACCCGGAGGGGCACCGGGAAAGGATGGCCGTCCTTGCCCCCGTGCGCGAGCGAGAACCGGGCGGGATCGTTGAAGCGGCAGGGAGCGCCGTGGAGCACCTCGGCGACGGCCGCGAGCGCCTCGACGGTGCGGGCGCCGATGCCCGGCTGCAGCAGAAGCTCGGGAAAGTCTCGCGGCCCAGCGTCGCGCGCTGCTGCGAGCGTGCCGTGGAGCCGCCGGAGGAAGACGTCGCTCTTGCGGACGTCATGGTGGGCAGGCATCCGCAGGCGCGGGAGCTCGCGCAGCACGCGCTCGGGTTCGCGCGAAAGCTCAAGGGCAGCCTCTCGCGACGCGGCGGCGCGCCGGTCGGTCAGGTTGACGACTTCACCCGAGGGCCTGCCCTCGATGGCCGCGTGGGGCTCCTCCACGAAGCTGCGCACGCCCTCCGACAGCCAGTGATAGCGGCGCGCCTGGCGCCGGCCCGTGTTCATGCCTTGCTGCACGACTGTCCAGGCGCCGTCGTTCGCGACCACGAAGCCGTGCAGGTACAGGTCGAATCCGTCCTGCACGAGCGCGCTGTCCACCTTCGCCACCAGCCGGCTGGTCCGGGCCAGCGCTTCGCCGTCCACGCCGGTGCGCTCGCCGAATTGCACCAGCTCGCCCGGCGTCTGGCGCGAGTGCCGCCCGCGGCCGCCGCACACGGTCAACCCCAGATCGCGCTCGCGGCCGAGAAGTCCCCGCTTGAGCGCCCCGAGCACGCTGGTGGTGATCCCGCTCGAGTGCCAGTCCATCCCCATCACGCACCCGAGGGCCTGGAACCAGAACGGATGCGCCAGGCGCCGCAGGACGCCGTGCGGGCCTTCTTCGAGGACCAGCGCCTCCACCATCACCGAGCCCAGGCGGGCCATGCGCGAAGCCAGCCACTCCGGGACCCGGCCTCCGTGCAAGGGAAGGTCTGCGCTTCCGGTTCGACCCATACGGGCGTTCAGTATAGCTCAGCGCCGCAGCCGGCGCGCGTGGCCAAGGCGCACCAGCGAGCGGGGCGCTGGCTGTCCAATGGGGTCCGGGCAGACGCTCCGGAGCCTGCACGCGGCGCACTCCGCGCCGCTCCAGACCGCCTCGAAGAGGGCCTTGATCCGGTCGACGGTCTCGAAGTCCTCGGTGCAGAGGCCCAGCTCGAAGTTGCGCTTGCCCTCGCCCTTCGCGCCGAGGCCGGCGCCGGTGAGGTTCGCGCTGCCGAAGTAGACCCAGGCCCCGTCCACCACCACCGCCTTGAAGTGCACGCGGGGACAGATCTTCAGCGACAGACCGCCCGCGGTCAGGCGCCGGCGCTTCTCGAAGGAGGCCCGGAACGGGCGCGAGGGCAGCTCCGCGTGAAGCAGGCGGAGCTCGACGCCGCGGCCGGCGAGCTCCGAGAAGAGCGAGAGCACGGAGCCGAACTTTCCCCCGCGCTCGACCTGCATGTCCTTGACGTTCGCGGTGGCGATCAGCACCGACTCGCGCGCGTGCGCGACCTTGTCGAGGACGACCTCGCGGTACAGCTCGCTTCCCTGCAGCAGCGACGCGTCGATGGCGCGCATGGCGCAGCAATGCCACGCCCGGCGAGACCGGCAACTTTACTGCGTGCAGCCTGAGACGGTCCGGATGCCGTACTTCAGAGCGCCGGCGTTGCCGGTGTTGCGCGAATCACGGCGCAGCGAGGGCCAATGGGTGTCGGCGAGCCCACGATCGTCGGTCGCGAAGGCGTAGACGGTGGCGCCCGCGGCGGTGAACAGGCGACCGGCGCAGTCCATGATCGCGAATCGCAGGATGGCGTTGGGTGGATCGAAGGTCCAGGAGAGCTGGTTGCCGTCGTAAGCGGAGAAGAGGCTCGTGCGCCGGGGGATGTAGATGTGCCCATCGGATCCCTGCAGTGGAGTCAGCCCAGGGCTGGTGCTCCCCAGCGTGAGGAACGGGCTCGCGGCGCCGTTCGCGGGAGCGAACGCCAGCACGTTGCCCGCGAGGTTCGCGCCGTAGAGCTTCCCGTCGATCCCGAAGGTCGGTTCCGACGTCAGCCCGGAAGCGATCGCGGTGCTCGTCCAGCCCGGGAGCGGGGTGAGCAAGGCGTCGAGGCCGGTGAGCACGCCGGCGCCGCTTGCGGGCCGCGTCGCCGCATAGAGGTTCGTGCCGTCGGTGACGAGGCCGAGGTAAGGGGCGCCGCCGTTCGCGCTGGAGCTGGTGAATGCACCGAGATCGCCGTTCGCGGAGATCGAGTGCTTCGTCAGGTGAGTCGTGGTGCCCGCGCTGGTCTGGACGGCGAAGTAAACGCTGCCGTTGAGGATCATCGGCGCGGCGTGGAAGTCGCGGTCATCGCTCGCGACCGAGGTCACGTCGGTGCCCGACGTGGCGCGCCACAGACTGGAGTTGCCGCTTCCCACTCCGTCGGGCACCACGATCTGGTCGACCGTGTTGGAAGCGATCGTGACCTGCGCAACCGCAGGTCCCACAGAGAAGTTGTTGACGGTCGTGATGACGTGTTGCCAGACCTCGCCCCCGCTCGGGTTGATTGCGTAGAGATCCCCAATCGAGCTTGCCACGTAGATGCGCGCGCTGGTTGCGTCACCCGCGCCGATGGCCGGAGTGCCCGTGACACCGGCCGGCGGCAACGTAGCCGCGAGAGTGTGGCCCCAGCGCGTGACCGGCTGGTCCGGTGCCAGCGCGTACACCGTCTCGGCCGTGCCGCCGTCCATCGTCACGATCACGTCTCCGCTCGGATGCACGGCCAGTCCCGACACGGCACTCCCCGCCAGCGTCTGCTGCCACAACAGCCGCGTCGCCCGTGCCGCCGTCGCGCTCGACGCCGCATGGCTTGCGGCCGTCCCGCCGTACGCCACCGCCGTGTCCTGCGCCTGGATGGTGACTTGCAGCATTCCTGCCGGAACGTTGCCGACCGTGGTCCCCGCATCGAAGGTCGACGCGCCGGTGTGGAACGTGCTTCCGGCATCGTTCAGGACGACGTCGATCGAGAACGGGCAGGTGAACGATCCCGGCGCGCAGCCCAGCGGGCGCGACGTCCCCAGCGAGACGCCGCCGTCGAAGTCGATGCCGTCGAGACGAAGGGTCGCAGATCCGATGCCGCTCGGGTCGGTGATCGTTCCCTGCACGTGGACGGTATCGGAATAGACGAACGTTGCGCCTGTCCATCCCGTGTTCGCCACTGCCGCCGGATACGTCACGCCGCCGCCGTCCGGCACGTCCTTGTAGACCTGCACTGCGGAAATCGCCGGCGCCTTGTCGTCGACCAGCCGCGTGGCGTCGGCGCCGCCGTCGTGGCCGAGGTGGTCCAGCGCGCGGACGTGGAACGCATACGGACCTTCGGCGCCTGCGGGCGCGTCGCGCGGGTCGAGCTGGAAGACGTAGACGCCTCCGTCCGAGCTGGCCGCGGCGACCACCGCCGATCCCGACAGCAGCTGCGGCGAGACGACGCCGGTGGGATCGACGATGGTGACCGAGACGTTGATTGCCGCCGCTCCACCGTCGGGGAGCGTGCGCGCGTAGGGCGTGGAGTCGGGGGCGACGGAGACAGCCGGCGGCTGGTTGTCGAAGTACACGTTTTGCGCGGCGCTCCTGACGGCATGGCCGCTGGTGCTGGCTGCGGTGATCGTGAACTGGAGCGGCGTCGTCCCATCCGAGGGCGCCGCCGGCCGCGGCAGTGTGAACGCGTACGTGCTCCCGCTCCCCGCCGTCCCCGGGTGCGCGCACGGGTCAGTCTCGCCGTTGATCTTCAGGCAAACGCTGGACGCGTTCACTCCCGCGGGACCCGCGATGGTGGCGGACACGGACAGCGGGGAGCCCGGGGTATCGAAGAAGGCGCGCCCCTGCGGATCGGTGTAGTCGGCGGGCGTCGTGACGGCGACGCCCGAGATTCCGGGTGCGTCGGTGGCCACGCAGACGCGCTGGGCCGGGTCGCAAGCGGCACCGCTGGAGCAGTCGCTGTCGGTCGCGCACGCTCCCAGGCTCGAGCTGCGGCAGGCAGCCAGGGAGACGCAAAGGATGACGATGCGGATGGCGCGCATGGAGTCAGAAGGCGAATGTCAGGACCGCGCCGGCCGCGAGCAGGACGCCCGAGGCGATGAAGAGCGCGTTGGCCGTGTGCGCCGCCGAGTTGCCGGACTGCAGCGTGTTCAGGTCGCCCGGCTGGTAGACGCCGCCGTTGTTGCGGTAGGCGGACTCGGCCGCGTTGAGGTCCGATCGGCTCTTCGCCCCGAAGTAGAGGCCGGTCGCGGCGGCGGCCACGGCAACGCCCGCGGTCACGTATCCGGCCGTCCTGGTCCAGGTGCGCCGCGGCGCGGGTGCTGGAGCGGGGGCAATCGCGGCCACCGGAGCCGCGACCGGAGCCGCTACCGGAGCTGGGACCGGCGGCGCGCCGAGCGCCAGCGCATTCGTGCGCTCGTGAAGGACGGGCAGTGGCCGGGTCGACACCGTGTCGCCCTCCTTGATGCGCAGCGTGTGCGCGCCGACGGGCACCATCCGGGACTGGCCGCTCCGCAGAGGCTGCCCATCCAGGGACAGCTCGACTCCCTCGGGCGCGTCCACCACCACCTGCCCGGTGCATCCCGCGGGCACCAGCAACTGGCACGCGAGCGCCTCCGCCGAGGCGGTCGCCTCGTCGGGATTGGATGAAACGCGTTCCCGCTGCGCCTGGGCGAGCTGCTTGCGGGTCGCGACGTCCACCACCTTCATGCGCAGCGCGCCGCCCTGGAAAGCAGCGACGATCACCTGGCCCACGTTCGCCGCGGCTCCGGCCATGATCCAGCACGCCTCGTTCGTGCAGGGTTGGGGCGCGTCCAGGACCACGGCGTCCTTGACGGACGGCGCCAGCTTCAGCACGGCGCGCAACCCCTCCGCCATTTGCGAGGACACGCCGTCGGGAAGGGCGCCCAGCACCAGCACGCCGACCAGAACGGTTCCGCGCGGGGGGCGCGAAAGCGGCTCGATCGGCGGAAGCTGCGGCTGCGACGGCTTCCTGGGCACGAGCGGCTCGAGCTGCGGTTGGGTCTGGGCGAGCGCCGGAAGCGCCAACGCGAGCACCAGCGCGCACAAGGACCGAGGTTTCATGTGCAGAACCCCCAACAGGTCGGCGCATGCTACAGCCAGTCCCGTCTGAGCGGCGATGTGGCCTTTTTCCGCAGATGAGGCTACATGGCGTCCGCCCATGCGCGCCCTGCGTCCCGACTACCTTTTTTCCGGCGGCCGCGTGCTCTCGGGGGCCTCCCTGGTGGTGCAGGACGGGGTCGTCCAGGGCGTGGGAGACGCTCCCGCGGACGCGGAGGTGGTCCCGATGCGCGGGCGGGCGCTGCTCCCCGGCATGGTGGTGGCGCACAGCCACGCCTTCCAGCGCGCCATCCGCGGCCGGACCGAGCACCGCAGCCCTTCCACCGACGGCCCCGCGAAAGACGACTTCTGGAGCTGGCGCGAGGCCATGTACGCGGCGGCGGAGCGGCTGACACCTCAGGATCTCCATGCCGTCTCGAAGTTCTGCTTCCTGGAGATGGCGCGCGCCGGGATTACCGCGGTCGGCGAGTTCCACTACCTGCATCGCGATGCCTCGGGAAAGCCGTATGCCGATCCCAATGAGCTCGATCTCGCCGTCGCCCACGCCGCGCGGGACGCCGGGTTGCGCATCGTTCTGCTGCGGGTGGCGTACGCGCGCAGCGGATACCGGGTCCCCGAGAACCCGCGCCAGAAGCGTTTCATCGAGGGCTCCGCGGAGGAGTACCTGAGGAACCTCGACGCGCTCTCGCGGCAGGTGGCCGTCGGCGCGGCACCGCACAGCGTGCGGGCCTGCCCTGCGGAATGGATCCGCGACATCTCCCAGGAGGCGTTCCGGCGGGGTTGGCCGCTCCACCTGCACGTCGCGGAGCAGCGAGGCGAAGTCGAGCAGTGCCAGGCGGAGCACGGCACCACCCCGGCGCTGCTGTTGGAACGGCTGGGCTGCCTGCGCGACACCACCACGGCGGTCCACGGAGTGCATCTCAGCCAGCGGGACATCGCGGCGCTGGGCCGCGCGCGGGCCACGGTCTGCGCCTGCCCCACCACGGAGCGGAACCTGGGCGACGGCGTGGTGCGCGCCGATCTGCTGCTGGCGGCTGGGGTACGGCTCTGCGTCGGAAGCGACTCGGAGGTGCAGCTCTCGCCGCTCGAGGACGCGCGCCAGCTCGAATACCACCTGCGCCTCCTGCAGGAGCAGCGAGCGGTCCTCGACCTCGAGCCGGCCGGTGTCGGCGGTCTGGGGACCAGGCTGTATGGCGTGGCCAGCGAGGGCGGCATGCGCTCCTTGGGACTGCCCGGGGGGACGCTCCGCCCCGGCGAACCCGCGGATTTCGTCGCCGTCGATCTCGACGACCCCTCCATCGCCGGCGCCAATGCCGACGATCTGATGGCCAACGTGGTCTTCGCGATGGAGCGGACGGCGATCCGTGAGACCTGGGTGGGGGGCGAGCCGCTGCGCCTGGACTTCGAGGGCGCGCTCCCCGGCTTTCGCGCTGCGATGCGGAGGCTCTGGGGATGATCGATCCCGCCGCCGTCCTCCGGGAGCTGGTCGCGGTCGACTCGACGTCGGCGAAGAGCAACCTGCCTGTCCTCGACGTCCTCGAACGGCACGTCCGCGGGCTCGGTTTCTCGACGCGCCGTCAAGCCTGGACAGACGCGGCCGGGATGCGGAAGGCCAACCTGATCGCGCAGCGCGGGGGCGAGCAGGGCGGCCTCGCCCTGGTGGGGCATACCGATTGCGTACCTTTCGATCCGGACTGGGCAGGCGCGCTGCGCCCATCCCTGGAGGACGGCAAGCTGTACGGCCGCGGCGCCGCCGATACCAAGGCGTTCCTCGCCGCCATGCTGTCCGCGGCTTCCCGGACGCAGGCTGCGCCCTTGCAGCTCGTCTTCACCGCCGACGAGGAAGTGGGTTGTCTGGGCGCGCACAAGCTGGTCGAGGAGGGTGCGCTGCGGCCGCGCCACGCGGTCGTCGGGGAGCCCACGCGGATGATCCCCGTCATCGGCCACAAGGGCTACTGCCTCGCCGACATCACGGTGCATGGCGCCGAAGGCCACAGCGCCTTCCCGGAGACTGGAGCATCCGCAATCCTCGCGGCCGGCCGCGTCCTGCGGGAGATCGAGCGCATCGGCGACGAGCTCCGAGCCGACGCCGATCCGCTGTTCGGGCCCCCGCACACCACGCTCAACGTCGGCCTGATCGCGGGCGGCAAGGCGAAGAACATCATTCCCGGGCTCTGCAAGCTCACCGTCGAGTGGCGCCCGCTCCCCTCGCAGGACGCACGGCGGACCTTGAGCCTGCTCGAAGAGGCGTGCGCGCGGATCTCGTCGGACCGCATCCGCGTGGAAGTGGCGCCGCTGCGTCTCGATGCAGGAGTGCTGGTGCCGGCGGACTCGGAGATCGTCGCGTTCCTCCAGGCAAGGGCCGGCAACGCTCCCGCCACCATTCCCTTCGGGACCGAGCTGCCCTACCTGGTCCAGCTGGGCGCGCAGGCGTGCGTGTTCGGGCCCGGGGACATCCGGGTCGCGCACCGGACCGGCGAGTTCGTGCCGGTGGCCGAGCTGTCGCGGGCGGCGGAGATCCTGACCGCGGCGGCCGACCGCTTCGCAAAGCGCTAGCGAAACGTCGATCGGCTGCCGGACGCGGCTAAGTGCGAGGCGTGTTTCGCGAGTGGTCCGGATCGCCGCCCGTCAGGCGCGCGATCTCCGCCGCCAGGCGCTGCGCGGGAATGATCGAGAGCAGCGGCCGCAGCGCCTCGCTGCAGCCGGGAACCCGCAGCTCGACCACTTCCACGCCCAGCCCCAGGCACAGCTCACGCAGCCGCCGGGTCCGGCTGCCGTCGTCCTGCGCGGCAGGGAAGAGCACCGCACCCATTCCCGCGCGCAGCGCCGCCTGGGGACCATGGAGCGCCTGCTCCACGGTCATGCCCTCGGCCCACTTGAACGTCGCCTCCTTCAGCTTGAGCGCGGCCTCCGCGGCGGCGACGGCGTCGAGTCCGAATCCGGCGACGAGCAGCGGATCCATCCCCGCCAGGCGGGTCGCCTCGTCGAGCGGCGGGGGTCCGGCCAGGGCATCCCGCAGAAGGCGTGGCGCCTCCCTGAGATCGAGCCCCAGCATCTGCCCGAGCGCGGCCAGGGCGGTCAGGTACGACACGCTGTGGGTCTGCGCACGCTCCGGAGCGCAGGTGGGAACGAGCACGTCTGCCTCGACACGAACGCCTTCGCCGCACACCGCGAACGTCCGCGCTCCGGCCGAGCGGGCTTTTTCGAGCACCGCCGCGGTGAAACCTCTACCCGAGTGCGAGATCGTGACCACCTGGCCCCCGGCCGGGATCGGGACCCGCATCGCAAGCTCGTGCGCCTCGACTGCGCGCGCCGGGTACCCAGCCCACGCAGCGGCGACGCGCGCGGCGTGGAGCGAGCTGCCTTGCCCCGAGAACAGGACGGGGCGCGATCGATCGAGCCGCGGGGCGGCGCGGTCCAGCACCGCCCGCACCGCGTCCGGCTGCGACTCGATCTGCTCGTCGTAGAGGAACCTCACCTGGGCAGGGTACGGCGGGACGCGCCTTCAGGGGAGAAATCTCCCGCGCACGGTCGCTTACTGGAGCTCGGGCGCGGTCAGCAGCGGCTGGGCCGCGCGGCGCCGGACCGCCGACTCCACGGCGAACAGGAACGCTGGAAGCGTGAGGGTGAGCCCGATGGCGATGAAGGCGATGCGATCCACGCCCACCAGCGCCCCGCCGGGCAACTCGGTGAGCAGGTGCGCGGCGAGGAAGGCGCCCGCCGCGGAAGCGCCATGCTGCACCGCGGACTGGATGGACATGAAGCGCGCGCGCTCGCTGCTCCGGGGCACTTTGCTGGTCAGGGTGTTGTACGCCACGTTGCGGAACGACATCGCCAGCATGAATGCCACGAAGATGCCCGCCACCGGGAGCAGCGGCGGGGAAAGCACGAATCCGCCGAAGATCGTGAAGGTGAGAAGCAGCGTTCCCGCCGTCCCCACCCGGAAGGAACCGAACCGGTCGGTCAAGCGTCCCGCGAGCTGCAGCCCGACCAGGCTGACCAGGCCGGCGATGAAGTAGAGCAGCCCGAGCCGCGAGCGCGGATACCCGAGGTTGTACTGCACGTAGGCGGAGATGTTCGGGATCAGCACGAACCCGGCGGCCATCACCACGAACGTCATCACCCAGGAGAGGAGCACGTTGCGCTGCGTGAACAGCTGGGAAGCCGGCGCCTCCTCATGGCGCTCGGCGAGATGGGCGCGCAGCGGCGGAAGCAGGAACACGGCGACCACCGCGATCAGCAGACCGATTCCGGCCACCACGAAGAACGGGGCCGTCCAGCCGAACCGCCGCGCCAGCTCCAGGCCCGCGGGAACCCCGAGCACCTGGGCGATCGAGAACGAGCCCATCACGATCCCCATCGCGCGCCCCCGCCTTTCCGGCGGGACCACGTCGGCCACGATGGAGAGGGAGAGCGAGGTGGCCGGGCCGCCGAACGCGCCGGCCACCATCCTCGCCATCATCAGGGTCCCGAGGCCGGTGGCGAGGCCCCCGAGCGCCGTGCCCAGCACCAGCCCGAGCATGGCGATGCCGAGGGCGGCACGGCGGTCGAAACGGTCCAGAAAGAGCGAGCTGACCAGGCCCGAGACCGCGGCGGCCGCCGTGTAGCTGCCGCCGATCAAGCCCAGACGCGACGAGGGGATGCCGAGCGCGGCCGCGAAGTCGGGCCCCATCGGCATCACCATGACGAAGTCGAGGATGTTGACGAACTGCACCGCGGCGACCAGCAGCACGACGGCGAGCTCGCGCCTGGGGGGAGAAGACATCGGGCTCATCGGATGCTGCCGGACGGACGAGGTTGCACGCGGGGTCTCAGACGTCGAAGCGCGCGATCAGCGGCATGTGATCGCTCTTTCCCCAGAACGGGCTCGAGCGGTCGCCGAAGCGGCAGGTCCCGTCCAGGTCGCGCCAGTTGACGTTGCCGGAGGAGAAGAGGTGGTCGAGGTGCATGCGCAGGTTCATGAAGCCTGCCGTGGGAAAATCGCGCGGGTCGCGGTCGATCTGCCGGAGCTGTTTCTGGACGCCCACCAGGCCGCAGTCCTCGGTCAGGTAGCGGTACACCGGGGACTGAGGCGGCGAGTTGAAGTCGCCGCAGACGATGAAGGGCTCGTTCCCGGCGTGGCGCTGGATGAAGGCGGCAAGCGTCTTGGCCTCCTGGAGCTGGTTCACTCCGAAGCCCATCCGGTGGGACCCGGTCCAGAACTTCCGGGAGAACGGCGTCGGCAGCGACAGGTGGGTGTTGAAGACGTGGAAGGGCCGGCCACCGGGCGCGATCAGCTTCATGTGCGCGCAGATGCGGGTCTGCTTCCGGTCCTTCCACCGGAGCACGTGATGATAAGTGATGTTGTGCGGGCTCTCGCAGTTGTGCGCGTCGATCTTGATGCGGTAGCGGTGCACCAGGATGGCGAGGCCCATGCTCTGCAGCGGGGTATTCCCGATCCGGTTGACGTGGGCGCGGAAGTAGAAGGCGTCGTAGGGAAACGGCGGCGGGCGCCTCTCGAACGATTGCTCGAGCTGCCCCATGAACGACTCGAGCTGGGTCTCGGTCTGGTGGGACCTGCGGAACATCAGGCTGCTCCGCAGGGAGAGCGTCTCCACCTCCTGCAGGCAGACGATGTCGGGCGCCGGATTGAGCGAGGCGAGCGCTTCCGCGATGCCCCGCTTGCTCCCTCGCGTGCTGGCGAGGCCGCGGAGGGCATGTCCGAAGTAGCGGACGTTGTAGCTCACGATGCGCAGGGACACGCCGGCGAGTGTATGTTCCTCGCTCATGCTCGTCATCCGGAAGGCGGAGCCGCGAGACGTGCCCCAGATCCTCCAGTTCATTCGCGAGCTGGCGGAGTACGAGAAGGAGCCACACGCGGTGGTGGCCACCGAGAAGGACCTCCTGGCGGACGGGTTCGGCCCCTCGCCCAGGTACTTCTGCCTGATGGCGGAGTGGGAGCTCGCGCCGGCCGGATTCGCCCTCTATTTCCACACCTACTCCACCTGGCTGGGCCGCTGGGGGATGTACCTGGAGGACCTGTTCGTCCGCCCTCGGTTCCGTGGCAAGGGCATCGGAAAGGCCCTGCTCGTCGAGCTGGCGCGGATCGCCGTGCGGGAGAAGTGCGGCCGGTTGGATTGGCAGGTGCTCGAGTGGAACACCCCCGCCGTCGACTTCTACCGTGCCCTCGGTGCCAGGATGCTCACGGAGTGGGAGACCTTCCGGCTGGCGGGCGACGCCCTGGAAAGGCTGGCGCGCGATGGATGAGACGGAGTTCGGCAAGCGGGCAGCGGACGCGCTGAGCAAGCTCGACGACGCGCTGCGTGACGTGGAGGGCGTGGAGTCCGACCTGGCGGGGGACATCCTCAGCTTGGAGTTCGAAGACGGCTCGCGCTACGTGGTGAACTCGCACGCGGCGGCGCAGCAGATCTGGCTGTCGGCGAATCTGAGGGCCTGGCACTTCGGCTGGCACGAGCCGACCCTGAGCTGGCGCGACACCCGCAGCGGCGAAGAGCTGTTCACCGAGATCGGGACGCTGGTGAGCGAGAAGCTCAGCCAGCGGGTGATCATTCCGCGGCCAGATTGATCTGCGTTTCCGACTCCTCGCAGAAGAAGCGCACCGCCGCGGCGGCAGCTTCCGCCGTCTCGCACCGGCCTTCGTAGCGGCGGGTCAGCACGGTGCCTGCCCACTCCTCCACCGACTCGGCGGCGACGCCCAGTCCGAGCGCCGACAGCCTGGCGGCGACGCGCGCGTCCAGCAGCGCCTTGGCCGCCGTCACGTCGCCGCGCACCTCATACTCGCCTCGAACCAATCGATCCGCAGAGCGCAGCCACACCGGCATCGGGTTGAAGCGCGCCCGCCCGGTCCGGCGCAGCAGCCGGGCGCCGTCTGGTGCGTCGCCCCCGAGCTGGTAGCGTTCGCCCAGCACCGCGAACGTCCTCCCGAGCCACGGATCCGCTTCCAACCGCGGGTCTGGCGGACGAGCCGGCGCGGGTGGCGGGCGCGGACGGAAGAGCGCGCGCAGGAGCCCGCGGAGCATCAGGCCGGGACGCCGCGCGTCTGCCAGAGCCGCTCGGCGTACTCGCGGATGCTGCGGTCGGAGGAGAACTTTCCCATGTGGGCGATGTTCAGGATGGCCTTCCGCGTCCATTCGTCCGGATCCTGGAACGCCTTGCTCACGCGCTCCTGGCATTCGACGTACGACTGGAAGTCCGCCAGCAGCATGTAGGTGTCCTGATCCAGGAGCGACTGGATCAGGGGACGGAACAGCTCGGGGTGCTCCGGCTCGAAGAAGCCGGACGAGATCAGATCGAGCACTGCCTTCAGCTCGGCATTCTGCTCGTAGTGGTCGCGCGGCCGGTAGCCGGCGCGCTGCAGCTCGAAGACCTGCTGGGCGGTGAGCCCGAAGAGGAAGAAGTTGTCGGGCCCGACCTCGTCGCGGATCTCGATGTTCGCGCCGTCGAGCGTGCCGATGGTCAGGGCGCCGTTCAAGGCGAACTTCATGTTGCCGGTGCCGCTCGCTTCCTTGCCGGCGGTGGAGATCTGCTCGGAGAGATCGGAGGCGGGGAAGATCCGTTCCGCGAGCGAGACGCGGTAGTTGGCGAGGAAGACGACGCGCAGCTTGCCGTTGACTTGCGGGTCCGTGTTGATCACCGAGCCCACCGAGTTGATCAGCTTGATGACCAGCTTCGCCGTTGCGTAGGCGGGCGCCGCCTTCCCGCCGAAGATGAAGGTGCGCGGGACCATGGCCAGGTCCGGGTTCTTCTTCACCCGCAGGTAGAGCGCGACCACGTGCAGCAGATTGAGCAGCTGGCGCTTGTATTCGTGCAGGCGCTTGACCTGCACGTCGAAGAGCGAGGTGCGATCGACGTGCACGCGCTGCTCGGTTTCGATGTACCGGGCGAGCTGCTCCTTGTTGCGCTGCTTGATCGCGCGCACCTCGCCGCGGAATACGGGGTCTTCGGCGTGCGCGGTCAGCTTCTCCAGCTGCTCGAGGTTCGTGATCCACCCGTCGCCGATGCGTCCGGTGATGGCGTCCGCCAGCATCGGGTTCGCTGCCAGCAACCAGCGGCGGGGAGTGACGCCGTTGGTGACGTTGTAGAAGCGCTCCGGGAACATTTCGTAGAAGTCGTGCATCAGGTGGGCCTTGAGCAGCTCGGTGTGCAGGGCCGCGACCCCGTTCACGCTGTGCGAGCCGACCACCGCCAGGTACGCCATGCGGATGCGCTTGCTCTCCGGGGCGCCGTTCCCGTCGTCGATCAGCGACATGCGCGAGAGGCGCGCGTCGTCGAACGGGTAGCGGCTCTTCACCTGGCGGAGGAAGCGCCGGTTGATCTCGTAGATGATGGTGAGGTGGCGCGGCAGCAGGCGCTGGAACAGCTCCACCGGCCAGGTCTCCAGCGCCTCCGCCAGCAGCGTGTGGTTGGTGTAGCCGAAGCTCGCCTGCGTCA
>WNFT01010271.1_pt1 | contig 16480 bp, 21 predicted proteins | sample 5400191 | NCBI WGS metagenome assembly WNFT01 (sample SAMN13153359, study PRJNA577476) | soil metagenome | isolation source: 80 cm saprolite under Madrone tree | place: USA:California | collected 2016-06-14 | reverse complement strand
CTTGATAAGGTTGACGGTCCGCTGCCGGCGGCCGCACCGACAAAATTTGCTTGCGAGCGCCACCGTTTCCCCTTAACATATAATCCATCCAGTTCATTCTGAAGTTATCTTTTTCCGTCCGCGAGGAGGACGCAAATGTCAGACGACCATGACCAGGAGCGGAGGAAGAGTTGGCGTTATGACCCGAGCCGGCGCAAGTTTCTGAAAGGCGTCGGCGTGGCTGGTGCTGGCGCGGCACTGGCCGATCATCTCCTAATCGGAAACGCCGATAACGTCGCCGCGAAAATCAGCGCGCCCGGCGAGCCGGTTAGCGGAACTGTAGATATCGTCCTCGACCTTAACGGTCAGAAACGTAACGTGAGCGTCGAGCCGCGCACGACTCTTCTCAGCGCCATCCGCGATCGCCTGGAGCCGCCCGTGACTGGACCCAAGCTGGTCTGCGACATGGGTAGCTGCGGTGCTTGCACAATGATGCTTGATGGCAGACTGGTGTATTCATGCCTGGTGCTCGCGGTCGATGCTTTGGGAAAGAAGCTCACGACGGCGGAAGGTCTGGGTTCGCTGGAGAATATGAACGCAGTGCAGAAAGCTTTCGTCGAGCATGACGGTTTGATGTGCGGCTTCTGCACGCCGGGATTCGTGACGACGATTTCTGCTTATTTGAAAAAGAACCCCAATCCGACGCTGGATGAAGTGCGCGAAGCCTGCAAAGGAAATTTCTGTCGGTGCGGCACCTATCCGCGTGTTTTTGAAGCTGCGCTGGCCGCGGCGAAAGCGGGAACATAGGCGCTTAATCGGAATTGTTTTTGCTTCGAAGTCCCGTAGGGACAGAATGCTTATAGACGGGCACGACTCTTCAACGAAGATAGCCCCTTTAGGGGTGCAACTTTTCGCTGCTAACGGAGCTGGAGTTCTTTGCGATCAATCAGTTCTATAAACATCCGGCTCTTAGCGGAGCTAAGATAAACACACCGCGATAATCTATGGAGAACGTCATGCCACAACAGCAACAGACGCAACCGCAGCCTTCGCCGACGCCGCCAAAAAAGAAAAAAATCCGCGTGCCGCGAGTTGTTAATGGCATTGAGCAGATGGTCGAGATTGAAGTCGACGACGTGGCGGGCCCGACGTGGGGACCGAACGATAGGCACACGTTGTTGAATCATCGCCTGACACGCGTCGATGGTCCCTTGAAAGTATCGGGCGCGGCTCGTTACACATACGACGTGAGACTCCCGGGAATGCTGTTCGCGCGAGTCCGCAGATGCCCGCATGCTCATGCGCGCCTTAAGAATTTTGATTCCTCCGCCGCATCGAAGATTCCCGGCGTGAAAGCAATCATTCAAACGCCGCTTAAAGAATTTCTTTTTGCCGGTTCACCAGTCGCCGCCGTCGCCGCGATCACTCCAGAGATTGCCCACGATGCCATACGCGCGCTGGTTGTCGAGTATGAAGTGCTCCCACACGTCGTGATCGCCCGCGATGCGCTTAAACCGGAATCACCTGAAGTTCTTCCGAGGGATCCGAGAAAGCCCGATGAAAAGAATCTGCGACTGGCGAATAAGACCGGTGATGTGGGAAGGGTGGAAGCCGCTCTCAAAAACTGCGATGCGATCGTTGAAGCCGAATACAGCACGCCGCGCCTCCATCATTGCTGTCTGGAGACGCACGGAATGGTCGTCGATTACTCCGGCGGCGACTCAGCGACTATCTATGCGACGACGCAGGGTACCTTCACCATTCCCGACGATGCCGCAAAAGAATTAGGTCTGCCGCAGAGCGCCGTAACCGCGACGGTGCAGCATATGGGCGGTGGCTTTGGCTCGAAATTCGGAATCGGAATCGAAGGAATGCTCGCGTGCAGACTTGCGAAGGAAACAAAGACTCCAGTCAAGCTTATGTTGACGCGCTACGACGAATTCGTGATGGCCGGCAATCGTTCGGGCTCCTGGCAGAAATTCAAAGCGGGCGTGAAGAAAGATGGGACCTTCGTTGCCCTGCGCGCGACCCAGTATCGACTTGGCGGCGTTGGTGGGGGATCGCAGGCCCCTCAACCCTACGCAGTTTATCGTGTCGGTGATTCTTATCGCGAGGTTTATGCGCTGCAAACCAACGAAGACTCGTCGATCGCCATGCGCGCCCCGGGCCATCCGCAGGCTTCTTTCGCTATGGAGTCGTTGCTCGACGAACTCGCTTACAAGATTGGCATGGACCCGGTCGAGTTTCGCAAGAAGAATGTGCGTGACGATTTTTACAAGCATCAGTTCGATCGCGGTGCGCGCGAAATTGGATGGGCACGACGAAATCCCGTGGCCGGCGGCAATCCTGTACCAAATAAACGAGGCCTGGGTTGCGCTGCGGGCACCTGGGGAGGCGGTGGCAACGATCAATGCAAAGTCGATGTCACGGTCTCGCGCGATGGCTCGGTCGTGGTTGCTGTCGGAACGCAGGACTTGGGCACGGGCACGCGAACGTTCACACGCGCGATCGTCGCCGAAGAGTTGGGGCTCGGTATTAAAGATGTGGTCGAACAGATTGGCAATTCAAAGCTGGGCTCGGCCAACTCTTCGGGAGGATCGACCACGGCGGCATCGTTGTCTCCTTCGGTTAAAGACGCGGCGGTGAAAGCTCGTCTTGCAGTCGCTGAAAAAGTCGCGCCGTTGCTCGACAATGCAAAGCCGGAAGAGATCACATTTGTCGGCGGCAATGTTAGCGGCGGACGCGGAAAAACAGTCGCTTGGAAGCAGGCTTGCGCCGCTCTGCCCGCGGCCGGTGTGACGGCTCACGGTGTATGGCGCTCGGAACTTCAGAGTCGGGGTGTTCATGGTGTCTGCTTCGCGGAAGTCGAGGTTGACGTGGAAACGGGCAAAGTGCGGCCTATCAAAATGGTCCAGGTGCAGGACGGTGGGCTGCCGCTTAATCGGCTCACGATGGAAAGCCAGATCAATGGCGGCATGATCCAGGCGCTCGGTATGGCTCTTTGGGAAGGGCGAACGATTGACGCGGATCTCGGCATGCAACTCAATCCGACGTTCATGGATTACAAGCTGCCTGGCTCACTTGAAATGCCTGAGATGATTCCCATCATCGACGACGAGGACACGCGCGAAGTCGTCATCGGCATCGCGGAAGCCGCAATCATTCCGGCGGTCGGCGCGGTGGCAAACGCCGTCTTCAATGCCTGCGGCGTGCGCGTGCGCGAACTGCCCATTACGCCCGACAAAATCCTGATGGGCCTGATGAGTGAAAGGAGGAGCGCATGAACACTTTCGAGTGGATCAGCCCGGGCACCGTCGCCGAAGCCGTCAGCGCCCTCAAGTCCGCAATAGTGGTGTCGGATCTCGATGATGCCGCGCGACCAATCGCCGGCGGCCAGGATCTTTTGACGACGATGAAGGATTACATCACGCGCCCCGTGCGCGTGGTCAATCTTAAAGGCATTCGGGGGCTCGATAAGATTGAAGCAGACGGCAAAGGCGGATTGCGAATCGGAGCATTGGTGACGTTGGCCCAGCTTGAAGAACATGCGATTGTGCGTCGCAACTTTCCCGGTTTGTCTGAGGCAGCGCATTCAGTGGGTACGCCGCAGATTCGCAATCTGGGAACAGTTGGCGGCAACCTCTGTCAGCGCCCGCGCTGTTGGTATTTTCGGCTGGAAGAAGTCGTCTGTTTGAAGAAGGGCGGCACTGAATGCTACGCCGCCACGGGTGAAAACAAATATCACGCTATCTTCGGCGGCGGTCCATCCTACATTGTCCATCCATCAGACTTGGCGCCAATGCTCGTCGCGTTGGGCGCAAGCATTTTCGTAGTCGGTGCGCAAGGCAAGCGTACGATTGCCCTGGACAAGTTTTTCACTCTGCCTTCGGAAGGAAACCTGCGGCGCGAGAACGTGCTCAAGAATGACGAAATAATTACCGAAGTCCAGGTACCGGCATCGAAGTTTGCCGCGCACTCGACATATCTGAAATTCAAAGAGCGCGACTCGATGGATTTTGCGATGTCTGCCGTGGCCGCAGCCGTCGCAAAACGACCAAACAAGACTATCAGTGAAGCGCGTTTGGTTCTGGGCGGCGTAGCTCCGGTTCCGTGGCGGGTGACAAAAGCCGAAGGTTATTTGACCGGTAAGACTCCGAGCGCTGACGTCTTTACGAACGCGGCAAAGATAGCTCTCGAAGGCGCCGAGCCGCTGGCAAAGAACAAGTACAAAGTTCCATTGACGCAAACGCTCGTGCGTCGCGCGCTGGCGAAAGTTGGCGGAGTTACAACTTAGTAAACTTTCTCTGTGAACCTCTGTACCACCTCTGTGACTCTGTGGTGAAACCGCCGTGGGAGGCTGGGAGACGTGATGGCAATCGATTTGAGCAAACACTCCGATGAATTAATGCCGGCCGAGACGCCGCAAAGCCCTTTCTGCGCTTCACTGCGCTCAAAGAAATTTTTCATGCGGGACGCCTTGCCCACGGAAGCATCCGATTACCTGGACGCCAGCAATCACTGTTGGTGCCGAATGACTCAACAGGTAATCGGCCCCGATGGCGGCATTGTGAATCCCGACGCTTGTGTGAGCGGACGTGCTTGCTTCAGTTCGGCATTTTGAGCTTCGACGTTGTAAACTAAGGCAAGCTTTTTTGGAGGTACGGAAATGAAAAGATTTTGGATCGTAGCAACAGGTTTGATTGTTTGCCTCGCAGCCCTTGCGTTTACTTCACAAGCTGAGCAGACCAGTGTGCAAGGCGACTATGTCGAAGTTCGCACGGCGAGCGTTTTTGCCGGAGCCTGTCACTTCAACGGCGAGGTCGTGACCACTGGACGCGACGCATTGATGGCCTGGCACGTCACTTCGGGCAGTTGGAATACAACAGATCTGACCGGTGTGCGCGCGATAGCGATCGTCAATTCGGAGGAAAATCTTGGGAATCTTGAAGCCGCTCGTCGCTCTGAGCTAATTCTCGATCAATCCGCGAGTCACGATCAGAAAGTTGCGATGCTCAATGCTCTCAAGAACCGATACGCAGCCACGCTAGGTGACATAATTTCTGTACGAAGCGCTCCGATTACTTTCAAGCACGAAGGCAAGACCTACGACGTCAGCGCGTCGGGCGCGGCGATCAATGTCGAAGCGATGCCCAACGATCTTTGCTGCCGCATGCCGAACCTTGTTTGGTACGATCCGTTGGTTCCTTTGGGCCAGCGCAAAGTCGGTTACACGATCAAAGCTCTCTACGCCGGTCACACAACCAGCGATCCATGGCAAAGAGCCAACGAGAACAGCGCCTTCTATGGCAGCTTCTCGTTCTAGCGCTTTGACGGTTTAAAACATAATCGCTCCCGATTATGATTCGTCCATTTCGCGACATCCATCCCCAAATTCACCGCACGGCTTTCATCGCCGACAGCGCGCAGATAATCGGCGATGTGCATGTCGGCGATCAGGCATCGATTTGGTTCGGCACAGTAGCGCGTGGCGACATGTTCTACATCCGCATCGGCGATCGCACGAACGTGCAGGACAACTGCGTACTGCACACGCGCACTGGAGAGAAGCCTACGATTCTCGAAGATGAAGTCACGGTTGGACATAGCGTGACTCTGCACGGCTGTTACATTGAACACGGATCGTTAATTGGTATTGGCTCAATCGTGCTTGATGACGTGCGTGTCGGGGCGCAGTCGTTGGTGGCCGCCGGTTCGCTTATTTCACCAGGCACAATCATCCCGCCACGTTCGCTGGTGATGGGAATGCCGGCGCGAGTCAAACGACCTTTGACTGACGAAGAAGTTGCCGGTCTCGCTAGTTACTGGCAGAACTACGTTGAGTACTCGCGAATGTACCTTAGCGAGCAGAAATGAAACCGGCACTATTGCCAACGATAGAACTCGGTTACGGACACGGCTCCATCCAATTCAAGTACGACAGTGCCTGCTTTGACATACTGGCGCCGCAGGTACCGCCGGTCCAGCCGTTGTCCGATTCCGAGATCGGAGCCGCACTCGACGCTCCGATTGATTCCTCACCACTCGAAGATTTGATCGCGCCGGGCCATACTGTCCTGATTGTCGCGTCGGATGCAACGCGCGCAACGGGGGGCGCTCAAATTATCAACTTATTGGTTCGTCGCCTGATCCAGAACGGGATTCAGCCCTCAGACATTGCGATCATATTCGCCACCGGCATTCATCGCGCTGTCCGTCCGGATGAAAAAACCGAACTGCTCACACCTTTCATTGAGCAACGCATCCGCACAATCGATCATGACGCGTACGATTTCTCTCATTTGGTCCAGCTCGGCGCCATGGAAGACGGCATGCCCATCGAAGTCAATCGCGCGCTGAAAGATTTTTCGAAAATAATCCTCACCGGCGCCGTTGGCTTTCATTATTTCGCCGGCTTTAGCGGCGGGCGCAAATCAATTTGTCCAGGCTTGACTTCGGCGCAGACGATCGAAGCCACGCACATCCTCGCGTTGGATTTCGAACGTGGAGGCCGTCGCGCCGGCGTCGGCGCGGGTCTTCTGCAAGGCAACGCCGTCAACGAGGCGTGCGAACGCATCGCCGCAATGGTTGATCCGGCTTTTCTAGTCAACGCAATCGTGGATGAGCGCGGCCGAGTCGAACAGGTTTTTGCCGGGCATTGGCGCGCCGCACACGGCCGAGCCTGCGACGTTTACTCGTCGTCGCACACAGAGCAAATCAGGTCAAAACGAGAAGTTGTAATCGTTAGTTGCGGTGGGTCGCCTTACGATATCAATATGATTCAGGCTCATAAAGCCCTGGACATGGCCGCGGAAGCGTGCGTCAAGGGTGGTGTGATCATTCTATTAGCGGAATGCCGGGATGGTTTAGGACGAGCAGATTTTTTGAAGTGGTTCGATTCCCCTGACTCGCGCGCATTGGAGAGACGCCTACGAGACTCCTACGAAGTTAACGGACAGACTGCCTGGGCGTTGCTGACGAAAACCGAGCGCTTTCGCGTTTACCTTCTTAGCGAGCTCGGTGACGATGAGGTTCGCCGGATGCGCATGGTTCCGGTTCGATCGTTGGGCGAGGCACTGGCGGATGTCGGACAAGATGCAAGAGGCTACGTAATTCCCAGGGGTGCGGCGTTGTTACCTGTGCTCAATTAACCTTCTAATGCTGGGAAATCAATCTCCTCCGCTTCTCGAACTTACTTCAGAATAACAACTTAAACAGATAAATCATGCCGGCGATCGCACCACCGAGAATCAGCAGGAGGATGATGGCGATGCTGAACATGATCAGTTTGAATTTTCGATAGCGCTTCTCATCCGGAGGCGATAGCGAACTCTGGGGAAAATAGGGCGGCGGTGTGTAAGTGGCCATTTTAGATCTCCAAGATTAATGCTGTTTTGAAATTATGTTCGATTTATTATACCGCGTGCTTTCTGTTACCAGGGCTTTGACGGAGTGCGTTTCGGGGTAGGTTTGGCGCTAGAGTTAGAGCTTGTATTGCCGTTCGCATTCGCCTGCTGCTTCTTCATCATCTCTTCCGCGTGCTTCTTGCCTTCTCTGATTCGCTGTGCGCCTTCCTGCGCATTCTCAAGACCATCACTGGCGCGCGAATCGTTTGGATCTAGTTCCAGTGCCTTCTGAAACGCAGCCACGGCTTCAGGGTAGTGGGCCAACTTAGTCTCGGCCTTGCCGAGTTTATAGAGCGCCTCTCCCAAATAAAAGAAACTCTCCGCGTCCTTCGGATCAGCCTGTACTCGCTTCTTGAAAAGCTCCACTGCTTTCTTATATGACTCGTCCGCTTCCGGTTTCCTTTCGAGAGCAGCATAGGCCATTCCCAGGCGCAGATGCGCTTCAGCCAAATCAGGGTTAAGGCGAATCGCTTCCTGAAAAGCCGCCACGGCCTGCTCGTCCTGATCGTTCTTATAGAACTCCTTTCCCTGATCAATAAGTGTTTGCTCGTGCCTTGAGCGTTCGCTCTCGGACTCGCTGCCGCCCGAAGGCGAGAGATTGGGATTCGTGTTTTTAGCGCCCCGACGACAGCCGAATATTCCCAAAATCAGATATGAAGCAACGGCGACGAGCAGAGCTTTCCTTAAGATGATAGGGGCGATAGTCATGGGCGGACATGTATCTACGCCGAAAAGTAACTCTCGTGGGCGTCGCAGCGCTCATCCATTTTCGTGGTTACTGTCCTCACCCCAGCAACCACTTGAGACGGAGGATCCACCAACCGTCTCTCTTGCCCCACAATATACATCGCAACACTTATGCCGCGCAATAGAGATTTTTTTGTGCTTCAAAAACCACGAAAAATAGCGATTTTTGGTCAGATTCAGCCGAGTATGGGGCTGCCGTAGTGCAACTCTTTCATAGTGCTGACGGTAACAATTTCTCGACCGAGCGGCGAGAGGCGACGGTAGCCATGGGGCTTCAGGTACCTGCGGCACCGAGTTCCGCCCGAATTGCCTCGGCAAGCGCATTCGCCTTGGCCTTAACATCGCGTTCATCTTTTCCCTCGATCATCACGCGTGCCAGCGGCTCAGTGCCTGAATAGCGCAACAGCAAACGGCCTCGCTCCCCGAGGTTGCGCTGTATCTCATCTGCCAATTTTTGAATGGCGGGCACCTCTGCAAATGGTTTTCTCTCCGACACGCGCACATTAATCAGGACTTGAGGGTAACGCTGAAAGTCCCGGGTCAGCTCAGTCAGCGATCTCTCCTGGTCCTTGATTGCTCGCAGCAGACAGAGCGTGGTGATCATTCCATCTCCTGCCAGACTCAACTTCGGAAAGATGATATGACCAGATTGTTCGCCACCTAAAACCGCACCGCTGCGCATCAGTTCTTCGAGCACGTACTTATCACCCACGTCGGAACGAATCAGTCTAATGCCGCGCGACCGCAAAGCAACTTCCAACCCGATGTTGCTCATTACCGTGGCGACGACCGTATCGCCGACTAATTCGTGACGCGATTTCAAATAGTCCGCCATCACCCAAAGCGTCGCATCGCCATCTACGAACCTGCCTTCGGCATCGACAAACAGCGCGCGGTCTGCATCGCCATCATAAGCCACGCCCAAATGGGCGCGCTCGGCAACCACGCGGCGCTGCAAGCCCTCTATGTGCAGCGAGCCACAATCAAGATTAATGTTGCGACCGTCGGGCTCGTGATTAATGGCTATGACCCGAGCGCCGAGTCGGTTGAAGAGTTCCGGCGCGAGTTCATAAGCGGCGCCGTTCGCACAATCGACGACGATTGAGAGATCGGCGAGCGAAAGATCGCAAGCGACTTCGTGCGACAGGTATTCAAGATAACGCGCTCGCAATGCGGACCCATCTGGTTCGTCAAAACCCGAATGATTGCTGAGACGGTTCGACGGTTCGCTCGCCTCTTCAGCTATGTCAATTTCAATCTTGCGCTCAGTTGCGTCATCCAACTTGCGCCCGGAGGGATCGAAAACTTTGATCCCGTTGTCCTGATAAGGATTATGTGACGCACTGATGACTACGCCGGCGTCAGCGGGTAGAATGCGCGCCAGGAACGCCACACCGGGTGTCGTAATGATTCCCGGCGACTGAACATCAGCACCAGATTCACGCGCTCCGGCGATCAGCGCGCGTTCGATCCACGAACCCGATTCGCGCGTGTCACGACCCGTAACGATTCGAGGAGCCCGCCCGCCAGTTCTTTCAGCCAGATGTTGGGTTAAGGATTCACCGATAACGCGAATCGTTGACGGATCGAGAGGGAACTTACCGGCTTCGCCACGAATTCCGTCGGTGCCGAAAAGCCTGGTGATGTTCGCCGGATTCAATTTGTCTTTCTAGGATTTGGGTTTCTGGCTCGCAACCGCGCCGATATCGACGTGTACGTTGACAGTGTCGAGCACTTTGACTTTGGAATCCGAAGTGTAGACAGCCGTGTGAGGTGCGTCAAAACTCTCCCGCCGGTCGTCAAGTGAGATTTTCTCAGTGAAGGCTTTAATCTCGGCCGCGTTCATGCTGCTTGCCGGTCCTTGCACTCGCACCTGATTTGGCGTGGCTATCACAGTCTTGACTTCGTACCCCGGAACCGGCTTTCCTTCAAGGCTTGCTTGTACCGCGACTTCACGCTCGATATCGTGGCCCGAAACTACAAACCAAAGAATGAGTGTGATCGCCAGCGCTAATAACTTTAGGCTCCAGTCCTCAATGAAGACACGCCGAAGCCAGAGCTCCGCAAAGCCCGGCGCGCGAGTAAATTGATTGGCGTCCCAAAAAGGCATGGATGAATCAAACCGCAATCTTTTCAGTCTCTTCCGACTCAGCCAGCCGGGCCGGTTTATTCGTCCTCGATGGATACGCTCGGCCTTCGATCGTTTGAAAGATCGCCGAGCGCAAGCGGGTGGCATCAAGCGCTCGCTTGATTCGTCCAGCGCTCACGAACGAGATCAATCCCGTCTCCTCCGAAACCACGATGGCTACGGCATCCGAATCTTCGGTGACGCCCAGCGCTGCGCGATGGCGCGTGCCCAAATCCTTCGCCAATTGAGGATTCAATGAAAGCGGCAGGAAGCAGGAGGCAGCCGCAATTCGATCACCGCGCACGACGATCGCGCCGTCATGCAACGGCGAAGCCGGATTGAAAATCGCGACCATCAAGTCGTAACTCAAGTCAGCATCCAGCTTGACACCGGCATCGATGATTCCTTTCAAACCGATATTGCGTTCAATAACTATCAGCGCGCCGGTCTTCGTCGAAGCCAGCGTCGTAGCGGCCAGAACGATTTCATCATAGATGCTTTCGCCGAACTGGCCGCGATGACGGCGCGTGAAAGGCACACGAAAGCGATTGCCAAACTTAATTAGCGCCTGCCGTATCTCGGTCTGAAACAAAACGATGATCGCGACGCCGATGTAGAGCAGCGCGCCGCGCAAAATAAACTCGAGCGTCGCTAGACCTTGATTGACGGCCAGCCAATAAAGCAAAGCGAAAGCTCCTATGCCGGCGGCCATCGGCGCCGCGCGTGTGCCACGCAAAAGCTTGAGCACGCCATAGACGACCAGAAACACGAGCACGATGTCCGCGATCGCGCGCGGTTCGGCCAATCTCGCCAAGTAATGGTTCAACGGCAGCATTAGCTGAAACATGAGCTTCTAGTAGTCGACCACCGCCTGACCCAGAGGCTATGCGCCTCGTCATCAGTCGCATTCGAAGCTAAATCAATTGCCGGAAAGGGACCGTACAGACTGTCGCGCCGGGCCACCAGTTCACGGACGCTCCGCTAAGATTATCGCGTAAAAATGGACGCGTCGCAACGGTTATTGGCCGGAGAGTGCGCCAACAATTTGTGTACGTGGGCTTCGCTTTGTTATGCGATCTGCCAAACGCGCTGGCAATGCTTATCTCGCGCGGCGTCCTTCGATCTCGCGGTTGACATTCTTCGCCGGACTTACGTACATTCGAGTTCGCTATTGGGAGGTCGTCCAATGGTAGGACTCCAGACTCTGGATCTGGCTATCGGGGTTCGAGTCCCTGCCTCCCAGCCAACAGCTTCAAGTCAATGCCACTACTGAGTTCTCAAAGGAGAAAGGAATACGGCAAGAAATGAGTGCTAAAGAACTTCACGTTTGTTGTGGATTAAACGCTTGCGCCGGACATGGCAACAGTGGGACGAACGCCTGCGCCGGCCAAGGTGATTGTGCGACCGTAGTCGCGCACACTTGCGCCGGCACGAATGAATGTCGCGGGCAGGGCGGCTGCGGTTATGGCAGCGCTCCCGGACAGCAAGACAATCCCGGTGTCAACGAATGCAAAGGATTGGGAGGCTGCGGTAGCCCGATCGGCTTTGGCAACGATCCCAGCGTGAAGCCCACCGGTCCACCGAGCTTTACCTGGAACAATACCGGAGGCGTAAACAACGGAGAAAGCGTGTGGGCATACGCGCGCTTCAAGCTGTTGGAGCGGATGGATGGGGCGGGCATCGCCGTTAAGCAGCCCTCGCCGTGTTCACCTCCCAGCAAGACTTTTACGGTGACCGTCGATTAGGTTCATAAAGCCGGAGCCAGGTCGTCGAGTGATTTGGCTCAGTGCGCTTAGCTACTTTGAGTGGCACCGGAATCCCCGGTATGCCAGTGGACGCGTGACCGGACTCCGCCTCATTTTCGTAAATACTTTCAATGAACTCCGCACGTTTGGGACATCCTAATCTTGGTTTGGGCGTTGGGCTGCGCAATGTTCACTTCGGCTTCATTCTCGATAATTCACCGCCGGTTGATTGGTTCGAGATCATCTCCGAAAACTTCATGGACTCAGGCGGGCGGCCCCGGTACCTGCTCGAGCAGATCGCCGAACGTTATCCGATAGTGATGCATGGCGTCTCGCTTTCAATCGGGAGCACCGACCCTTTGAATTTCCACTACTTGAGGAAACTAAAACTACTTGCCGATCAGATTGGTGCTCTCTGGATCTCGGATCACCTTTGCTGGACCGGTGTTATGGGGGCCAACACTCACGACTTATTACCGGTTCCAATGAGTGAAGAAAGTCTTTCCCACATCGTGCGTCGCATCCGTACGGTGCAGGATTTTCTCGGGCGCCCTCTCATATTGGAGAATCCGAGCACTTACATCACCTTTGCTGACTCGACGTTTACCGAATGGGAGTTCTTCAGCCGCATGGCCGAAGAGGCGGATTGTGGTTTATTGCTCGATGTGAACAACGTATATGTTTCGAGCATCAATCACGAGTTCGATCCGGTGGAATACATCGAATCACTACCTCACGAACGCATAGTTCAATTTCACCTGGCGGGACATACCAATTACGGAACACATCTTATCGACACGCACGACGGGCCGGTCATTGACGCAGTGTGGGAACTCTATCGGTTGGCCGACAAAACCACGGAAGGCGCTTCGACGCTGCTGGAATGGGATGGCAAAATACCGGATTTCCCGACTCTTCACGCAGAAGTCCTCAAAGCGCGGGAACATATTAACGTGCAATCAAACGAAGGCTTCACGGCAGTTTTGCCTGAAGTAAGTGAAGTGGTAACTGCTGCGATTTCCAATCCAATACATTTCATGATTCCGGACGCTCAATGAGAGAACCACCACGCGATCTCGAAACAATTGAACGCTGGTTGCAAGCGGTAATCACCGAGCCGGCGGGTATCGTTGCCGGTCTCGCTTCGGAAGAGGCGCAGCGGAACATCGACGTGTCGGCTGAACAGATCGAAAAGATTGTGACTCGATCAAACACTCTGACAGCCACTCAGCGGCTGGCAATCTATGGTCATGCCTACTTTGCCCGGTTGCAGGAATGTCTGCGCGCCGAGTTTCCGGTTTTGTTACACGCGCTCGATGAGAAGCTTTTCAATCTCTTTACTTTTGAATATCTGAAAGTTTATCCATCGCGAAGCTACACCTTGAACCAGTTGGGTGAGAATTTCCCGCGCTATCTAGCCGAGACGCGTCCGGATGGCGATGCGCCGCCCAGCGCGCGCGAGAGTTGGCCGGATTTCATTATCGATCTCGCTACGCTTGAGCGTGCTTTCAGTAAGGTGTTTGATGGCCCCGGCGTTGAAGGCCGGCAAGTCCTCGACGCTAATCAGTTGTTAGCGATCGGGCAATTGAACGACGCTCGTTTTCTACCGGTTGTCTGTTTGAAGTTATTGTCCCTTCGCTATCCGGTCAGTCAATACTTTTGGGCTGTGCGGAAGCACGAAGATCCGGCGCTTCCCCAACCAGCCGACACCTTTCTGGCCATTACCCGCCGTTCTTATAACGTCCTCATCCACGAACTTACGGAGGGGCAGTACGATCTACTGAGTGCTTTGAGTGCCGGGCAGTCTTTGAATCAGGGAGTCAACGTTTTGTCGAGGACAAGCGGCGACGATTCCCAAACGCTCATCACCACGGCGTTGGGTTGGATAGAAGATTGGGCCAACAAAGGGTTCTTTGCCGGGATTGAATTACGTACGCATGATCGTCTTACTGCTGGACAATGATGTTGGCATGGCGCGCAACCTGCTGCCAGTTTCCCGTTTAATGGTAATGACGACTTCCGAAGCTTGGTTTAGCCTGCGCTGCCACGCTCGGACCAAACGAAAGAAGCACGAGTAAGACAAGAAAAATCGGTTTAGTTATCACTATCATCGAGTTTACAGATGACGCCCAACGACCGGCGCGGTGAATACATCCAACCTTCGTTTGAATCAATCAACTTGCGAAACACTCCCCGCGCTCCGCTTATTAGGGCGCGTCACTCAAAGTCATAGTCGAGTGTGATGGAGTAGGGCCCTTGATGCCCGACAGTAAATCCCCCTTCCCCTCTTAGCCCATGTAGATCTCCGGTTCCAGAACCCGGAACAATAATGAGTGTCACTGTCGCCACGCCACCCTGGAAGGTTCCGGTGTGTTGAAACACAAAACTACCCGTGCGCCGCCCACCAACACTGCCCACCACTCGCTCCAGACCGACGAAGCTCGCCGAGCCGTCGTCACGGTACATCATTAAGTATTCAAGTTTTCCTTCTCCTGTGATGTCTCCTTGATAAGACTTAATCACGCTAGCGCGAGTAAGCTTCGGCATACCGTTCATCTCGTTGAAGGGTTTCTCGTCCCAAGCTTTCAACTCGAATGTGCCCTTAGCATGTGCCTTCATATCTGTCGCCTCCCTCATTATTTCGATCTTTCGATTGTCTTTCCCTTTGTCGCGGCGAACGCAAAGACAGAAGCAGTAACTAAAAACACGATAACGGAAATGTGTTTCATACAGGATTCCCCCCAATTAATATGATGATCATGATCACCCGCCTAACGTCAGAGTTGACGAGGCAGCGCGAATCAAAGCACCCTTCGCCGCACCAAGCAAGTTGCGAGAGGCGCTCCCGCCGCTCGCGTTCAAAACTGTTCGGCGTCGCCTTCATTGAACCGCTCACTCACTCTGAACTGGTGGGAAGAATCCAAGGATCGTCGTCCATCTCTTCGACACCCATGAGATAAACCTTATTACCGGCCCACATTGGCTCAACATCTCTGATAAAGACCGCAAACCTTTCATGGATCAGTTTTCCATTTTTATCGTATAAGCGTATGTACCCATTAATCGTGTCTGATCCTTGACCCGGCATGGTAGACACAAATCTTGAAAGCGTTAGGTTCGAATACTTCTGAACATAGTATTGACCGTTGGGACTCCAATAGGGTTGTTGATAGGGCGTTCCTTTCTTCCAAAAGAAAAATGATGCTGTAGCAATGACGCATAACAGGAGAACGAAGGTGAGAAGTAGTTTGCGGTATTTCCTCATTTATCCTCTCACTGCAGTCTGGCGAAGACGCCGAACGTCTGCGCTCAGGCACGTGTGTCTTCGCACGTCGCCTGCAGCGTGTTGTTGGGCGCGACCTGCCTGACGACGCATTTGCGCACATCGCAGCCCGCCCTAGAACCGAGGACGACCGAAAAATAAAACGTAGCCGTCCGCGTCCTTAAGCTCGAATCCACGCAACCCATCATGTGTGTCCTTCAGTGGTTCCGAGAACTCGACCTTGCGCGAGGCAAACTCCGCGGCCAGTACATCCGGATCGGGAACGTAAAGGTAGGCGTCCCAACGGGCTGCTGGTTCTCGCTTGTAGTTGGGAAGCGGATCTACACCGACACTCTTGAGCATGATCATCGCGCCGCCGCGGCACACAATGCCGAAGAACGGGTCATCAGCCGGCTCCTGATACGTGATATCAAACCCAAGCTGATCACGATAGAACGAAAGCGCTGCTGCGGCGTCATGCACAATGAAGAACGGCGAGGCGCTGGAGATTTCCGATTGCATCATATGAGCTCCCACGTGTTCTCTCCGCCCAACGATTTCACCGGGCGCGGGCGAATGCCATTCAATCGTCGCCGGATAAAGTTGGTTGAGAAGCACGCTGCCCCGCGCTCTGGTGCAATGAGTTGTTGAGTGCGTTGCCAAGTGTTGAACGCGTCTTGCGCTCGCTGCTCATTCTTCCTTCCTGAGCGTCACACGTCTGTAAAGCGTCTTATCCGGCATCGTTAAGGTGCCCGTCATCGAATTTCCCTTGACTGTGAATCTCCACACCCGACCGTCATTCTCATTCACGAGCGTGCCGTTCGTTCTGTCGTATGCGTATTTGCCTCGGCCCATGTTGATGGCCTTGCCGTCCACGATCTTATCGGCGCTTACCATCACGTGGTCCGGGTCGCTACCTGTAGAGATGTGGTAAACAACCTTTTCATCACGACAAGCAGAGGGCTTCACCTGACAGATAGACTCGCCTGTCCAGTTACCCGCCAACTGCGTTACATGCTGAGCGAATTCTGTTCTGCCCACCGCACCCTGAACTACGACAAATGACGCAGTCCCGAGCAGCAGCATGATCACCACACTGTGGGCCAGTTCCTTTTGCATCCTGAAAATGTCCATGTCGTTCTCCTCAGGTGAAAGGCGTCAGCACCCAACGTCAGAGTTGACGCGGCGGCGCGAATCAAAGCATCCTTCGCCGCAC
>WNFT01002269.1_pt1 | contig 16481 bp, 16 predicted proteins | sample 5400191 | NCBI WGS metagenome assembly WNFT01 (sample SAMN13153359, study PRJNA577476) | soil metagenome | isolation source: 80 cm saprolite under Madrone tree | place: USA:California | collected 2016-06-14 | reverse complement strand
CGGGGCGCTTGCCGCGCTGACGTTCGCGAGCTACGTGCTGCTCTACACCCCGTTGAAGCGGACGACCTCGCTCAACACACTGGTCGGCGCCGTGCCCGGGGCATTGCCGATCGTCGGCGGCTGGACCGCCGCGGGCGGCAGCCTCGGCGCCGCCGTCGCCGCGCTGTTCTGGATCCTGTTTCTGTGGCAGCTGCCGCATTTCCTCGCGCTCGCCTGGTTGTATCGCGAGGACTATCGCGCCAGCGGCTTGCGCATGCTCAGCGTCGCCGACGATCGGCAATGCCCCGGGCACGGCGCCGACCAGTGTGTTGAGCGAGGTCGTCCGCTTCAACGGGGTGTAGAGCAGCACGTAGCTCGCGAACGTCAGCGCGGCAAGCGCCCCGGTCAGCAGATTGACCGTCGCGCCGAGATACGCGACGCCACCGGCGGTGATCGCCGATGCGAACCAGATCGCGGCGCGCGGCGCCAGGCGCCCCGACGGCAGCGGCCGGCGCCGCGTCCGGGCCATGCGGGCATCGACGTCGCGCTCGCGGATCTGATTCCACGCATTCGTGCCGCCGGCGACGAGCGCCGTCCCGATCAAGGTGTTCGCCAGCAGCAGCAAGTCCACGCGTCCCTGCGCGCCGAGGTAGAACCCCGCGGCGGCGGTGAGGAGCACCAGCTGCGTGATGCGCGGCTTGGTGAGCTCGAGCAGCGACCCGGCTAGAATACTTTCTCCATGATGACCACGGTCACGAGAATCGCCGCGAGCGGCAACGGGACGATGAAGATCAGGCGCAGCCGCCAGCGCTCGAACTTGAGATGCATGAAGAACAGCGCGACGAGCATCGCCTTCCAGATGGCCAGAATGAGCAGCAGGATCAGCTTCGTGTTGCGCCCGACTGGCAGCTTGAACGCCAGGGTCACCTCGGCGATCGTCATCACGAACAGGTACAGCCAGATCCGCATGTAATTCGGCCGAACGTGCACCGTGGGAGAGGGCGTCGTCATAGGGCGCGGGGCCTCCGGGGCCTCAGATCAGGTAGACGATCGTGAACAGGATGATCCATACCAGGTCGACGAAGTGCCAGTACAACCCGATGACCTCAATGCCGCGGTAATCCTGCGGCGAATACTTCTCCGGCAGCACCTTGGTGAAATAGAGATACAGCATGCTGATCACGCCGCACGTCACGTGGAAGCCGTGGAAGCCCGTCATCGTGAAGAACGTGGAGCCGTACAGTCCTGCGACGCCTGCGCCGTACTTCAACGGATCCGCGAGCGCGTGCTCCGCCAACAACGAGCCTTCCCGGTAACCGCTCGGCGTGAAGCCGTGCCCGACGAGCTTGATGTACTCGACCAGCTGGACGCCGACGAATCCCGCGCCGCAGATGATCGTGACGAGCAGCCAGAACTTGAGCCCGCCGTCCTGCAGCAGCTTCCCCGGCACCTTCCGGAGGAAGTACTTCTTGCCGTCCGCGATCGCGGCGTACGCCTTGACCATCGAGACGGACGAGCAGATCAGGAGGAAGGTGTTGAGCCCCGTAAGCGGCACGTTCAACACCGCGCCCGGCTTGGCCCACTCACCCGGCGCACCAAACCGGAGCACGATGTAGGAGCCGATCAACGCCGTGAAGAACATCACATCGCTCGCCAGGAACACCCACATCCCCAGCTTGTTGCTGTACACCCCCGCGCCCGGCTCGGCCGGGAACGGTGGCCGCATCGCGTCCGTCATCGTCGGGGTCTGCACGCTAGTGTCCTCCAGCCGGGAGAGGCGCCGGTACCGGATCTCGGTCGGTGGGCAGCTTCAGGTACTGCGGCAGATAGTCTTTGTCGCCGGCTTCCGGCGCGCTGAACTCGTACGGACCACGGTACACGTTGGGAGTCTTTTCCCAATTGCCGTGCGGCGCGGGATTGGGCAGCGACCACTCCATCCCGTTGTCCTCCCATGGATTCTGCGGCGCTTTCTTGCCGAACTTCAGGCTCCACAGAAAGTTGAACGCGAACAGGAACTGCGTCGCGAACAGCGCGAACGCGGCGTACGAAATGAAGACGTTGAGCGGCTGCTGCGGCTTGAGGAAGGTGTAGATCGTCGGATCGTAGATGCGCCGCATCTGGCCGCCCATGCCGATGATATGCATGGGGAAGAACGTCAGGTTGTAGAAGATGAAGGTCAGCACGAAGTGAATCTTGCCCACCCGTTCGCTCATCATGCGGCCGAACATCTTGGGATACCAGTAGGTCATCGCCGCAAACAGCGCAAACAGCGATCCCCCGAACAGCACATAGTGGATGTGCGCGACGATGAACTGGGTGTCGTGCAGCGGAATATCGACCGGCGTCGCCGCCATGAAGATCCCCGACAGGCCGCCGATGGTGAACATGGAGACGAACCCAATGGCATTCAGCATCGGCACGTGAAAGCGCAGGTTGCCGCGCCACATCGTGCCCATCCAGTTGAACACTTTGATCGCCGACGGCACCGCGATGAGCAGCGTGGACACCATGAACGTCGACCCGAGGGTCGGGTTCATGCCGCTCATGAACATGTGATGGCCCCATACGATCCAGCCGAGGAACGCGATCCCGATGATGGCGAACACCATCGAGTGGTAGCCGAAGATCGGCTTGCGGCTGCCGTTGGCGATGATGTCGGACACCATGCCCATCGCGGGCAGGATCAGGATGTAAACCTCAGGATGGCCGAAGAACCAGAACAGGTGCTGCCACAGCAGAGCCTGTCCGCCGGCGACGGGATCGAAGAAATGCGTGCCGAGGACGTTATCGAACAGCAGCATGATCGCGGCGCCCTGCAGCACCGGCAACGCGAGCACACCGAGGATCGCCGTGATAAAGAGCGCCCAGACGGAGAGCGGCATGCGGAACCACGTCATGCCGGGGGCGCGGAGGTTGATCACCGTTGTGATGTAATTCAGCGACCCCAGTACCGATGACAGCCCCAGCACAACGATCGAGACGCACCAGAGCATCTGGCCGACCGTGACGCCCGAGAGGTCCGGACGCGCCGCGAGCGGCGCGTAATTCGTCCAGCCCGACCGGATCGGGCCGTTCGGCACGAAGAAGCTCGCCGTCATGATCAGACCCGCGAGCAACGCCAGCCAGAACGACGCCATGTTGATGCGCGGGAACGCCATGTCGTGCGTCCCGATCTTCAGCGGAATCAGGAAATTGGCGTATACGCCGACGAGCAGCGGCATGATGGCGAAGAACACCATGAACGTGCCGTGCATCGAGACAAGCTGGACATAGTACTCGGGCAGGATCACCCCATTCACGACCATCGTCTCGGGCAGGATCCCGCCCCCCGGCATGGGTTTGCCCGGGAACCCGAGCTGCCAGCGGATCTGCATCGCCAGCACTCCGCCCACCAGCAGGAAGAACAAGCTGACGAACAGGAACTGGATGCCGATGATCTTGTGGTCGGTCGAGAAGATGTACTTGCGCCAGAAGCTCATCGGCTCGTGATGCGCTTGGGTCGGAGTGTGGGCGACCGTAGTCATTCGGAGCCTCCGGCGGCTTGTTGGGCGAGCCAGGCCTTATACTCATCGGGCTTATGCACGAACACCCGTGCGCGCATCTTGTAATGCCCCATCCCGCATAGCTCAGCGCAGCCGAGCTCGAATTCACCCGTTTTGGTCGCCTCGAACCACGCGGTAATGTTCATCCCCGGCACCGCGTCCTGCTTCAAGCGCCACTCGGGGACGAAGAACGAGTGAATCACGTCCTCGGAGCTCAGCTCGACCGCAAATGGCTGGTTGACGATCACGTGCAGCTGGTTTCGGACCGTGAAATCGTCGGCCGTGCCGAGCTTGTCGTCCGGCCCCGGATACGTCACCTGCCACTCGAACTGCTTGGCATGGACGCCCAGGTGATAAGCGTTCGGCGGGACGCTCTTTTTATCCTTGATCAGCACCCAGTAGTGATTGCTGATCAATCCCAGCGCCACCATGGTCACGGCCGGGATTGCCGTCCAGATCACCTCCGCGCGTGTCGAGCCGTGCGTATAGAAGGCCTTCCGCCCGGGACGCGCGCGGTAGCGGATCACGAACGTGACCAGTCCCACCTCGACAACGACGAGCGCGATTCCCGTGATGATGAGAATCGCCAGAAACAGCGTGTCGATGGGACCGGCGAACGTCGAGCCTGCGTCGGGAAGCCACCAACGCATTCGGGTCTCTCCTCGCGCTAGTGCGCGGCGAAGGTGAAGTTGGCCGTCTTGCTTTCGGTCGCCGCGATCGTCACGGTCGCCGTCTGCGTGCCGAACTTCTCGTGCCATGCCTCGAGCGTGTACGTCCCGGGCGGCAGGCCCTTGATCGAGAAGCTTCCGTCGGGCCCGGTGACCGCGAAGAACGGATCAGGGCGCACGCCGAGGTACGCGTGCATCCAGCCGTGCACGTTGCACTCGAGATTCACCATCACCTCAGGCGCCGCGAACGTACGGGTCGTCTTCATGCCGGCGGACGGCTGGCTCACGTTGAACGGCCGGTTCGCCTTGGCGATCGCCTTGATGTTGTGGAGCACTGGGTCGGAGTTCAGAATCTCGAGCCCCTGGCCGACCATGATCCCGAAGACGTGTGGGTGATAGCGGCAGCCGTTCTGGTCCAGCACGACAGCCGTTGCGGGCGCCGGAAACGTCTGCCCGGCGGGGACGCCGGACTTCACGTACACGAACACGTTGGCGAGGGCGTTGGCCGCGCCGGCCACGACGTTCTCCTCGGTGGGCGTGGTCGGGTACTTCGCCTTGCACGCCGCTTCCTCGCTCATGTCGATTGCCGGGTTGCGGGGCGCGGTGCCGGTAAACTTGACCTTCCCCGTGATCGTCCCACCCGCCGCCGGGACCTCAGCCGTGGGGACTGCGGGTTGGGCCGCCGGCGGTGCGGCCTGGATGGTACCGTCTCCCTTGCTGCACACGGTGAGCAGGAACATCCCGCCCACCACGCTGAAGATTCTGCCGTTCATTGCTGCCTCCGGTATGAAGTCTTCTGCTGCGCGCGCCAGACGACCAGCATGCCCAACCCCAGGGTGAGCACCATGGCGAGCACCGGCGAAATGAACACGCGGGCCGGCACCGGTTCGTCGAGGGCGAGGAAATACCACGTACTGATGGCCATCCGCGTGCCGTGCTCTCCGTTGGACCCGTCCCAGGCGAAGAACGCCACTGGGATGGCACGGCCCGTCCGGAACGGAAGCTGGCTGGCCGTATCGGCTGAAGCAAGTGCGCGCGTGAAGGTCAACCGCCACTGACCGTGGTCGTAGACCGCCTGCACCCCCGGCGCCGAGCCGGCCTGCGGATCGAACCGATCGATCCCGCGAGCGAGACCGGCGACCGCGGCGGTCCGCGAGCTGCTCGACCAGCGCCACTGATAGACGGGCGCGCTGGGACTCCCCATCAGGAAATAGGGCCGCTCCATCCCCGACGGAATGGCGACGGGGAACTGCACGGCCACCTGGTCCGGCCAGGGCGCCGGCTGCTCGCTGGTCGAGTCATCGCTGTCGAGCGTGTTGAGCACGCGGCCAACGTGCGCCAGCCAGGCGGTGTCGGGACTTTGCGATCGGTCGTCCCACACCACGCGGAGGGCGATCGAGTCGGCAGTATGGACGGCTTTGACCCAGACGCCCGTGACGGCCGGCGCGAACCACCGTTCCTTGCGGATGACCTGGCCCACGAGCGGGAACCAGTACCCGGCGACCGACGTCCAGGCCGAATCGTCCGGCGAGTGCGGCAGGGCTTTGGTCACGAGCGGCGCGTGGATCACGTCGCGCACCACGGGCTGCTCCTGCGGCGACAGGCTGCGCACATACTGCGCGACGCGCCACAACTGCTCGTCGGTGAGAAACTTGTTCTCCACGAGATCGCTGAACGACGGCATCGGCGTGCCATCGAGGCCGGTGCGCAGCCGGTGGTAAATGTCTTCCGCCGTGCCGCCGCCGTTGAACCGCCAGTTCTCGTGCAGGTCGGCGGCGAAGATCGGATGGCCCGCGTCGTCCTTGAGCGTCGGGGCCGACGGCCCGTCGCCCCGTCCCAGATCGCCGTGGCACTTGCGGCACCCGATCGAGTCGTAGAACTGGCGGCCGACGCGCAATGCATCGGCGCCGCCGCCGCCTCCGGGCGCACTCCCGAAGACAACCGGTTGCGGCCGCTGCGTGGTGTCGGCGAAGTACGGGCTAAACGTCTTGATGTACGCGAGCACGTCCCGCCGCTGCCGATCGGAGAGCCGAGTCTTCCACGCGGGCATCGCCGTCCCGGGCAGCCCTTCATCTATAGAGCGCAGCAGATCGGCGTCGGTGGGAAGCTGGCCGGAGGGCGTCGAACGTATTTGGTACAGGGCGTTGCCCGTGAAGTCGCGCGGCGGCGGGATCATATGGCGGGCGCCCTCGCCGTCGCCCTTGCCGTCCACGCCGTGGCAACCGGCACACCATTTCCGGTACACTTCTTTTCCCGCTGATGTGTCCTGGGGGAAGGGGGACGCGGGAAGGGGGACGGGTAAGCCAAACACCAACACGAAGAGCGCTGCGGTCGCAACGCTCGCTCGCAGTACCCTTCCCCCTTCCCCCTTCCCCCGTCCCCTCATTTCGCGGTGACCTCCCACGTCCTCGGCTTCGAGCCCGTCTGATCATAGAGGAACAGCACCACCGACCAGATCTCATCCTCGGTCAGGAACTCTTCCCATGCCGGCATCGCCGAATTCCACGGCGTCCCTTCGCGCGGCAGCCCCGGCCCGCCCTTCGCCACGCGCCAAAACACGAAGCTCTCGGTCAGCTGCGCGATGGTGCCGTTGTCCTGGAAGTTGGCGGGCAGCGGATTGAGTCCCGAGGCGAAGTGGCCCTGGCCGTCCAGATGATCGCCGTGGCAAGGCACGCAGTTCTGATAGTAGATGCGACGACCCTCGGCGAGGTGCGCCGCCATGTCACCAGAGCGGCGCAGCGGATTGTCCAGTCCGACCAGGTTGATCGTCTTGCCACGGAACGTGATCTGCGACGGTGGAGCCGGATGGATCGACCGCAGGTTGGGCGGCGCGGCGACGCTGGCCTTGACCTGACTGTAGGTCAGGCAGCCGACCATCAGGGTCACGGCGGCGAGCAAGGCCGTACGCACGACCTTGAGACGCGGCTGGATGAGCACCTCGTGCAGCGGCTCCTTGAACAGGGTCCAGCGCGCTTCGTCATCACTCACCCAGATCAGGATCCCGACGAACACCGTCGCCATGTACTGCAGCACGACGCTCTTCGGCACCATCGCGCTGCCCGGCAGCACCGGGATGACGAAGACGATGACGAGATACGCGAGCACCAACAGCAGGACCGCCTGCCAGAACGGGTGCTTGAGGTAGGCTCTCACTTGTGCCCCGCCAGGAACTGCACCAACGCCTCCAGCTGCTCGCCAGTGAGCTGGTGGCCAAACGTCTTCGGCATGACGCCCTTGAACTTCTCGTATCCCTTCGCCGTCTTGGCGTCGGGGAGCAGGATCGACTCGCGGATCAGGTTTGCCGACAGCCGCGAGCCGACGTGCGTGAGATCCGGTCCGATCGCGCCGCCTTCGCCGTTGATCTTGTGACAGCCGGTGCAGCCCGCGCCGCGAATCATGGTCATCGGATCGGTGGAACCACCAGCAATCCCGGGCGCCCCGCCCGCCCCGCCCGCCCCTGAACCACCGGCGGCAGGGGCGGCTGAGGCGGCAGGGATGTCTGACGCGGTCACGTCCACCGTCCCGCCGTTCGACTCGAGGAACGCCACCAGCGCCCAGATCTGCTGCGGTGACAGGATCCGGCCCATCTCCGGCATGATGGGCTCATATCCCGTCACGACGTAGGCGCGCGGGCTGGTGAGCGACTCGTAGAGGTACGCCTTGCAGTCTTTGCCGGCTTCCCGCTTGCCGCAGCGCGCGCCGATCGGGCCCTGCCCTTTTTCGTCGGTCAACAGGTTCGGGGCGCGCGTGCCGAGTCCGTGACAGGCGGTGCAGCCGCCCGCGCCGTGATAGAGCTGGTCGCCGGCGCTCGTGAGCTGCTCGGGCGTCACATTGGCTCCGAGGGTCAACGCGTGCGGCACTTCCGACTGGACCTGGGGGATCTTGTTCGCGATCAGTGTATAGAGCGCCAGCGTGCCGAGCACGACGCCGAAGATGCGGAGATTAATGGCCCACATGCGGCGCCTCCACGGTCGACGGCACGAACGTCGATTTCTCGGCGAGCCCGCCGAGCCAGAAGATGAAGCCAACCAGCGACAGGAAGATCAGCACGCAGGTGCTGATCATGATCGCCGCGTAGCCTAAGGCGGGCGTTGCGGCGTAGGGCGTCATGTCCCGCATGACTCCGTACACGTGCCAATGCTGGCGGATGCCGCTACGCGCGAATCCCATCAGTCCCATCAGCCACGTAAACGTGACGGCGAGGATGAAGAGCGCATACTGTGAACGCGCCGGCATCTTGCCCCACTGGATCGCGCCGAGCGACTGCGCGCCCCGGGCCATGAGCACATCGATGACCGTGACGAAGATGATGCAGGCCAAGACCGCACCGACTTGATAGACCGAGTACCCGATCCGGACGATCGCCTCGACGAAATAGCCGCGAATCCCGAAGAACAGCACGATGGCGGCGGCGATCACGAACATCCCCGCCTGGATGCGCGTGCCGGTCTTCGCCCACGGCACCACTTGCCGGATATTGGCCCGGCGATACAGCAGGAAGGAGAGGAACGTCGACAGAATCATCAGGTTGACGGCGGTGTTCTTGGCGCTCATCACGCCGAGTGCGCCGAGCAGCGGGTGGTGGGAGCCGCCCATCGCCGCCAGCTCGCGCGAGTCCGCGATCATCGTGTGCGGCGTGCCCCACACGAGCGCGCCGAGGACCAGCACGACCAGCAGCCATTTCGTGTACGGCCGGAAGCGTTCGGCGCCGGGGATCCGCGCCATCCCGACCCAGAGGTAGTAATTGCCGGCGAGGAACAGCACCGCGATGAGAAAGGCCTGGATCACCCACAGCCAGCTCATGAAGCCGCCCATCATGGTGATGCCCAACGACTGGTCGTACTGGTAGATCTCGCGGCCCAGCCAGTAGCCGGCGAAGGGCAGTACGATCAGCGCCGACATAGCGATGAAGTTGCCGACGTAGCCCATCCAGTCGTAGTGCGCCCGCTCCTCTTCGGTGCGCGCGGCGAGGAAGCGGTAGCTCGCATACGCCCCCACGATCGCCCCGCCGAACACGACGTTGCCGATCAAGCGGTGAATGTTGATCGGCATCCAGGTGTGATTCAGGATCGCGTGCCAGATCTTGATGCTGGTGGGGGACGTCTCGGGGGTGATGTCGCGCGGCGGCGTCATCATGTACGTGAGCCACGAGTCGGCGATGAACATCACGATCGTGCCCCAGACGTTCAGCAAAATACCGAGACACCAGTGCACGATCTTGGCCCGGCCGTACTTCCACCGGTCCCAGCCGTAATAGTAGAGGTACAGCGTGAACGACTCGAAGAAGAAGATCGAGACGTACACCCACATCGACGGGCCGAAAATGGCCGTCATGTAGGCCCAGAACTTGGGATACAGCGTGGCCAGGAGGAAGACGAACACGGCACCCCAGATCGCGGTCGCGCTGTAGGCGATCAGCAGCAGCCGCGTGAATTCCTTCGACAACCGGTCGTAACGCTGGTCCTTGCCGAAGATGCCGATCGCCTCGGCCACCACGGCGAAGATCGGCACGCCCAGCACGAATGCCGCGAACATCAGATGGATCTCCGCCGCGATCCAGATGGCGTCGCGGCTGCCGATCACCGGGAAGTCGCGATACGCGCCGGTGGTGTCGGCCACGGCCTGGAGCAGCATCATGCCGTCAGCCATCAGCCGTCAGCCTCCGTGACGAAGAAGGGCTGCCGACGGGAGAAATCGATCGGCATCGCGTTGCGGATTTCGCCCAGCAGCTCGGGCGTGATTTCGTGCAGGCCCCGTTCGCGCGCCCAATCCTCCACGCGCTTGGCGACGACGCCGCGCACGAACGACGGGATACGATCGAGCCGCGACCGCGCGGCGGCGGACCACGTCAGGGCGGGGATGAACTCCTGCCCGTACGAGACCTCGTGCCGCGGCTCGAGCACCGCCGCCCCCGCGGGTTCGTAGACGCAGGACGGGTCGGCGGCGAGCACATCGCCGGACTGCGCGAACGCGCGCGCGCGACAGCCGCCGCACAGCTTCTGGTACTCGCAGCGGCCGCATTTGCCGCCCAGCGTCCCCTCCCGCAGCTGCTGGAACAGCGGCGCGGTGCGCCAGATCTCGCCAAAACTCTGCGCGCGCAGGTCGCCGGCGACCTCGGGGAGGTAGGGGCAGGGCGTGAGTTTGCCGTCGGGGGTGATGCGGCAGTACTGCGTGCCGCAGGGACAGCGCGTCTCGTAATTCAGAATCGGAGACTCGGGATCGGCCGTATGCACGTGCCGCATGAAATGCGGCGCGCACTTGGCGCGAATCATCATCTGGCCGCGGTACTGGCGTTGCCAGCGCGCGAGATCGGCGAGGATCGCCTCGTACTCGGCCGGCGCCAGGTCGGACAACCCGGCGCCCCGTCCCGTGGCGACCAGGAAGTAGCAGTTGAACGCCACGGCGCCCTGCTCTGCCGACCACTGCGCTACCCGCTCCAGCTCGGCGCGATTCCCCTTGGTCGCCGTCGTCTGGATGATGAAATCGAGGCGCTGCGCGCGCAGCCGGCCCAGCGCTGCGATCGTGTCCTCGAGCGAGCCTTTGCCGTGGCGGAAGTTGTCGTGGTAGGTCGGCCGCAACGAATCGATCGAGACGGCGACGCCGCGCACGCCGGCCGCCTTGAGCGCGGCGATCCGCTCGTCCGTCAACAGCGTGCCGTTCGTCCCCACCACCACGGTCGCGCCGTGCTGCGAGGCGTACGCGGCGATCTGCGTGAGGTCGGAGCGCAGCAGCGGCTCGCCACCCGACAGAATCAGCAGCGGTGCCGGATTCACGGCGAGCAGCTCGTCTACGATCCGCAGGCACTCACTCGTCGCGAGCTCCGCCGTCGCGCTCTCGTGTGGCCCGGCCGAGATGTAACAATGGGCGCACTCGAGGTTGCAGCGCCGCGTGAGGTTCCAGGCGACGACGTGTGGGACGTGGCTCACTGCAGCAGTTTCTCAACCGCCCGTTTCGCCTCTTCGGGCGTCACCGTCTTCATGTCGACGGGGCACTTGTCCATCTTCGCTTCGATGTCCCGGATGGGGCAGCGCGTGATCCCCTGCGCCTTGGCTTCCTCGATGAAGGCTTGAAGGGAAGAAGCCTCGCCGCGGATCTGTTTAGCCCGAAGCTCAGTGAACATGGCCATCATCGTGTCCACGTCGAACTCGTCGGCCTCGATCATCGCCTGCTTGTTGTCGTCCATGACGTGCGTCGTGACGCGCCAGATGTTGTGGTTGCGGGCGAAGCGCTCGACCGTGTTCCGCGCGAGGGGGCGCGCGATCAGCGGCACGAGCTGCAGCCGCTGCCACCCCTCTTCGGTCCAGACGATCGGGTCGGTGGCGACGCGCGGCCGCTTCGAGACCGCGCCCGTAACCGGGCATTTGGTCTCGACTTCGGGGACCTGAGGCTCGGGATCGGCGTCGTGCCCCTGCACCTTGGTCGCCTTCATCTGCTCGGTCGCCTTCACCTCGGCGAGCGCGATCTCTTCGGCACTGCCGATGCCCATGATCAGCTGCATGTGCGTGGGCAGCAGCTTCTGAATGGCTTCGTCGAGCCACTTGTTCGTGACGGTCGGCGGCGGACCGGCATTCCCCACCTTCTCGAGTACGTACTCTTCGACGGCGCGGCGCGCGATCCCCTGCGCGAACGGCGGTACACGGAGAATCCGCACTTCGGCTTCCGGCGCCCAGGGCAGACCGGCCTGACCGTCTTCTTCGATCCAGGGAATGTCCTCGGGCCGCACTCCCACCACACCCGTCAGCAGCACCGAGCACGGCGCCAGCCGCAGGAGATTCTCCGCCTGCGATCCCAGCTCGGTGTTTTCGACGCGATGCGCCCCGTGGCGCCCGATCACCAGCAGTGACGGCTTGATCTCCTCCACCCACTGCATGATGACCTGGAACGGCTTGCCGATGAGGATCTGCGTCTTGAGCGGCACGTCGGGATACTGCTGCGCCATCACCTCGGCGCGCTTCAAGTTCGCCTGGCAGAGCTTGAGGAGCCCCTTGTCGATGATGTTGTTGTGGAGCTCTTCCTGCTCTTCGAACTTGAACACCTTCGACGCCTGATACGAGAGCACGTCCTTGATGTTGTGGAAGACGACGTGGTGATACTCCACGTCGAACGCGCTGCAGACAAACAGCGAGCCGCCGAACTCCTGGGCCAGCTCGAGTGCCGCCTTCATCGCCTTGTAGCTGTAGGACGATCCATCGACGCAGACCAGGAACCGGCCCCTCTGGATCGGCTGCTGGTCGCGCACGATCAGCACGTCCTTCTCGATGTCGCGCAACACCCGCGCGACGACGCCGCCGAGCTGCGAGAACGGCTGGCGGCCGAGTCCGTGGGCACCGATGGCGAGGAGATCGTACTGGCGTCCCGACGAGCCAACGAGACGGGCGGCCGCATCCTCGTCTTCGGCGACGAGCCGGCCATTTTCGCCGAGCTTGACGTCGCTGCGGACCTTGTCGCCGCCGTCGTAACCCGCGGCGCGATTCGGATCGAACCCGATCAGGCCGGGCAGGCGTCCCGCGCCGCGGTTCACTTCGTTGACGATCTCTTCGTAGTTGATGCCTTCGAGCAGCTGGCGGGCGAGCGGCACGCTGGCCGATTCGCAGCGCTTGCCCAGCTGATCGAGAAAGCTGTCGGCGATGAGCTGCAGTCCCTTCTCGATCAGCTTGTCGTGGATCTTGCGCTGTTTCTTGATCTCTTCGGGCGTCTGGAACTGGGCGGGGAGGCCGGTCTCGAGCTGGCGGAAGCGGACATCGTGGAGGCGGGCGGCGTAGACATGGTTACCGGTGATTCTGCCGCCTGTTTTCCTACACATCTCAATGGCACGGTCGACAGCCCAATCGGAGTGCTGCGAGTTGTCGACGGGAACGAAAATCTCGCGGTACACCACTACCTCCCCGAGTAACGCCGCTCGAGCGGGCCTGAAACTCTAGATGTCGGTGTGGATGCCGTCAGAGTTAAGGGATATGTGCGCGAGTCCCGAGGCTGTCAAGGAACTTGTTCACAAGCCGCGGGGACAATTTGGGTCCCGGTTTCGTTCCAAACCGTAATCGCATCCACCGGGCAGGCGTCACACGCGCGCAATAACCGCTCCCGCTCGACGGCATCCGGCTTCACGAACACGGCCGTCCCGCTGTCATCCAGCACGAACGCTTCCGGAGCTTCCGTGATGCAGTCGCCGAAGCCGACGCACAGGGTGCGGTCGATGCGCACGCGCAGCGCGCCGACGCTACGCTCCTCGAAGTCGCTCACATCCCTTCCAGGCCCAGCTCGGCGCGGGCGGTGTCCATGATGGCGGGCGTGATCTCCGGGATACCGCGTTCCTTTGCGTAATCGGCGTAGATCTTCTTCACCATGCCGCGCACAAAGCTCGGCACCCGGCTCAAGCGCTCCTGAGCATCAGAGGACCACGCCGGACCGCCCGTCATCACATTTGCCCGCACCATTTCAAAAGGTTCGCTCGGCACCGTCCGCCCACCGATTTCCACACCCAGCGAGGACACGAGCTGCGTCTCCATCGGATTCGTGAGCATGGCCACCACGCGGCCGCACTTCGGGCACTTGAAGGTCGCGGCCAGCGTCCCGTCGCCGGGAAGCTGCCGCTCCCCGAACGCCATCTGCTGGTCGCATTCGACGCAGAGAAACTTCATAACCGAGATCCGAGCGCGGACCAGGTGTCTGGTGTCGGGTGCCAGGGGATGCGTGCGAGCACTGGAGACGCAAACTCCCGGGCGAGATCGTCCGCAGCGGTGCCGGCGAACTCTCGGCCCACCATGTTCTCCACGATGCCGAGCAGCTCCGAGCCGCGTTCCACCGCTGCGCGCATCGCGCGGCGCACGGCATCTCGCGATTCTGGCGTCGGGATCGTCACGGTCAGCGCGGCTGGCGGATGCCCCAGGATGTCGCACAACTCCACGTAGCGCTGCATGCCCGGCGGCAGGTCGAGCAACAGGAAGTCGAGCGTGCCCCACTCGACATCGCCCAGGAATTCCCGCAGCGCCGACGCTTCCATCGCCCCCCGCCACACGAAGCTCTCGGCGGCAGGACCGTTGAAGGCCAGGGGAGCGCCCTCATCCAGGAATTGGCCCATGGAAATGCATTTCACGCCGTCGAGGCCGATCGCCGGCGGCCGAGCGGTGGCCGGTGCCTGCAGCAGCCCGGGGATCGTCGGCCCGTTCAGGTCGGCATCGAGCACACCCACGCTCCGGCCGCCCCGGGCCAGCGCGCGTGCCAAGTGCGCCGTGACAAAGCTCTTCCCCACGCCCCCTTTCCCGCTCATCACCGCCACGATGCGCCCCACGCCGGCGAGGCGCTCCGCCACGCGCTTGCGCTGGGCGCCGATCTGGTCGGCCAAGCCGGAGCGGTCGGGATCGGTGAGTTGGTGGTAGGTGCGCATCAGGCTAAAAGCTAGCCGGTGAGGCGGTTCGTCGGTTAGTATCCTGCATGATCGAAGGGCTCAAGCAGAAGCTCCAGGCCGAAGTTGAACGGCTGAATCATGAGATCTCTTTCGTCTTGCCGAAGGAGATCGAAAAGGCGCGCGCGCACGGCGACCTGCGGGAGAATTCCGAGTACAAGGCGGCGCTGGAGCGACAGCAATTCGCGCAGGCGCGCGTGCATCATTTGCGCCTGCGGCTGTCGAAACTGTCCGATGTCCGCGAGCAAGACATTCCGCGCGACCGTGTGGGATTCGGATCGCGGGTGACGGTGGAGGACCTCGACACGAAGAAGAAGGAGGTCTATGCCCTGACCCTCGGCGAGTTCATCGAGGGCGAGGACGGCGCGGTAGAGATGCCGGTCTCGATGGCGTCCCCGCTCGGGAAGGCATTGCTCGGCGGAAAAGTGGGGCAGAAAGTGGACATCACGCTCCCCATGGGCAAGCGCAAACTCAAGATTGTGAGCTTGGATACCGTGCACGACCTGGCGGGGTCTTGACTAAAACCTTTTCGTGATGTCACTTAGACACACGAACGCATGATCAGAACTGTGGGAGAGGCACCAATGGCGATGCGCCTGCTGACCGCTGCGGCGGTCTTCTTGCTTTCCGTCCCTGGGCTCGCGGCTCAGGCCGACCCCGACCATCCGGTGGCCGGCGGCGGGACGTTACCCGCCGGTTGGCGCGTGCGCACCGAGCCGAATCGGCAGACCGGCCAACCGGCGTCGCTCGACAACGTCAAGTTCACGAGCATGGGCGATGGTTTGCATACCACGGTCGGGCCGGCCGCGATCTACTGGCGCGATCGCGACACGATCTCCAGCACCTACCATGTCGTGGCCAAGCTGGCGCAGATGAAGAATCCCGCGCATCCCGAAGCATTCGGCATCTTCATCGGCGGGAAGAACCTCGCCGACTCGGGCCAGACCTACACTTATTTCCTGGTTCGTCCGATCGACGGGATGTACTCGATCCGCCGGCGCGCCAGCTACACCACGCGGCCCACTGCCGTGGTCGAGTGGACCGCGAGCGATGCCGTCACGAAGGCCGACTCGGGCGGCCGGGCGACGAACGAGCTGAGCATCCTGGTCCAGGGTGGCAAAGCGAAGTTCATGGTAAACGGGAAAGAGGTCTATACCGGCGACGCCGCGAGCCTCGATGTGAACGGGGTTGTGGGTTACCGGGTCAATCACAATCTCGACGTCCATCTCGGACCGCTCGGGATTCATAAGATGTGACCGCGATAACCCCGGCAGCAGACGACGACCGCTTTTCGTTCACGCCCTTCACGCGGCATCCGTTCTTCGCGTACGTCAACCGCTGGATTCTGGAGCGGGTGATTTGTCCGGGCCGTGAGGTGATCGTCGACCTCGGTTGCGGCCCCGGCGCCATCACGGAGCTCATCCTCGAGCGCGTGCGCGACCAGCAGCCGCCGCCCCACGTCATCGGGGTCGATCCCTCTTCATCCGCTCTCGCCAAGGCGCGCGCGGCAATCTCCTCCAGGTTCGCCGAGTTCGTGCAGGGCAGCGCCGAATGGCTGTCCAAGCTCGTGAAGTCAGCCGACGCGGTCGTCTTCCTCAACGCCATTCATTTGATGCCCGACAAGGAACAGGTGCTGAAGGAGATCCGGCGCGTGCTGAAGCCGGGCGGGTTGCTCGCGTTCAACAGCACGTTCTTCAACGGAGCGTATGTCGAGGGGACGAGCGGCTTCTGGCGGCGCTGGGTCGTGCGCTCGGTGCAAACGCTCCGGGAAAAAGGTATCGAGGTCAAGCACAGCGGCCATGCCGCCGCGATGGAATGGTTCTCCGCCGATCAGTACAAGGCGGCCTGTACCGCGGCGGGTTTGCGTCCCACCACGGTCGAGCTGCTACG
>WNFT01002268.1_pt1 | contig 16485 bp, 9 predicted proteins | sample 5400191 | NCBI WGS metagenome assembly WNFT01 (sample SAMN13153359, study PRJNA577476) | soil metagenome | isolation source: 80 cm saprolite under Madrone tree | place: USA:California | collected 2016-06-14 | reverse complement strand
GGTGCCACCAGCGCAGCGCCGTACTGTAACTAATTCCCTGTTGTTTCGCATATTGGCTCAACTTCATGGGAAAAGTATCCCACATTCGCTATCGCTTGACAACATTTGCTAGCATTTCTTAAAAACGGTTTTAACACCTGACAAAAATAGCAAAAACTGCCAGGTTATCCACAGTGAATGTGGATAACCTGGCAGAAATTGTGCAAAACTAGCACGTCGTGCTTCAGAATCCAGTTACTACCGTCGAGAATGCACGGTCTGAATAGCCGCTATCCACCTGCGTGAACAGGTTGTACACGCGCAGGAGTTCGCCGACGCTGAGCGCAGAAGCAACGTTATACCCGCTCACGTGGGGTGCATCACCGGAGAATACCTCGCCGATCATCCCCAGCATGTCTTCATTGAGCTGTTTACGGAATGGTTCCAGCACCTCGATGGCTTTTTGCTGTATGCGCCGCGCCAGCTCTCGAGGGCAACCTTGCTGGTCTGTTCCAGCATGAGCCGAAGGGGAAGATGCTGAGCTTTCTACACGGAGCCATGCATCTGCGTATGGCCCGATCAACCAGGGCCAGGCGCTTCCCTGGTGCAGTGCTCGCTGCTGCTTATCCTGGTTGCCCTGGAGCTGACCTCGATATCCTGCTTCCCGCGGAGCCAGCGTGCGTAAGCCATAGGGCGTCAGCAGATGCTGCGTCACAAGTTCGAGTACTGCATGCCGATACTCTTCATCTAATACGGGATGGCGCAGTGACAGCGCCAACAATTGGTTTGGACGGAATGTCGCATCGTCGCCACCTGGCCCGTCGACTACATCATAGAGATAGTTGCCATCGGCGTGCCAGAAGCGCTGCTGAAAGCTCTGTTTGCAGCGTTCACTCTCTTCCTGATAAGAGGTCGTCATATAGTTGATTTGTCCCCTTCTATATAACGGTTGCGACCACTCGTGCATGAGCGAGAGTGCATGATACCACAAGGCATTGACCTCAACGGGTTTGCCCTGGCGCGGGGTGACAGGGGCATTATTGACGATGGCGTTCATCCAGGTGAGCGCCTTTCCCGGCTGTTGCGCTTGCAGCAGCCCATCTTCGGGATCGACCCGTATACCATTGTAGGTGCCCTCTCTATACCAGCGCATGCTCTCGACAAGACGCTGATACAGCTCGTCGAGCAGTTCATAGTCATGGGTGACGCGCAGATAATGGTCGAGGGCGTAGAAGTACCAGAGCGTCGTATCGACGCTGCCATAGTCCGTTTCTTCCAGCGGGCGTCCATATGCTGGCAAGCGGTCGGGTAACATTCCTTGTTTGAAGTAGCGTGCAATACTGCGCAGCAAACGCCGGGCCTCATCATAGCGGCCTGCTGCCAGTGTCAATCCAGGAAGGGCTATCAGTGTCACCCGAGTACTCTCTTCCATGTTGTAATACGCCGGGATCACAAAAGGAATGTTCTCTCGCTCCTGGAAGAACGATAACTGACCACCCACAGGTGGCAGGCTGCGCTGTGCCAGGAAATGCTCTCCTGCTTGCACAAGCAGCCGCAGGTACTCCTCGCCTTGCGCATAGGCATCAGAGGAAGTTGTGGTGGTGCTGGCGAAAGGGAGTACTCGCAACTGCTGTGTTGTTTCGCCACCTTCGCCGAAGTAGCGTTGTGGGTGCAAGGTAGCATGCTGGTGCTCTACGCTGCGCTTGTAGAAACGATCAAGTTGGCCTGGGCTGAACGTCTGTGTCGACAGTTCTTCAGCAGTAACGATGATGGTCAATGTCGCATCGTCAGCGGGCCACAGTTTGGTGCGGATGACCCCGGGAAGGTAGAGATCGTCCATGGGTGGAAGTCCCGCTGCTTGATCATGTCTGCGCAAGAATCGCCAGTACCACACCCCGGTGGGAATAAAGGTGGTCTGGCTCTCGGGATGGCCGGCGGCAAAGATGTGATACGGATGCGCTCCGTCCCAGGCACGAATAGTGCAACCGGCCACTCCCTTTGGAAGCGTTATCTGCTGTTGTTGCTCATCCTGTTCGGTATGATGGACTTGCATCTGAAACTGCCAGTCATGGTTCCCATATTGGGGCTGCTGATATGAACGATAGGCCGAATAGGGAAGCAGTGTCAGGGAGAGTGTGCGCTGTGTCGCCTCAACGTATCCCTGATAGCGAGTATGATTACTGCTTGACCCTCTCACGCTCCTGGTTCTTTCATATGCTGAGCTGGGAGGTGCAGTTCGTAACACACGATATTGGATGTAGGTTGTATTATAGCCTTGAGGCATCCAGATGCGTTTTTCGAGCACGATGCCATCAATACCACCCAGATGGTAGGTAAAGACGGGAAAACCTTCTTCAAGGCGAAACGTCTCCAGGTGGGCAAAGCCCGATGGGTTGAATGTCCCATCCCGATACTCGTTCGTACCTAGATAGTAGATGCGCTGATCGAATAGAATCTCTTCGTCGAGCTTTGCCAGCAAAAGCTGTGGGGCTGCTGTCTCAAGTGGCGAAGCCACCAGCAAGCCATGCTGCATGCGCGTCAGGACTCCTGCGACTGTCCCGGCTGCATATCCCCCCAGACCGTTTGTCACGAGCCATTCACGCGAGATGGTCTCGTTCAAATCATGGCACATACTGCGATCAAATGCAATGGGCATCTTTGCCCCTCCAAGCTCTTGTATTAGTACGCTCTCCTCTCGCACTGCTATCTAGTGTATCACAACATTTCCCCAGAAACACTATATTTTCGTGCTTTTTTCACAATGTCACACAAATGCCTGCATATCGTGATATACAAGTGCTTTACGTCGTGACTTATGGCTGTGAAGGAACGTAGTAACAATGAGGAAAGAAGATTTTCTTAAGGAATCACCTTTCCTTGTCGTCGGCCTCAGAGGTATGCTACACTACGTTTAACTTCACTCGGTATTTTCGTTTAGAGGAGGTAATCTTCATGGCATCTTTTTCCTGCAAAACACGCGGACGATGCACGTCATTTGGTATGCTGCTGGTAGGAAGCCTGCTGGTGTTGTCCCTGCTGCTTGCGGCCTGCGGTGGTGGTGGGAGTACAACCACTGGAAATGCTCCCACGCCTAACCCTGCAACGCCGACGGTTGCACCCCCAAACGACCTGATCACCCCAGGCGTTTTAACTGTAGGGAGTGATACGACGTACCCACCGCAAGAATCTATTGATCCCGCGACCAATAAGGCTGTCGGCTTTGATATCGATTTGATCACTGCGGTTGCTCAGCGCATGGGCCTGCAAGCGAAAATTGTCACGACGAAATTTGATACAATCATTGATAGTCTGGTAGCCAAACGATTTGATGTCGTGATGTCGGCGGTGAGCGTGACACCAGAACGCCAGAAGAAGGTCGCTTTCGTGCCGTACTTCAATGCCGGTGAGTCGCTCCTGGTGCAGCAGGGTAACCCTAAGAACCTTAAGGCCCCTGCTGATCTGTGTGGCTTGCCTGTTGGCGTACAGGATGGCACCATTGAGCAGACCGACCTGCAAACTGCTAGTAACGCTTGTAAAAAGATGGGCAAGCCTCCCATTAAGCTCACCGTTCTGCAAGATCAGACCGCTGTTGTACAATTGTTAGCAAATAACCGCGTCGTGGCAACCTATCAGGACTCACCTGTCACCGATTACTACATCAAACAGCATCCTGGTCAATTCCAGGTGGGCGGTTCTGTGATAGGTGCTGGTCCCGAAGGGATTGTTGTACGCAAAGGCGATACATCCATGCTCGATGCTGTGCAGACAGCATTGAAACAGTTGAAACAGGATGGCACATACCATCAGCTCATCTTGAAGTGGGGTCTCACGAACGAGGAACTTACTGCGGTTGATCCGCGCGTCAGGAACGCCTAGTACTGTCTTTCTTCTCGTTGCTCGTCAAGAGAAGACACCTGAAGTCTTCTCTTGGAGACTCCTCACTGCACGTCACGTCACGTGACGTGCTCGATAAATCGGCACTCTACGGCAGTTCGCAGGCATTCGGTGGGGAGTGTGGGTATTGCCGCCGCAGACGGCAATACCCACACTCCCCACCAGAGTAAAAGAGGGTCATGAACCCCCGCATGGAATGCGGGGGCTTGCAGCTTCCCACACGGGGTGCTGTAGGCCCGGAACATGACCAGACTCAGGCTTGAAACAGAGCCTCCGTTACGGGAGAAACTAGGTACGTTGGGGTGCGCGGCCAGCCCCAACCGCTACGGTGCAGCGTTAAACAGAGGTAACGGGTTAACTCAGTGCGTTGCACGCTAAACCTCTCAGTAACTTTGTCGAGGCCGTGCGCCGTATCGGCGCGAGTTGGATGCTCCCCATAGGGGAGAGAGGTTGAGAGTCATGACCTCTAGGACGATGGCTTACTTAGCGGGGAAACCCAAAGAGGACAGGAGCATGCCAGACGAAAGCAGACAAGCCCGAAGGTATGTAGGGTCGTGCGGTCTGCAAGTCCTGCACGCACGGTGAAACTGAGTTTGTTGAACCCAAGCTTCCAGCGATGCAAACAATCATCCATCGTAGCATACCTGGAACGATGATGCCGTAAAGCGCGCTCCGTTGACCTCAAGCGCGTAACACTCTCTGCGGCAAGCGACCGATAGCGAACCGGTTCAAGGAAGCGAACGGGCACCTAAATGTGCTAAACGTCTAATCCGCGTAAATACGGGATGACCTACGGGTGGCGACACCTATGGTCACGGAACCCTCATAGTAGGGAGTGCTCTCACCAGCACGAACGAAGGGGCAGTCTCCGAAGGGAGACGAGAGTTAGCCCTTTGATAAAGGCTAGCAGGGTAGGTATCGATAAGTTCTACACGAAGAGGTATGCGTAATGCAAAGTGCCGAAACGTATCTCGAACTTATCCGTGAGCGAGGCAAGAAGGGATTGCCTTTGGAACGGGTCTACCGACAATTGTTCAATAAAGACCTCTTCCTTATGGCCTACGGGAAGATTTATCGGAACAAAGGGGCGATGACTCACGGCGTTACCGATGAGACCCCCGACGGCATGTCACTGGAAAAGATTGATGCCATCATCAAAGTGATACGAGATGAACGGTATCAATGGCTCCCAGCACGACGAACCTATATCCCGAAGAAAAACGGGAAGAAAAGGCCGTTAGGCATGCCAGTGTGGTCAGACAAACTGGTGCAAGAAGTTATACGTCTCATTCTTGAAGCGTATTATGAACCCCAGTTCTCTGATCACTCGCATGGATTTCGCCCTGAACGCGGCTGTCACACCGCGCTCAGAGAAATCCATCACACCTGGCTAGGAACTGCATGGTTCATCGAGGGCGATATCTCGCAGTGTTTTGATAGGCTTGATCATGAACTCCTCCTCCAAATCCTGGAGGAAAAGATACATGATGGAAGGTTTCTTAACCTCATGCGAGAACTTTTCGATGCAGGATACATGGAAGATTGGACGTTTAACCGAACGCTGAGCGGAGTACCGCAAGGCGGAATAGTGAGTCCTATTCTTTCAAATATCCTGCTCGATAAATGGGACAAGTTCGTAGAAACCGCCCTTATCCCAAAGTACACCAGAGGGTCCACAAGAGGGCTAAACCAGGAGTATGATAGACTCATGAGCCGCTCAAGGTATCATCGACAAAGAGGGAATGTCGAAAAAGCGGAAGCACTGAGAAAACAAGCTCAAACGCTCCCGTCGCATGATGCAAACGACCCCGACTACCGACGTCTCAAATACGTCCGTTACGCAGATGATTTCCTTCTTGGGTTTAGCGGCCCAAAGTCAGAAGCGGAAGAAATTAAGCAGGCCCTCAGAGATTTCCTGCGCGACGAACTCAAGCTGGAACTCTCGGAGGAGAAAACGCTTATCACGCACGCGAGAAGCGAAGCTGCAAAATTTCTGGGATACGAAGTGACCGTCATCCGAGATGATCCAAAGCGATTTATCACCCAAAAAGGGAGAGATCGCAGAAGTCTGAACGGAAAGATCGGACTCCGTGTGCCAAAAGAAGTAATTGAGGCGAAATGCCAAAGCTACATGCGGAACAAACACCCAATTCACCGAGCAACGCTGCTACAGGAGAGCGATTTCACCATCTTCACCACGTATCAGCTAGAGTTCAGAGGAATGGTGGAGTATTACCGGCTGGCCTATAACCTGGGTACCTTCAACAAGTTGAAGTGGGTCATGGAATACTCACTGCTCAAGACACTGGCAAACAAATTCCGAATGCCGCTGCCGAAAGTAGTGAAGAAATATAGGGCAGAAATAGTGGTAGACGGCAAGAAATACAAAGGATTTCAAGTCAGTATACCACGAAAGGATAAGAAACCGCTGGTAGCCACATGGGGAGGTGTATCGCTATCATGGAATAGCAAGGCAACCCTAGAGGAGCAACCAACAACCGTCAAACGTGGAAATCATTCAGAACTAGTACAGCGACTTCTGGCGGGATACTGTGAACTCTGTGGAGACACAAAGAACGTTGAAGTCCATCATGTACGGGGGATGAAAGACCTCCACACATACCCAGGACGGGAAAAACCAGAATGGGTGAGAAGGATGATAGCCCTGAAACGGAAAACGATGCCCCTCTGTCGAACGTGTCATGAGGACGTAACACATGGACGCCCTCTGAGACGACAAGTAATCGAGCTTGCGGACGTAAAGAAGTTGCAAAAGCAAGCAATGCGGCGATACTAGAGAGCCGTATGCAGTGAAAGCCGCATGTACGGTTCGGAGGGGGGAGGTCGGAAAAGTGCCAGCAATGGTAACTCGTCGGCCCCCTACCCTACACCATCACCCTGGAAACAGGAGGCTCTTTAGGAGCAATTATGAGCAACGTCTTTGTACTCGATACGAACAAAACACCGTTGAATCCCGTGCATCCAGGACGGGCACGGCTTCTGCTCAAGCAGGGCAAAGCTGCTGTCTGGCGAAGGTATCCATTTACTATCATGCTCAAGGAGGCTATAGCAGGCCCGCAGCTTCTCCCATTGCGCCTGAAACTTGATCCTGGGTCCAAGACGACAGGGCTCGCCCTGGTCAATGATGCGACCGGACACGTGGTGTGGGCGGCAGAACTTTCGCATCGGGGACAGGCGATCAAGAAAGCCTTAGATGCTCGCCGTGGGGTTCGTCGTGGGAGACGGCGCCGCCACACGCGCTACAGACAGCCTAGGTTTGCCAACCGGCGCAACCAGAAGAAGGGCTGGCTTCCTCCATCCTTAGAGAGTAGGCTAGCCAATACGCTCACGTGGGTAGCCCGTCTCATGCGCTTGTGTCCGATTGCTGACATGAGCATGGAGTTGGTCAAGTTCGACATGCAACTGCTGGAGAATGCTGAAATGAGTGGCGTGGAGTATCAGCAAGGAACGCTCGCAGGCTACGAACTCAGAGAGTACTTGTTAGAGAAGTGGGGGAGGACGTGTGCCTATTGCGATGCCACCAGGGTGCCGCTCCAAATCGAGCATATCCGCTGCCGCGCCAAGGGTGGCGGCAACCGCACGAGCAATCTCACGCTCGCCTGCGAGCCCTGCAACGTCAAGAAGGGCACGCAAGATATCCGCGAGTTCCTGAAGGGGGCACCCCAACGGCTAGCACGCATCTTAGCACAAGCGAAGACCCCGATCATCGATGCCGCAGCCGTAAACACCACGCGCTGGGCACTCTACGAGCGGATGTCGGCCATAGGACTTCCTGTCGAATGTGGGACAGGGGGACGCACGAAGTACAATCGGACCAAGCTCGGTCTCCCCAAAGCCCATTGGATGGATGCGGCCTGTGTAGGAGCAAGCACGCCAGAGTCTCTTTGCATTGCAGGTGTGGTGCCACTGTTCATTACTGCCACGGGGAGCGGCTGTCGGCAGATGTGTAGCATGGACAAGCGCGGTTTCCCGCGCACGGGTCCCAAGCAGGCGAAGAAGATCAAAGGCTTCCAAACGGGGGACCTGGTGCGAGCGCGGGTGCCCACGGGCAAGTATGCGGGCATCCATGTCGGGCGGGTGCTGGTCCGTGCCACGGGGTCCTTCGATATCCGCACCGCGCATGGGCGCGTGCAAGGGATCAGCTATCGCCATTGCCAGCCCATCCACCGCAATGATGGCTATAGCTACCAGGTCGGAGGGGCAGCATGACCCATCCACCCCCCCTCCAAAAAGGAACGGCCATTCCTCCCCCGCACTCATCTTGGGGGCATCCTGGCCCGCCTTGGTGACTGCTCACCATCTGCGGCGGTTCGCAAGTGGTTTTTTGCTGTGGGTTTGGCGGCCTGCGGCCGCCAAACCCACAGCAAAAAAGACGCGAGCCGCCGCAGGCGGCGAGGAATCCTGAGTAGTTACGAATAAAGGAGGTTTTTATCATGTTTCGCTGGGATGTCGTCTGGCATTTTCTCTTCCAGGACCCTAATTTGCTTTTTCTCAACGCGGCCTGGACAACGCTCTGGTTATCAGTCGTCTCTCAAGCCTGCGGTGTGATCCTGGGTCTCTTTCTTGCTCTGATGCGTATGTCGCGTTTTCCTATCCTGTCGTGGATTGCTGGTGCGTACATCTGGTTCTTTCGTGGGAGCCCGTTGCTGGTCCAGGTGCTGCTTCTGTGGGATGGCCTGCCAAAAATCTTTCCCGCTTTGCTCTTGCCTGACTTTGCCTGTGTTCTCGTTGCTTTCTCACTGAATGAAGGTGCCTACATGGCAGAGATTATCCGCGCCGCCATTACATCAGTCGATACCGGTCAGATGGAGGCAGCGAAGTCCCTGGGCATGCGCTATCCCCTGGCGATGCGTCGTATAGTGCTACCCCAGGCGGCGCGTGTGATTGTGCCACCGCTGGGGAACGAGTTTAATAATATGCTCAAGACGACTTCCATTGCCTCGGTGATTGGTCTGCAAGAACTTACGGGCAGCGCGGAAGTCTATGGCTCACAAGCGTTTGTGATTTTTGAGCTACTGATTGTCGCCACTTTCTATTATCTCCTGCTTACTACAGTATGGGGCTATATCCAGGAATGGATTGAGAAGCGCCTGGACCCCGACCGCGTGGAGACCAACATTGACCTGCGGAACAACAAGGGCTTTGTTGAGCGCTTAGTAGGCTTCGGTGGCTCTCGTTCCGGCGGTACGCTCGTGAGCGGTCGTTAGAAAGGATCAATGGTATGCAACAAGCAGACGGGAACGGCAGCGAGATGGTACGCGCCGAAAAAATCGTCAAGTGCTTTGGCAACCTCACGGTGTTGAACGGGATTGATCTCTCGGTGAAGCGCGGGCAGGTCGTGGTGATTATTGGTCCAAGCGGCTCAGGTAAAACGACGATGCTACGCTGCATTAACCACCTGGAGAAGATCGATGATGGGCGCATCTATATCGAAGGCCAACTGATGGGCTATCGCGAGCAGCATGGGCGACTGGTCGAGGACAGTGAGGCCAACATTGCCCGTGTACGTGCTCAGATCGGCTTTGTGTTTCAGCGCTTTAATCTGTTTCCACATATGACCGCCTTAGAGAATGTGATTGAGGCGCCGATCCATGTGCTGCACCAGCCCAGAAGTGAGGTCACTGACCGTGCGATGGGCTTGCTTGGGAAAGTTGGACTCGTCGAGAAGGCCGGTGTCTATCCGCATAAGCTCTCCGGTGGCCAGCAGCAACGTGTGGCCATCGCTCGCGCACTCGCCATGAACCCCAAACTGATGCTCTTCGACGAAGCCACTTCAGCGCTCGATCCGGAGCTGGTTGGCGAAGTGCTCAAAGTGATGCGCCAGCTCGCTGACGAAGGCATGACGATGGTGGTGGTGACGCACGAGATGGGTTTTGCTCGTGAGGTGGCCGACCATGTGATCTTTATGGATAAGGCTGTGATCGTAGAGCAAGGGCCGCCGGAGCAGATTTTCGATCATCCCGAAAACGAACGCACGCGCAATTTCCTGGGCTGGCTGCCCAGCGTAAAATTTGGATGTGAGTCGAGCAGTGCCAGAAAGGCATTCACGACCGTCGGATCAAATTTGGCGGCGGAACCCAGCAGGAGTCGCTCACGCGCGGCCTCCACAGAGAGCGGGGCTTTATAGGGCCGTGCCGTGGTCAATGCGTCATAGACATCTGCCACGGCTAGAATACGTGCCCCAAGGGGAATCTCCTCCCCGTGCAATCCTTCGGGGTAGCCGCGCCCATCCCATGATTCATGGTGATGGAGGACAGTCTCCACGTAAAAACGATCAATGTCGCAGCCAATCAGAATGCGAGCACCTATCACCGGGTGACGCTCTATGGTCCGTCGCTCTTCGTCAGATAGTGCTGCTGCCTTATTGAGGATATCGTTGGCGATCCAGGTTTTGCCCAGGTCATGTACTAATGCTGCCAATGCCAGATTACTAGCCTCGCGCCTGGTCCAACCCAGATAGCGCGCTATCCTATAGGCATAGGTCGCAACTCGGCGCGAGTGCTCATAGGTGACGATATCACGCTCCTGGATACTCTTTACGAACGAAAGGAGGAGCTTTCTGTTCTCCCGTTCGTGTTCAATATGTGCGGCTCCCACCACTCTTCTCCGTTTTCTAGGCACTTGACGGGCATCCCACTTTCTCATAAAAATCCGTAACTACTCAGCTAGACTTTATCCATTTGCTTGACAAGTGAAACAAGGCTGTAGGCTAGCCTCTCAGGCCGTCTCGAATTTTTGGTATGTCGTCTTTTCTGCACGATGTACAAAAAATTCCTGCACAACCATGTCTCGCCAAGCTGGTAAGCTGAACTGTCTCAGCTTCAATTGGATAAAGTCTACCTCAGGACACCTCACTGCCTGCGGCAGTTCGCTAGAGTTTTTTCTGCGGTGGGCATGGCAGCCGCAGGCTGCCATGCCCACCGCAGAAAAAACTGTGCGAGCCGCCGCAGGCGGCGAGGAGTCAAGAAAAGAGAAGACCTGAATAGTTACGTGGCGTTCTGCATTGCTACGGCTATGCTATATTACGGTTTCATCCCGATTGATGTCTATGTTCAGGTACTTTTGTATTGTCTTGTGCTATCCCCCAAATAGTCCTTCTTTCTATGCTTATGGCGCGTGAATTGTTAAAATGAACAATGGATTAGACCAGGCATTGATGAAAGTGGTGAGTTATGTCAGAAAACAATACTGGAGAAAAGCTGGAGCAGGGTTTTGGTCCTGATCAGCCGCGTACCAACGGCGTTATCACGGTGATTCTGACCGCTGATAACCATCTTGGCTACGCTGCATTCGCACAGCAACCGCGCAAACGGGAAGTGCGGCGGCAGCAACTGCGTCAAGCCTTTCAGCGAGCGACGGATTTTGCTGTGGGCCAGGGCGTGGATCTTTTTATTCAGGCGGGCGATCTGTTTGATACATCCGGCCCGGATGAACGGGATCGCAGCTTTGTAGCGGAGCGGCTAGCGCAACTGCGCCAGGCTGGCATTCGCACCTTTGCCCTGGGTGGAGTACATGATACTCCGCTAGATACACATGCTGGATTGGGTGAGGTCACCCTTGCACCGCAGATGAGCTATGCGCGTTTGGGCGCACTCCACTATTTCGCGCCACAGCCACCTTCATCGTCTGAACTGGAACCCGTCTTTGTCGATGTGCGCGGCATGCGTGTAGGCGTCTGTGGCCTGGGGATACTGGCTGACCAGGAAGGGAATCCGCTGGCGCAGTTGCGTGTCCGGAGCGACATCGAAGGTGCGTCTATAAAATTGCTTATTTTGTATGCGCCAATCGAGGGCCTGGCAACCGGCTCTTCCCTGCTCGACACGCGTGCACAAGTGACTCGTGCCAGCATTGCAAACCAGGCGGTGTTTCCCTGTATCCTGGCCGGTTACCATCACGGACATCACCGCCTGCGTATTGGTCAGTGTGATGTCGTTGTCGCCGGGGCTACGCAGCGTCTTGATTTCCGTGACCCTGATGACGACCCAGGGTTCGTCTTTCTGGGATTGGCTGCCGACGGCGTTCGTTGGTGCAACCATATCGCTGTGGACTCACTACCGTTGCGCCGCCTGGTGGTGCATACCAGCGAATTATGGCCGGGTGGCACCGACGGCGTAATCAATCGGCTAAAGCCATTGTGTGACGCGCATGCCCTGGTGCAACTGCGGCTTGAAGGTGAACTTACGCGCAGGCAATATCATCAACTGGACCTCAACCAGATACGGCGCTATGGCGAAGAACATTGCTTTGCTCTGGCCATCGATGACAGCGCCCTCTCGCTCGTAGCGGTCGACTCAGCCAGCGTGCCAGAGGCGTGGAACTCTGCCGAACAGGCCGTTGCTGTCGAGACTAGAGAACGCATCTCCCTGCGAGAGGAACTGGCAGCTTTGGCCGATGAATGGGTAGCTGCTGCACAAAATGAGCAAGAAAAGAAAGCCTTACAAGCCACCAAAGAGGAGTTACTGGCAGCTTTGGACGAGGGAAAGTAACCCAGGAATGGAGTCAGCGCATGATTATCCTTAAGCATCTGACAGTTGAAAATTTCCGGCTCTTACGAGAGATCAACCTGCACTTTCCGCAGCGTGGCAGTATCCTCATTCAGGGCCCAAATGAAGCTGGCAAATCAACGCTCTTTGAAAGCATCTACTTTGCCCTCTATGGTATGTCCCTGGCTGCTGAGTCGAGAAGACGGACATTAGATGACCTGGTGTTCTATGGTGCGGCGCGTGCCAGTGTGACCCTCACCCTATCGATTGGCGTAACAGAATTAACGATTACGCGCACGGTCGAACGTGGCGAAGGGCAGAGTGCCACCTTGCATGTTCGCCGCCTGGGCATGCCTGAAGAAGCGCCCATCACCGATGTGAGTTCTGCCAACGAGCGTATCATCACCGAGCTGGGGCGCATGAATAGTGAGACCCTACGTAACTCTTGCCTGGTTGAACAGAAGGGCTTGAATCGCCTGGAGGGACTGCGTGGGAGCGAACGGGAGGCCACACTGCGCAGGTTGCTAGGACTGGAGAAGCTCACTCGCCTGGCCGAACTCTTTAAGGTGACAGAACACGATAGGCAACTTCTTAGCGAGAGCGCTGAGCGTCTGCGGCTAGCCGAGATGCAGGCTCGCATTCCTGAATTGAGCGGACAGCTCGGTCATATTGAAGCCGCTCTTGATGCTGTTGCTGTCTCCGACGACCTGGCAGACATCAGCCAGCAAGAAGCAGAGATTGCCGAGCAAGACTTCTCGCTTGAGCAACTGCGCACCACGCGCCTGGAACTGAAGAGCAAACAGGGGCGCATTCAGCAACTGAGGAAGGCTGACGCCATCCTTGGTAAGATCATTGCAGCATACGACGCGATGGCCGAAGCGCAGCGCGAACTCCCCACACTTGAGCAACAGATTGCCGAGTTAGAACGACGCGAACGTGAAGAGTTACCCGCCCTGGAGAAACGTGTACGTGATTTGGAGGACCTCTCCCGCTCATTTGGCACCCTTGAGCGCCTGGGGGCTGACTTACTGGCGGTTATCGGCGTGATAAAGGAACTGGAGCAGGAACTCAAAGAGCAGCAGCAACAACTTCCTATCGAAGACCTCGCAGATTTGGATAAACAGATTGCTCATGCACGTGCGCAAATAGAGCAGATTCAACAAACCCAGCGCGAGCTAGAGGAGCAGCAACGTTCAGAGCACCCACGTTTGCAGGCACGTCTGCCTCGCTTGCAGCGTTTGTCTGAGCGCCTGGCGGCATTTCGCCAGGTGCAGGAGCAATATGCGCAACGGATCAAGCGAGAGGGGCTGGCAAAAGAGCGTACTGCACAGCTTGCAAAGGTACAGCGTGAACTGCATGAAACCGAACAGGAACAAGAGCTGGTCGAGGCTGAGGCACAGCAAATTCAACAACGCGCTGATGCCATGGAGATGCGCTGGCGGGGACTCAGTGTTCGCCGTCAGTTGGAAGAATGGCAACGCTTGAGGGGCTTATCGCAAGGTCTGGTGGATGCAGAACAACAGGTCAGGGCTGCTCATCAGCAGCAAGAGCAACTGACGCTTGACGCGATGGCTGCTCGCCGTGCAAGCTCGGTCCGTATGGGAATTTTGATTGCGTGCGCCCTGCTCACGCTTGTGTCCGGCGGCCCTGCTGTGTTTGAGGCGCTGAACCATTCCTATGTGATGGCCACTGTTTTGGGTATGATTGCTCTTTTAGCTGTTGCAGGTGTAGGCTGGAGCCTGCAAAACTATAGCAAAGCTCGTGAAAATGAACAGATGGCTGGCCAGCGCATGCAGCAAGTCACCAATCAAGTCGGCATGATGGTCGCTGCGCGCGAGGCGGCGGCACGCATGGCAGGGAAACAAGAAGCGCTCATCCAGATCGAGCATGAGATTCGTTCGCTTGGTGGCACAGTTCCTCAGTCTATCGACGAAGTACACCGTCTCCTTGAGCGTATGCCTGATCAGGACGAAAGCATGGCCGGCATTCAACAACAGATGACGAAGCTGCGTACCGATGCCCTCTCAGCACGTAACCAGGTGAATGTGACCATGGAGGCGATGGCAGTGCTACGCAAAGAATCTGTGCGCCTGGAAGAGCTACTCGAGCGGGAAGATGCTGGCAAGACCGAGGCGAGAGTGCTTGCTGATAAAACAGCGCTGGAGCGCATCTATCAGGAGATTGCTATCCTGGCCGGTCAGGAAGGACTGCCAGTGCCAGATTTTGATAAATTGGTCGCTAAATTGGTGGAGCAGAGTGCATCTCAAGAAGCTCGTCTAGAACTCGAAACTCTGGTTGAGAGTGCGACCAAAAACACCGAGCGGGCATTGGTAACGATTAATGCGAAGCTGGAGGTCATACCGAATATCACCCAGCAACTCAATGTCTGCCAGGAAGCGCTGAATTCACTCCTTGCTCGCAAGCAGGTCATGGTCGAGCGTCACGAACGTTTCCAGACCCATAACCCGATACAACAGATTGAGCGTGCACGCGAACAACAAGCCACATTGCGTGATGCCTTACGCAGTTTACAGGACTCGTTACGTCAGCGTGTGCAGCCGTTAGGCATCCCATTTGGTCAGACGGCAGTGCATAACGCTGAGTCGACGGCACGTAAACAATTAGAATTGTTGCATATGACCCTGGAGCGTCGGGTAGAGCTTCAAACTCGTCGTACGACCTATCTTGCTAGCCTCAAAGAGCATCAGGAATCGCTCTCTGAACACTATCGCCAACTGGCAAAGTTTAGTGGTTCCCTGGGTAGTTGGGTGGTGCCCTTAAATCCCTTTGCCGAGGCTCTTGTGGCGCTACGAACACGCTGCCAGCAAGAAATGCAGGAGGCCAATGAAAATGCCATATTACGCGAGCTGAAGGTCTTGGAATTTCGGGAGGGTGCTTCCAATGCGAAAATGGCCTTGTGCCGCCAGGATATTGAGGAAGCTCAGGAGCGTATCGCTGCCATGTTAGTGCAGCACAACCGCCCGGCTGCAAAAAGCCACACGTTTGCCGACGTTGTTACTGTCTGGCCGCTCGTGAGTGACTATGCTTCGCAGGATCGTAGCCGTCTGCAAGAAGAGCACCAGGCTATAGAGCAAGAATTGCATCAACTAGAGCAGCAGGAGTTGGAACTCAGCGCACAACTTCAGGTGGGTGACAGTAAACTCGACCTGGAGCAGGCGTATATGCGTATGGAACTCCAGGAACGTAATTACCAGACGAAGAAACGTGGCGGGTTGATGGTGAAGGCTCTGAATGATCGCCTGATGCGCAAAATGGTGCCGCGTACGGAATACTACATACAGCAACTGGTACCACTGCTCACCTGCGGGCGCTACCGCGATATACGCCTGGTGACCGATCCGGAAGAAGGAAGTATCAGTGGGGGGAGCTTTCAATTGCGGGTGTGGGAATCTGCCGCGGGTGAGTATCTGCCCAAGTCGGCTCTCTCGGGTGGCACGGCTGACCAGCTCTCGCTGGCATTGCGCCTGGCTTTCACGATTGCCGCGCTGCCACGTGAACTGGCGCTTGCGCCCGGCTTTATGCTCCTTGATGAGCCACTCGGTTCGCTTGATCGCGCTCATACACAAGCATTGGTCGATATCGTTACGGGTGAGGCGCTCGGGCAGCATTTCGAGCAAGTGCTACTCATCTCGCATAACAGTGCATTTGACCCTGCGCTATTCCCCTATCACATCTATATGGATGGGGGGCTGGCCATAGAAAGCAACCTGCCCACTCCTCCAGTGGAGTTGAATGGCGCTGGCGAGGCTGCGCCACGCCTGGCTGTTCCCATGTCGGTGGCGCGGGACTGAGAGCTCCCCCGTCTAAAGAACGGGGGGTTCTGAGCGGTCCTTCCACGCTTCCAACCTGCCCTGCGTGAGCAGGAAGGCTAGCTCTTGTGTGGGTTCGCCCAGACTTTGAGGCCGACGGGCTCCGGCACGGGGCACACCCATGCTTCGAGGCACAGATTGCCCCTCATTCGCCCGTTGGAGAACCCGTTCATGCGCGGCCTGCAAGCGCGCCTCCGCACTTTCCCAGAGGATCACACTCTGGGCACATGACGGGATCAATTGGTCTACTGAGAGCGTGGAGGCCAGAAAGGCCGAAT
>WNFT01011029.1_pt1 | contig 16489 bp, 16 predicted proteins | sample 5400191 | NCBI WGS metagenome assembly WNFT01 (sample SAMN13153359, study PRJNA577476) | soil metagenome | isolation source: 80 cm saprolite under Madrone tree | place: USA:California | collected 2016-06-14 | reverse complement strand
TCGCTCGTTGGCAATCGCGACAGTGGCAGTGAAGCATCAAAACCGGTTCGGCCGTGGATTCGTATCGGATCGCGCCGCAAGCGCATCCGCCGCTAAAAGGAGTGGTTATTTTAGTCATAGTATTAATTGGAAATTGGTTAGCGGTTCTTTGTCATTCAAGGATGCATCGTGACATCAACAACATTCACGGCTTGGCTCAACGCCTGTCGTATTCGTCGTGGCGGCGCCACCAAACGTCCGGCTCGTTCCGTCCTTTTGGCGTGCGATCGAGCCATTGATACATGCCCCAGAGTCCGTCCAATCCGCGCGCGTAGGTAGAATAGGTGTGATAAACGACGCCGTCTTCGAGCGCGAACACGCTCATACCCGGTCTCTCGCGCACGTACGTGGCCGGATCGGTTCCTGGTCTCTCGCGCACGTACGTGGCCGGATCGGTTCCTGACATCTTTGCGAAAGCGACGACTCCCTCCGACTCTTCGGGATCCCACACTTCCTCGCGCTCGAAGTTGTATTCGGCGCCGCCTTTGCGCTGTTGCTCTTCGGTTAGCTGAACATTGAAATCGCAGTTGAAATCACCGCCGAACGAGGACGCCCATGGAAACGTCCAGCCCATCCGTTTTTTGTACGCCTGCAACTTTGCTAGCGGCGCGCGCGAGATCGTCCAAAACATAACGTCGTGATTGGCGAGATGGACAACAATCCCGTTGTAGCCGTCTGCGATCGCCGAACACGAGGGACAACCCGCGGTGTAATCGGGCCCCAACATGAAATGATAAACGAGCAATTGTGAGCGGCCGCGAAACAGATCTTTCAGCGACGCCTTCCCATCGTCGGTCTCGAATTGATACTCCTTGTCGATCTTAACCCAAGGCAGTTCCTGACGTTGCTGCGCAAGTTCGTCGCTGCGCCGCGTTAATTCCTTCTCCGCTTTGAGCAAATCGAGCCGCGCGTGCAGCCATTCTTCACGTGTTCCAGTCTTATGTTTAGTCATCGCTCTTGTCTCCTGCTTTACCTGCCCGGCGCTTCTGCGATTTGAACCATCACTTGGCGTCGCCACCCGCTTGCCCGGCTGCGCGGCCTCGTCGAATTTGTTCAAGGACCTTCGCGGAAGCTTCGTCGCTGCCGTACTCGTCGTGCCAGTTCCACCATTCGTACGGCGGGGTTTGAGGATAGCCCTTTGGTGAGTCCTCCCACTCCTCTTGTCGCCCGAGCGCGGTGATGTCGAGGTAACTCCAGGTGGTCCCGATCGCTTCGTCCCCGCGGCCATTGATGAAGTAGGTGCGGAAAACCTTGTCACCGTCGCGGATGAATGCGTTGTGGCCGTGCCACTCGTCCACACCGAAGTCTTTGTCGAAGTCGTCTGTGATAGTGTACCAGGGAACGCGCTCCCAGCCCATCCGCGTCTTTAAACGCTTGATGTCCTTCTGAGGCGCTCGTGACGCGAACACGATAGTAGTGTCGCGCGCGTTCACGTGCGCAAGGTTGCCAACGTGGTCGGCCATCATGGAGCAGCCGACGCAGGCATGGTCGGGCCAGCCAACCACGCCCGGTTCAAAGAACGCACGATAAATAATTAGCTGACGGCGACCGTCGAACAGGTCGAGCAGGCTCGCCTTACCATCGGGTCCTTCGAACTTGTACTCTTTCTCCACGGCCGCCCACGGCATCCGCCGACGCTCGGCGGCCAGCGAGTCACGGGCGCGGGTCAACTCCTTCTCCTTCACCAGCAGTTGCTGGCGCGCAGCTTCCCACTCCTTCGGCGATACAATTTTTGGCGGTTTTAACTGATCCTTTTTCTTTTCGACTTCTTTGGTTTTCATCCTGGTTGTTCACTGTCTTTATGTGTTTGCTGCTTTTGTAAAACTTGCTGAACACGAATGCGGTCACTCCTCCGCCGGACGTCGCGCCGGCGGCTATGAGAGTAATGTTAGCGACGCATGCCGGACACATGTCGGTTTCCCTTTACTTCGTTTTTCTTCTTTCGAGTGGCTGGTTCTGCTTTTCTAAATATTCGGCGAGCCGGTCGAGCGAGCCTTCCCAGAATTTCCGATATTCTTCGACCCACTGCGCCGCCTGCCTGAGCGGTTTGGCGTCCAACTGCATCTGGTGCACGCGCCCGTAACGATGCCTGCGCAGCAGTCCGGCCTTCTCGAGAACGCGCAGATGTTTCGAAATCGCGGGCAAGGACATTGCGTGCGGCCTCGCGAGATCGGTCACCCGCCGGTCGCCACGAGCCAGGTGCGCCAGGATGCGGCGGCGCGTGGGGTCGGCCAGCGCGGCGAAAGTTTGGTTCAACGTTCGCGGAGAATGTTTAACCATCTGGTTAACTATTAACCACTACCTGTAACACGTGCAAACATTTTTCTGTTACGATTTTTAGACGCCTGCCGTAGTGCCCCTGCTGTTACTGGAACAGAGGCCAACGGCTGATCACGACGGCGATTTACACGAGCGCACGTGCGCTCCTTAGCCAGTCACTGGTCACTTATCACTTTCCTTGAATGCTTCCTTGTTCACCACGTATGGCATCTTCGTCGGGTCGCCGCCGTAATTTCCTTCCAGCACATCGATTAATCCCCGGACGCAGCGGCCGGCCATGCCTTTATCGGGATCGATGTCCAGACGCGTAATCTGCGCCCCGCTGGCAAAATGATGAAACACTCGGCAACGGTCCGCAATCTCCGGGTCAAGCAGCGGTGAATCCAGTGGTAGCGGTTCCTTCTCGAACACATCGAGCGCTGCGCCGGCAATGATTTTTTCTTTCAACGCTTTCGCCAGCGCTTTCTCGTCCACGACCGGGCCGCGCGAACTATTTATCAAGTACGCGGCCGGTTTCATCATCTTGAGCGTATTTTCGTTGATAAGGTGAAACGTCGGTTTGTCCGCCTCGCCCTCGCGCAACAACGGCACGTGCAGACTCACGTAATCGGCCCCACGTAATGCTTCCTCGAACTCGACATACTTGATCCAGGTTTTCTCTTTCTGAATGCCGCGCGCGTGACGCAGGTCCATTAACTCCTGAATTGTTTTAATGAATTCGTGATTCTGATACGCCGGATCATAGCAAAGAATGTTCATGTCAAAACCCGAACACTTCTTAATCATCGCAAGGCCGATCCGCCCGGTTCCAATCACGGCGATGGTTTTGCCCGTGACTTCATCGCCAAGGAACGGCAGGAATGGATGCCACGACGGCCACTTCTGTTCGCGCACCAGCCGCTCGCTCTGCCACATCTTTCTCGCCAGCATGCCCATCATGAAAAACGCGAACTCAGCCGTCGCTTCGGTGAGCACATCGGCTGTGTTGGTAAACGGAATGTTGTATTTGTTCGCTGCCGCGCGATCGATGTTGTCGAAGCCGACCGCGATCTGCGCCACAACCTTCAGCGTCCCCTTCCCTCCTTCGAAGACTTCCGAATCAATCGGATCGCGCAGTGTGGTGATCAATCCGTCAATACCGCTTTTCACTTTATCGACGATCAATTTCTTCGGCGGCGCCTCTGGTCCTTGAAACACTTCGACGTCGTAACCGCGGGAGCGAAGAAAATTCTCCGCCGGATCGCCAATGCGCGATGTGGCATACACGCGAAAATGCTTTTTCTGAGACATAGTTCAAAAGATCTAATCAGGAATTCAGGAATGGGAAGCGACGGAGTTTCAAAATAGGAATGTCTCTATTGTAGGGCAGCGGCCGCGCCTGCCAAATGTTCTCAGCGCATCATATCGATCGCCTGCTGCACGAATGCTGGGTGAGCGCCGGCCGGACGCAGCCTCGCGCTGTAACACAAGAATTCATTCTGTGGCGCCGACACGACGGATCAGCGCTGGGATTTCTGAAAGATCACGAAGGACATAGTCCGCCTCTTTCGTGTATTCGCGCGGATCAACAAAGCGGGTGTCGGGGATCGCTGCCACACGCATGTTCGCCGCCTTGGCAGCTGCGATCCCCGCAAGTGCATCCTCGATCACAAGACAGCTATCAATGTCCACCTGAAGTTTTTCTGCTGTGATCAGGTAAATGTCCGGATGTGGCTTGCCCCGTTCTACTTCGTCACCTGTGATAACCACCTCAAACAAGCTTCTGATTCCGGTTCGCTCGAGAAACGGGCGCGCGGATGCGCTCACCGAGCTCGTCGCAAGTGCGAGGTATAACTTCATCTCGCGTAATCGTTCCAGAGTTACTTTTGCGGATGGAAAGAGACCCACACGGTTCGCGAAAAATTCGGTCGCGATCTCGCCTCGTCGACGCATCAATTCCTCGACGGGCGCCGAAATGTGAAAAGCATTTTTATAAAACTCGATCGCAAGCCGGTAGCTTACGCCGAGCACGTTTCGGTGGTATTCGCCGCGATACGTCACGCCGTATTCGGCGAGCAATTTCGCATCAATCTGATTCCACCACGGTTCGGAATCGGCAAGCAGACCGTCGAGATCAAAGATTACTGCGCGAAAAATTCGATGCATGGTGTGCTGAACCTGTTACCTCGCGTGAAGCTCGTGAGCAATAAGTACGCCGTAAATTCAACTGCTCTCCCAAAAGAGGGAGCTGCAAATCGCGCGTATTTTTAAACGCTTCAGATTGTCGAGGGTCTTAGCTTTTGCTGATGGAACCGGGGGGAATGATGTCTTCGGCCCAACTGGGGCAGCCAGTCACTTTGCCGATCTACAACACACGGCAACATGTTAACGCGGCAGACAAACCGCGTCGTGTCAGTTTTGATTTTCTGCACGGACCCACAGCCGCAGTAATCGGGTCCGCTTTGCTGATGTTGCTGATTGGATGGATTGATTACAAGTCGACCGATTTCGCTATCACGGTTTTTTATTTCGGGCCGGTCGTACTGGCAACATGGCGGGCAGGACGCAAAGCCGGCTGGTTTATAGCGGCACTTGGCGGAGCGACAGTGCTCATGGCCGACTTGATGGTGCCGCGCAGCGGGCGCGTGATTGCGCTCTCCTACATTAACGCAGGAATACTGGTATTGGCGTCGGCCGCTCTGGCTGAACTAGTGATTTTCACCCGTCACGCACACGAACGCCTAAAGGCGCTACTCGCGCTAAAAACTGTTTCGCTGACCGAAATTCACCACAGGGTGAAGAACAACCTGCAAATCGTATCCAGCTTGCTCCGGCTGCAATCTGGCAAGTTCGCCGATCCCGCTGTTCGCGAGGTTTTCGCCGAATGTCGCGATCGAATCAACGCCATGGCTCGTCTTCACGAACAGCTCTACAATGAGCTGGGCCAGTCACACCTTGATTTTGCGTCTCATTTGCGTGAGCTGGCTGAAATGCTGCTGCACTCGCACAAGCCAGCGGGCTGCAAAGTCACGCTTGGCATTTTCGCCGATCGGGTTCCGCTCGATCTCGACCAAAGTATTTTGCTCAGCCTGATCGCCAACGAATTACTGCTCAACTCTCTGAAGCACGCATTCCATGGCCGCCCCGCAGGAAACGTCGATGCTGAACTGCGCACGAGTCGGGATCGGGTAACGTTAACCATCCGTGATAATGGTAACGGATTTTTGCTTCCCTCCGCAGAAACTGGAGAGAAACGCGGAACCGGCATAGACCTCGTTCAGGCAATGTCACGCCAACTTGGCGGCGAGTTCGTCATCAACCGGATGCCTGCGGGTGGAACCTCCGCAACCATTTCTTTTCGAAGCAAAGTGTCACGCCAGCAAGCAACCGTTCATCTGTACCTCTAACTAATACATTATGTCAAAAAAACGTATTCTGATCGTTGAAGACGAAGCGCTGACTGTATTAGCGCTTAAACACGAGCTCGCTGAGCTCGGCTACGAAATTGCCGGCGACGCGAGCACTGCTGCCGACGCGCTTCGCGCTGCTGAAGAAAATCGCGCCGATCTTGTGCTCATGGATATTCAATTGAATGGCGGGATCAGTGGTGTTGCGGCTGCCGCCGCAATCCGTGGGCACCTCGATATTCCTGTTGTGTTTCTGACCGCGCACGCATCTGCTGAAACGGTAGGGCGCGCTGTCGAATCAGGCGCGTTCGGCTATTTGCTAAAGCCTTACACCGTACCGGAATTGAAAGCGGCGATCGACATCGCGCTGCACAAGCACAAATCGGAAACCGCGATGCGCCGGGCGCTCAGTGCGCGATTGCCGGCCGGTGCCGCACAACCGCAGTCGAACTGAGTGACCCGATAACCGAACACGATATTGCGCAAGTGCAGAGCGCGCCGGACGTGTTGGGCCGTTCCATTGGCCAAAATCGCCTAACTAGTTCGGCGGTCACGCGCCATTCGATACATCACAGGTCCGGTCGCGACAGCTACAGCGGTACGAATGAAACGCCAATCACGCCCACTAGCACCATCATTGGCAGCGCAGCAAGGAATGTCACACCTGTGCGGCCCAGCGGAATTCGGAACACGCCGCGCAGTGACGGTTCGGTTTTGCGAAGTTGAACCAGGGCACCGAACTCCAGAAAAAGCGCAATTGAATACAGAAGTACATCGGCAACGACGAGTTTGCCGAAACTCACCAGAGCAAAAACGGAGTAAAAAACAGCTGACACAATGATGGCTGTGCGTGGCGTGCCGCGCACATCTAGTTTCGCAAGAGGTTTCGGCAGCAAACCATCATCGGCGAGCACGAACGGAATTCGCGAGTAGCCAAGCATCAGCGCGTTGAAAAGTGCGAGCGCGCTGATCATTCCGCCAAGGGCGATCCAGATTGCAATCCATCGGCCCGCGCTTCCAGAAACCGAGACGGCGATCTGCGGCCAACCGCCTTCAGTCCAAGTGGTCCAATCGCTTGCACCGAGCGTGGCGAGCAATGGAACGAAGTAGCCGATCGTGACAAGCGGCAGCGCGAACGCGAGTGCGCGAGGATAGGTACGCGAAGGATTTTTAACTTCTCCCTGCGCGGTCGAGGGATTATCCCAACCGATATAATTCCAGAGCGCAATCGAGATGCCGACGGCCAAACCGCCGAGTCCGTGGGCGTGTTCCGACGCGAACGGTTGCCACGGAATGTGAGTGATGCGCGGCGTACTCGCTACCGACAATGCGACAAAACCGAGCATGATGAAGCAGCCGGCGATAATTGAAACGCGAGTAACGTTCAATGACCCGCGAATATTGATCCATGTTGCGCTCCAAATCATTGCAAGCGAGATGCCCCATTCCACTCGCGCGTCCAATCCGGGGATGAAATAGCGCAAATATTGATTGAACAGCACCGGATAGATCGCCATGTCCACGAGGGAATACATCCACGTGAGCCAGCCATTTTGAAAAGCCCAGAAACGCCCGAATGCCCGATCGACCCAGCGATAATAACCGCCCTCTTCGGGTAGCATGCTGGCGAGTTCGCCCACAATGAGCGCTTCCGGCACAGACCAGACCAGCGGAACCAGCGCCAAAATGAGCAGGCCCAGCCCGGGTCCGACGGAGTGGATCAGCGTGTCGGTGGTGTACGGGCCGCCTGAGGTAGAAAAGAAAAGAACAAAAACGAGCCCGACCGTACCGATTCCGCGTGGCAGTTTTTGCTTCATTAATCAGGCGCAGAAAGCTTCACCAAACCAAATGTCTCAGGAAAGCAGGTCGAAGACTCGCCGTGGAGAGAACGCAGGAAACTTTTTGAAATTCACCGTCGAAGCCAAAAACCGCAAAAGGATTGTTTCATTCTTTCGTACACGACGCCTCCGTCCTAGTGGTAATCGGGCCTCCGCAACATTGTGTCCATCATGAACCTTTGTGATCTTCGTGTGCAAACGAGTAGATGCGGTTAGGATGTTTTCATGGCGCGACTCACAAGATTGTTGATCGGCATAAACGTCGCTGTTTTCGCACTGGAAGCGGTATCCGGTCCGCGTTTTCTGGCGAGCTTCGCGCTCTGGCCTGTTGGCCATTTTTTTGTAGCGCAGTTCGGGAGTGCCGTTGGATTCAAGGTGTGGCAGCTGATCACGTGCGGCTTTCTCCACGCGAATTTTCTCCATCTGGCGATCAACATGTACGCGCTTTGGATGTTCGGCTCTGATGTCGAACGAACGATTGGTTCGCGCCATTATCTGACCCTCTATTTCGCTTCTCTGCTTTGTTCGAGCGCGACTCAGTTGTTAGTCGTCTCTATGATGACGTCGACGGGTATTTATCCGACCGTCGGCGCGTCCGGAGCGATCTTCGGAATTCTGCTGGCTTTCGGCATGCTTTTTCCGCGGCGCACTATCGTCTTGCTGTTGCCGCCAATTCCGATGCCAGCGATCGTGTTCGTAATCCTCTACGCACTTCTGGAACTGTTCAGCGGAGTTTTCGGAACTGATCAAGGTGTCGCACACTTTGCGCATCTTGGCGGAATGATAGGCGCTTATCTCACGCTTCGGCACTGGCGCAGGCGCGAACCCGTCGTGTACTAAAAACATAATGCGACGCAGGTCTGCCTCTTCGGCTTCGACAGCGGTGTCATCAATGGCACCGTTGACGCGCTGGCGAAAGCCTTCCGCACGGATGCGGCCGGCACTGGCTTCGCTGTTGCCTCAGTTTTGTTAGGCTGCGCCGTTGGCGCATTTGGCGCGGGCAGGATGGCTGACGCTTTCGGGCGTCGACCCACAATGCTCGTGAACGCGATCCTGTTTCTCGTGACCGCTGTGGCGACGGGGGCTGCTAACTCTGCCGGGTTTTTCGTCGCGGCGCGAATCACAGCCGGTGTAGCCATCGGTGGCGCCAGCGTATTGGCGCCGATGTACATCGCAGAAGTCGCTCCGGCGCATATGCGTGGACGCCTGGCCTCACTCCAACAAATGGCCATTGTAGTCGGCCTGTTTAGCGCATTCCTTAGCAACGCCATTCTCGCCAGGGTTGCTGGCGGAGCCGGTGCCATCTTTTGGTTCGGCGTGCCGACGTGGCGCTGGATGTTTTGGATGGAAGCAGGGCCAGCTGTCGCATTCTTGTTAGGCAGCATCACAATTCCCGAATCGCCGCGTTATCTAGTTTTCGTGGGCAAACACGAGCGAGCACGCAAAGTCTTCGCGCGAATTGGCGGCGACGCCGATCGTCTTGTGCGGCAGGTCGAGCACAGCCTCGAGGCTGAACGCCGTCCGCGCCTCTCGGATCTTATTATGCCAGGCACGAACCGTATCGCTCCGGTGCTCTGGGTTGGAATGGGTTTGGCTGCGTTCCAGCAATTCGTCGGGATCAATATTATTTTTTATTTCGGTGAGATCCTGTGGAAAGCAGTAGGTGCAACCGAACAGTGGGCTCTAAGGATCAACGTGCTCACTGGATTGGTGAACATCCTGGCCACGATCCCGGCCATCATGCTTGTTGATCGCATCGGCCGGAAACCGTTATTGCTGCTAGGATCTATCGGTATGACTGTGACCCTCGCTGCGATGGCAGTTGTGTTCGCCACGGCTGGCTTGGGTCCTGACGGCAAGCCAGCGCTGAGTCACCTAGCTGCTATGGCCGGACTTGCTGCGGCAAATCTGTACATCGTCGCGTTCGCCGTGTCGTGGGGTCCGGTGATGTGGGTGTTGTTAGGCGAGATGTTTCCCAACGAAATTCGGGGAGCTGCTCTCGCCATTTCTGGCGCCACCAACTGGGTGGCGAATTTCACCGTCACCGTCAGCTTTCTACCGCTGCTGAAGTCGTTCGGCCTGACCGGCGCTTACGCGTTATACGCGATAGCCGCAGCAATCTCGCTCCCTTTTGTATGGCTTGCCGTGCGTGAGACCAAAGGCAAGACATTGGAACAGATGACGGATATTCCCATTCGTGACAGCGGTTAGCGGCGTCACTAGTCGAGCATCAGTCCGCAAGATCTCGCCATCTGGAGCGACGATCAGATCGAGCCGTCATTGCGGGGCCAAGTGAGGGACAAACCCAAAGAGTTGAGCGTTCATGACCAGAGTGGAAAGTGCAGCTATGAGCGACGACCTCCTGTCACGATTCCTACGCTATGTCCGAGTGGATACTCAGCCGGACGAGACCAGTAACACATTTCCAAGCACGCCAGGTCAATTGGTGTTGCTGGAGATGCTGAAGCATGAACTGAGTGAACTTGGAGCGTCAGACGTCGAGATGACAAAGGACGGGTACGTCATGGCCAGCATACCGGCCAATACTCGCAAAGCTCGTGTGCCGACAGTAGCGTTCTTCGCCCATGTGGATACAGCGCCGGATTGCTCCGGCCACAATGTGAAACCTATTCTTCATCGCCGTTACAATGGCCGCGTGATGAAGTTCCCGGATAATCCTCACCTAACTCTCGATCCGGCGGCGTCGCCGGAGCTTCGATCGGCGCTCGGCAATTTCTCCCTCACGCCGGGCGACGCAGAATCTGGATCGTTTCCGCGCCTCGAGTAGTTAATTGCGAACCCAGGAAGCCCGAAAAACGAAAGAATCGAAACCTCACCTTTTTTTGCTGACCCAAGCAGAATTCAATTTCGGAGTTGAATTGAGATTTAGCCTGGGCAACAATGTGGCACAACCAAATGAGAATTATCTACATGCCTATGTCTACGTCCTCAAGTGTACGTGTTTCACTTAGGTACTACACACTTTTGTGCGGGCTTCTATTGCTCGCCGCCGGCTCGCTTCCCTCTGCAGCTGCGCAAGGGTTCAACCATCACGGGGCTGTCGTTTGGGACCCGCTGCGTGTCGTACGGCAAAAGGTGACAGCCAGTGACGGCACTGCCAACAGTTTCTTCGGCTCCGCCGCGGCGCTCCAAGGCAACGCGGCACTCATCGGGGCAGACGGCGACAACAACTTTCAAGGTGCTGCGTATATCTTCTTCAGCAGATCGGGCGATAGTCGCTGGACTGAGGTACAGAAGTTAACCGCAAGTGATGGTCTTGCCGGAGACGAATTTGGATACCGCGTCGACCTTTCCCGGAACACCTTGGTTGTGGGTGCTTTTAGCGCGACTGTTAACGGCGTCGTTAGTCAAGGTGCGGCTTACGTATTTACCAGGTCGACTAACACTTGGAGCGAAAACCAGAAGCTAGTAGCAAGCGATGGCGGTTTATTTGATAATTTTGGCGCGTCAGTGGCGCTTTACCGTGATACGATTGTGGTTGGCGCGAATGGTGCCACCGTTAATGGCAACCCTGCCCAGGGCGCGGTCTATGTCTTCAGGCTTTCCAACGGCATTTGGACCGAAGCGCAGAAACTTACTGCTCAGGACGGTGCGGCTTATGATAACTTCGGGCTTTCAGTCGCATTGCAAGGTTCTACTATCCTGGTCGGTTCGCCAGTTGCTAACATAAACGGCCACTCAGGTCAGGGCGCCGTCTATACTTTCACTAACGTCAACGGCATTTGGAGCTTCGCGCAGAAGCTCGTCGCGAGCGATGGCGGTACGAACGACGGCTTTGGCGAGTCCGTCGCGCTTGATCGCGACACCGCACTCGTCGGCGCGTATGGTGCGACCGTAGATGGGCATTCTGGTCAGGGCGCGGCTTACATTTTCACTAACTCTGGCGGCACGTTAACCCAGACGCAAAAGCTGACGGCGAACGATGGTGAGTCGAACGCTAACTTTGGTAACGCCGTCGCACTGGATAACCAACAAGCACTCATCGGCGCCGATGTCTCTACGGTTGGCGACCACACCAGCGCAGGCAAAGCTTACATCTTTACGGAAACAGGAGGCACCTGGAACCAGAATCGTACCCTCGTCGCAAGTGACCCAGCCACGGACGATTTTTTCGGCGCCGCGGTAGCGCTGGATGGTCCTACGGTGCTCGTCAGCACACCCCACCCTGTGATCAACGGTAACCCCTACCAGGGCGCGGCCTATTTCTTCGAGCGCCTAATGGACGACGCCCGATAATAAGCGTAACCCTCAGATTACTTGAACCTGGTTCGTCGAATTGTTTCCCTCGTCCGCTTGTCTTGCTTATGGACCTGTCGATCACAAGGTCTGCGCAAGCCCGAACACATCATCAACCCCGGGCAAGCCGACGCGATTCCTATGGCACGCGAATTTCTGCGCGAGCCGTACTGGCCATTGCGCACCGCGCGGGAACTTGGGCAAACCGGTCTCATGGCCCGTGCAATATCTCCGAGCCACGCCGAGCGATGCGCACGCGCGTGTTCTCGTTAATCTCGACAAGTTGAAATCCGGCTTCGAAGAACAGCACGTCATTCCCGAAAGTAAAGATTAGCTCGCCGGCGTAATAGGGGTTTTCAGTTTATTGAAGGCAAGCGTCACGCGTTCTAGCCGTCGGCCATTCTCAGAATCAGGTTCGCACAGCTGTACCCACGCGTACTCCCTCGCGACTGCGAGGATTGACGGGCTCGCTATTCGGCAGGGCGCGCACAGTTCCAAAAGGACAGCGAGCGTTCTTCCGTCAACGCGTGATTCCCAATGGCGTCGATATCGGGAAGTGAATTGCCGGAAAATTCTGTCTACCTGTCCTCGGATGCTCGCTTCGTTTGGCCCCGTTAAATGCTTTGAGCCATCGTTCTCAGTCTTCGTGATCGACAAGGCGAGAACGCCACGCGCATTGCGGGGCTTTACAGTGCTTTCGTATCTCTGCCTCAGCTGCTTGAGGCCTTCGCTAACACGCGCCTCGATTTTTCGAGCAGTGAAGGGACGTTTACACTCAACAGCTAGAGACTCGGCGTCTGTTAGTAAATAAAGGTCGCCCGGAGAATCAAAGCTAATTGGCACGGCCGAACGCGCAGCTGCCGCTGCGACTGATAGTTCGAATCCGATGTTCCGCGAGCGGTTCTGATTTCGTTGCGGACTTTCGTCGACCAACAAGACTGTTCCGCAGACAAACTCACGCAAGCGACTGAGCATTTCTGTGTCGGAGCGTCCAATGAGCCCGGTGTGGATGTGAATAAACTCCTGCGCTTCAACCATCGCATTGAACAATCGCGGGTATCCATGCCTCTCGACAAGAACATCAATCTTCCCGGTTTCGTAATACTCGGCGATAGAAGCCAGCAGCGCGCGGTATTCACTGGCTCGCGTCGAGTCGATGGACACGCCCAAATCAATTAACCAGTCACAAGCTGCGGCAAATTGTTCGGCGTGCTGCCTATAGGTAAATCGCAGCATCTGTTATGTTCCTCTGACTTTCGCACCGATCCAGATCTATTAAGGGGTGTCGCTTCCCGGCGGCGAGCATTGAGCAAACATTTTTGATCCGACGTCCGCGCGTCTCGATTATTGCACAACATGATTGTATAACGGCTCGACTTTTTGCACGATGGCGCAGTGCGAATCGCGAGCATAGGTCAGGTGATTTTTGCGGCGACTATGATGGCGCTTGGAATCATGGGGCTAATCAAGGGGGATTTCACCGTGATATGGCAGCCGGTGCCCAAGGGTTTGCCTGGCCGCGAGATGTTGGTTTATCTCTGCGCCTTCATCTCTCTGGCATCCGGGGTTGGTTTGCTGTGGCAACGCACCGCCGCAATCGCTGCTCGCGTGTTGCTTCTTTGGTTTCTATTTTGGTTGCTGTTCTTCCGACTGCCGGGTTTCTCCCACGGATTCTCCGTCGACGTTTACTGGGCCGCGTGTCAGACCGCGGTGATGCTTGCAGCCTCGTGGGTACTATACACTTGGTTTGCGACTGATTGGGATAAGCAAAGGCTCAGTTTCGCCGTAAGCGCGAACGGTCTGCGCATCGTGAGGGTGCTCTATGGCATCGCTTTGATCCCGTTTGGTCTGGCTCATTTCACCTACTTAAAGCAGACGGCCGTGTTGGTGCCCGCGTGGCTGCCATGGCATGTAGCATGGGCATATCTTACCGGTGTTACCTTCATCGCGGCCGGCGTCGCGGTAATCATCGGGGTGTGTGCACGACTGGCGGCGGCGCTTTCGACTTTGCAGATGGGCCTCTTCCTGCTGCTGGTGTGGATACCTAAGATGACTGAAGGCTCATTGACGCCATTTCAGTGGGGTGAAATCGTGGTCACGTGGGCGCTGACGAGCGCCGCTTGGGTGATGACAGATTCTTATCGCGGTAGGCCATGGCTCGCGATAAAGACGCGGCGAATCTAAGGAGGTTTCGTTAGGCGAAGCGAGACAAAGTCGAAGCGGCAATCGAGAACCGCGTTTAGTTCACGTCGGCAACGCTCCGTAGAAAACGCTCCGCCGCCATGTTTTCCTTTAGGTCGCTGCTTTGGGAGCGCTCATGCTTTTGCTGTAGTATCCAGACCGGTCGAAGCAGCAAACGCGGCGCTTCCCGGCCGCAAGCATGGAGCAGGCATTTTTGATCCTGCGCGCGCGCGTCTCTGACTGCTTCGCGGAAGTGATCCAGTGAATCCAATCCCGGCGCGCATTAGTCCTGATGTCCGACCACAATTCTCTCGTCTTCGGGGCGGCGGTCGCGAGAGCTTTTTTCAGGTCTGCCGGCACATCTGCTTCCAGTTCCTTCGCCGCGGGCGCGATCTCGAGCGTGACAACGTCGCCTGTGTCCGCGCCGGCGGCTTTACTCAGCTTTCGATCGACTTTGAGCCAGTGGCTTTTCTGGCCGTCCGGCTGGAGCGTCGCTTGAAACGGAGACCCATTGATGGTGCCTTCGATTGCTGTCATCCCGCGCGACGGAAGCTTGGCACTGGCGTTCTTGGGCAGAATGAGAAAGGTCCATGACTCGCCTTTCTCGCTCTCCGCCGGCCGGAGGAGCTTCACTTTGAAACGAATCTTAGCCGTTTTGGTCATTGGCTGGTCTCATTGACAGGATCATTAATTAGACGGCATTCGACCTGCGATTCCGCCTTCCAGCGTCTCTTCATGTCAATGTATGCAGTTTCGATTAGGTTCCCAAGGGCAGCGGCCTCGACGTCATGTTCGGGCCTGAGTTTAACATGGCGCATAAACTTGCCATTACCTTCCAACATACCATGTGGGTCGGCAATCTCAGCGCCCCGAAAGAACCCGACATTGACGTGAGCTTTGAACACATTGACGTAGCCGAATGCGGCATCAGCTACACACGCAGTCGGATGCCCGTCATGCAATAGCTCTCGAACATCGTCTCCGCAGCCGCGCATGACTTCAAACCACCGCTGTGCAATCACTCCCAATTCACCGGAATGTTTGTGCATCCAGACTTCGATCGCTGGATCTCGCCCCACCGCACTTGGGAACCGCATCAATTGGCTCATTGCCATTCCATTTCGATACCCTGCTCAAGGCTGGGACCTGGACGACTTCAGCATTGAATCGCGTTTCGCCTTAAATTCAGAGCGCGGTTTCCATTCAGGAAACTTGTCGTCATTGGCGACCTGGTAGCCGACTTCGAACAGAAGTTGAACATCTTGCACAGCGCCAGAGAGGTCCCAATCGGGACGAATTTCGTCGGTGACCTGGTGATAATCTGTCGAGTCAAATTCGTCCGACCGCAGTGGCGCCGTCTCGGGACGGGAGAGAAGATGTTCACCTTTGCCGATGTAAAGCGAGGGCAGCCCGACTTTCGAGAATTCGAAATTGTCAGCGCGATAAATCTTGCCTTTGTCCGGGCGGCTGTCCGGGATCGCGCTGCGGCCCTGCCCTTTGGCCGCGGCAGCGAGAAGATCGTCGAGCGTGGAAAAACCAAGAGTCTGATCCTCAATATCGCGCGCTTTGCCCCAGACGTTCATGCTGTCGAGGTTGATGTCCGCCAGCGTTTTGTTCAACGGATAGAGCGGGTGCTCCGCATAAAATTTTGCGCCGAGCAATCCCGCTTCTTCGGCTGTCGTTGCCATGAACAACACCGACCGTTTCGGCAGCGGATTTATTTTCGTGAACGCGGCCGCGAGCTCGATGACGGACGCAACGCCTGACGCGTTGTCAATCGCGCCGTTGAAAATCTGATCGCCCTTTAATTCGGGATGGCGGCCGAGATGGTCCCAGTGCGCTGTGTAAATGATGTATTCGTCGCGTAATTTCGAGTCGCTTCCTTCCAGTTTGCCGATAACATTGTGCGACTTGAACGAGCGAATCTGTTGTTTGATTTCGATATTGGCTTTGGCGTTGAGCGTCACTGGTTGAAAATCCTTTGTGACTGCCGATTTTTTCACTCCATCGAAATTCTGACCGCAATCGGCCAGTAATCTCCTCGCAACATCGAGCGTGATCCAGCAACGCGCCGAGACCGCATCCATGTTCTTGTTCGGATTATCGAGCTCGAAGTTTTCTTTGGCCCAGCTCGATTTCACCACCTGCCACGGATAAGCAGCAGGTTCCGTTTCGTGAATGATGATCGCCGCCGCCGCGCCTTTTTGCGCTGCGATTTCGTATTTGTAAGTCCACCGGCCGTAATACGTCATGGCCTTACCCTTAAAGATTTTGTCATCGAGTTTTGACGGATCTTTAGGATCGGGAACCGGCGGATCGCCGATCAACATCAGCAGCGTTTTGCCGCGCACATCGACATTTTTGTAATCGTCCCAACCGTACTCCGGCGCGACAACGCCATATCCGACAAAGACCAGATCTGACTTCTCGATCTTGAGCTCCGGCTGGAGCCGCGCCGATGAAGCAACGAAATCATCCGGATATTTCAGATCCATCGTTTTGTCGCCA
>WNFT01002266.1_pt1 | contig 16491 bp, 7 predicted proteins | sample 5400191 | NCBI WGS metagenome assembly WNFT01 (sample SAMN13153359, study PRJNA577476) | soil metagenome | isolation source: 80 cm saprolite under Madrone tree | place: USA:California | collected 2016-06-14 | reverse complement strand
GCGCTTGACGACATTCCGCAGTTCCCGGATGTTTCCCGGCCACGAATATTGTTGGAATAGATCCAGAACTTGTTGTGCGGCAGCCGTTACCAGGCGTTTGGCCTGACCGACACAATCGCTTATAAAGTAGTCCACCAGAAGGGGAATATCTTCCAGCCGCGCGCGCAACGGTGGTACCCAGAAGACCGTAGTGGCTATCAATGGATTGCCGGCCCGTCATTGATGTCCGAATGTGCCGGTGCCCAAGACCGTGCTGATCATACCGCCGGGGTAACCTTTCGAATTCGATTGTTGTAGTAATCCGCAAAAAAAGTAGCCGTCAGTATTGGCGTTCGGTCGCTTGTAGTTTAATGTAAAGCGATGCGTCGCCTTATCTGGATTGGAATAGCGTTTCTGGTAGCTTGCCGCTGCGCGCAGGCCCAATGGCCGAATCAACCGACTCCGGGTGCTCCGCGCACGCCGGACGGCAAGGTCAATATGACCGGGTCGGTTCCCCGCCTCAACGGAAAGCCTGACCTTTCGGGAATCTGGCAGGTCGAGGGCGAGCCGCGCGCTCCGGGTGCCCTGTTTGGATCGGGCGAATCCCTGAATTCAAGGTATTTTAGGAATGTCCTCGCAGACTTCAAACTTGGCGAGGAGCCGCTTACGCCCGAGGGCGCAGCCATTCTACGGCGGAACAGCGAGCCCGGAGTCGTCGGCCCGAGTCTGAAGTGTCTGCCCGATGGCGTGCCCCACGCCGATCTGTTGCCGGAGCCATTCAAGATCGTTCAGACGCCCGGCCTGATTCTGATGTTGTACGAAGTGGAGACTATCTTCCGCCAGATCTTCACCGACCGCCGCAAGTTACCTGACGATCCGGCGCCGACATGGCTTGGGTATTCGATCGGCAAATGGGACGGAGACACTTTTGTAGTCGACACGATGGGATTCAACGATTTCAGTTGGCTGGACGCCCGCGGCCATGGGCACAGCGAAGACATGCGCGTCGAGGAGCGGTTCCATCGACGCGATTTCGGCCATCTGGACGTTACCGTCACGATTACCGACCCGAAAACTTTCACCAGGCCGGTCACGATCAATTTCGTCGAGCAGCTTCTTCCGGACACCGATGTGTTCGAGCACATCTGCGCCGAAAACGAAAAGGACGCTGCGCATCTGCCGGGCACAAAGGGCAAATAATTCTGGCCTGAAAGATTTCTGGTATTCCCTGGCAAGGTCCCTCCCGGCTGGAAATCAAGACTTATAATGGGTTTCCATGCGCGACTTCTCTTCGCCGAAAGACGCGGACGCATCGGTTTCCGGCGTCAACACACAACGGCCTTTCCTTGGTATTCACGCCGTCAACGTTTTCGTTCGAGATCAGGATCAGAGCTTGCGATTCTATGTGGACCAGCTCGGCTTTGACGTGGCTTTTGATGCGCGGCTTGCATCGGGGGACCGCTGGGTAGCGGTTGCGCCTCCCGATGGCAGTGCGGTCCTTGCCCTGATCGCGCCGCCGCCTCACTCCAATCAATACAAGCTCATCGGCCGGGCAACCGGGATTGTTTTCGTTGCCGAAGATGTGATTGCGAAGTTTGAAGAATGGCGAAGGCGAGGGGTTCGGTTTCTCAACACACCCCGCCTGAGACGGGTCAAATATGAGAGGCACGTGGCGACCCCGCATTCGACGGAGGAAGCGGCAGCCGCAGAGCCGTCGGTTTGGGGCGGAATATTCACCCGGTTCACGGATTTGGACGGAAACTCTTTTGCACTGGTGGGCTTTGATGTGGTCAACCGGACAATTGAAGCTCAGCGACAGCGCGCTATTGAGAAGTTGGATTCTGAACGCCGCCTCGCACAGGAATTGGAAATTGCAAAGCAAGTGCAGGCCAGGCTTTTCCCTCAACGACTGCCGCCCATGCAGACCCTCGAATATGCGGGCGCCTGCATCCAGGCTCATCAGGTAGGCGGCGATTACCACGATTTTCTGGACCTGGGCAGAGGGCGCTTCGGCCTGGTGATCGGTGATATCTCAGGCAAGGGAATCGCCGCTGCTCTACTGATGGCCACTCTGCAGGCCAATCTCCGCAGCCTGTGTGCGATTGCCCTGGATGAGCCCCAGCGCCTCTTGCGTTCGGTGAACCAGCTTTTTTACGAGAATACAAGCGAGGGTGCCTACGCCACGCTCATCTTTGCTGAATATGACGACAACCTGCGACGGTTGCGCTACGCAAACTGCGGGCATCTGGCGGCTTTGCTGTTCCGTCGCGATGGCACGATTGAAAGGCTCGATTCCACCTGCACCGTGCTGGGACTCTTCAAAGAATGGGAGTGCTCGATAATAGAGCGCGGCCTTTTTTCGGGAGACACGCTCGTGCTCTACACCGATGGGATAACCGAATCGTTCAACCCTGCCGGAGAAGAGTTCGGAGAACAGCGTCTGATCGAGGCATTGCAGAAGCATCGAGAACTGCCGCCTCCGGCCTTGATAGCGTCGGTTGTGACTGAGGTTCAAGAGTTCAGTGCCAAAGAACAACACGACGACATCACTTTGATCGTGGCGAAGTGCCGGGTCGATGACCGCCAGGGTGCGCTGGACCTCGGAGTTTGAAGGTCTGCGCAGGAAGCAAGAATCACGGATCGGAAGAAAGAAATTGAAGAAGGGGAAAAAGACCCCATATCACGTGAAGACCAAATGGTTGGTGCATCTTACGAAGTCTGCTGGTATGCCGGAAGCCCCAGGTATCACCTCTGCCAACTGAGATCCAAGTCGAACCGTAGTAAGATTCCCCCTAAAGACAATTCTGGATCGAGGCCTCTGTCATTTTTTGGCCTGCGCCACTGAAACACTAACTAAAGTTCGCCACTCACACTTTCCGTCATTTTGCACTACCCACGCATGCCGCCAGATAAGGACGGGCCCTACCCAGGAGGTGGAAAATGAAAAAAGTATCTCGATTGATAGCCATCACTGTGGCACTGGTCTTTGCAACAGAATCCATTGCCCTCGCAATAGGCTCTAAGAATGCTGCGTATTTCGGCGGGACCGTCATGGCGTTCGAAGGGGCCAGTGACCCAGTCGAAGGCGTATTGGATACCAAGAACTCCGAGCAGCTAGTCTTCACCTCGGTGGAGAAGAAGTTCCGAGGAAAAACCTTCTCGATTCCCTATACGCGCGTGGTCGATCTCGAATACGGTCAAAAGGCTGGGCGACGCGTGGGAACGGCCGTGGCGACAACAGTGTTGTTAGGACCAATCGGGTTGCTTTCACTGTTGTCGAAGAAGCGCAAGCACTACTTGACGATCGGATACAAGGATAGTACGGACAAGGATCAGGTCGCAGTTATTGAACTCGGCAAGGACATCGTGCGGGCAACTCTTCCGATAGTTGAGACCCGATCTGGTAAGAAGATCGAGTATCAGGACGAGGAGGCAAGAAAATCCGGGAGATAGTATCTGACGAAAAGCGGCGCCTGCACTTAACCTTCTTTTCCAGCCGCCTGATCTTCTGCTGCAACTTCTTTGATTGAAGACGCATGGCTCTTGATATCGCAGCAGCCCAGCCGCGGAGCGGCGTAAGAATGTAGCCCCGGGCGCAAGCCCGTGGATGAAAATGGCGTCGAGATCCCAGCCCCGGAAGGGCGCAAGATTTCATCGACTTCTTTATATCTTTCGCCCTTCAGGGCTGGGAATCCAGCGCAACCGTTTTACCCCGGGCTGGTGCCCGGGGCTACATTCTTACGCCGCTCCGCGGCTGGGCTGCTGCGATATCAAGAGCTTCCATGCGTCTTCAACCGAGGTGGTCAAGGACCTCCCCGCCATCGCCTTTGAAGTGACGTTGTCACGGGCGGAAAACCCGATCGCAGGTTAAGGGTTGCCGGACAGGCCCCGGTGTATACTCCCAGCCGAGGTGGCTTCGCTAATGCGGTTCAAGTCGCCGCTCGGTCTAATTGCGCGCCCGAATTTGTCGCTACGAACCGAATTGATTCTTCTGTTGGGGGCTATCGTCCTGCTGGCGACAGCCAGCCTCGGGTCAATCGCGTTCAACACCTCGCGTACGATCGTGGAGGAAGGCGCTGTCCGCGCGGTCGGCGTGGTCGCGAACGCCCGCAAACAGGCGCTGATCCGCTTCCTGAGCGACCAGCGCGTCCGCGCCGCTGCTGTCCTCGAGACCGTGAGCGTGGGCTGCGCGCCCGAGGAGACCATCTGTATTCGCCGAATCCTGATGGGTTTCGCCGCCAGCGAAAGCGCCAGCGCGGTCCAGCTTGCGTATCGGAATCGGCCGCCGATCATCGTTGGGGACGACACCGTGCCGTTCCCGGAGGCCGCCACGCCAGCCGGCGATCAGATCGCCAGGTTCGTCTCCGATCAGACGCCCCGCTACTACGTCATCCAGGTTCGGGACGTGTTGCGAGACGGCGAAATGGTCATCACTCTTCGTGCTGACATCGACGGCGTGAATTCGATTTTCAACGACCGCTATGGACTCGGCGAATCCGGCGAGACCTTTCTGACCGACGCGCGTGGTGCCTTTCTCACACTGCCCCGCTACCCGACCCCGACCGGCGACTTCTATGCCAACGACGGCCAGGCCATCGGCTCGTGTCTGACGGGGAACGATGCCGAGGTTCTTGGTCGCGGTTATCGTGGCGTTCCAGTGATTCAGGGCTTTCGCTACACGCCCGAGATCGGCGGCGGCTGCATCATGGTCCATATGGATCAGGCCGAAGCATTCGCTCCCACCAGGCAGCTCAGAATGGAGTTGATTCGCGTATCCATCCTGCTGGGTATCGTCGCCATTGCATGCTCCATTCTGTTCGCCCAGCTTATTTCGCGCCCGATCAATCGACTCAGGGACCGGGCACGCTCGCTGCAAGCGGGCGATTTCGACAGTCCGGTGCCTGCGAAGGGATTCGCCGAGGTTCGAATGTTCGCAGAGACTTTCGCGGCCATGGCGTCTTCCCTCAGGAACTCGCGCATCGACCTGGAAAAGTCGAATGAACAGATCACCAGCACTCTCGAAAGCATCAGTGACGGATTCATCGCCCTCGACCGCGAATGGCGATGCCTGTACATCAATCATGTCGCGACCACATTGAGTCGCAGTTCGCGCGAAGAACTGATCGGCAAAAACCTGTCGGAGTGGTTTGCAGAAAACCTCGGCTCCACCGCCGGCGCGGAGCTCGAACGCGGGATGCGCGAAAGAACGCGCGTCCATTTTGAGGAGTACTTTGCGCCTTTCGATTCGTGGTTTGAAGTAGACGCTTATCCCACCGGGGATGGGCTGGCCGTGTTCGGGCGTGACGTGACAGAACGGAAACGGTTCAATGAGCGCCTTCAGCAGACGCAAAGACTGGAAAGCCTCGGCGTTCTTGCAGGCGGAATCGCGCACGACTTCAACAACCTGCTGACCGGAATCATCGGCAACGCCAGCCTGGCGCTGGAGGAGTCGCCTGGCAAACCGATCCGAGGCTGGCTGCAGAATGTCGTTGCCGCCGGCGAGCAGGCCACGGCTTTGACGCGGCAATTGCTGGCTTACGCCGGCAAAGGTCCGTTTGTGACTCAGCCGCTCAATCTGTCGGAGCTCGTGCGGGACACCAGCCATCTCGTGCAGACTTCCATTCCCCAAACCGTACAATTACATCTGCAATTAGCTGAGAATCTCCCAGTCATCGAGGGGGACGTGGCACAGCTTCAGCAAATCGTCATGAATCTTGTGATCAACGGCGCAGAAGCCATTGGGGAAGGCCGCACGGGATCCGTGACCGTGACGACGTGCCTGCAGGAAATCGACAGGATATACATTCAACAGACCTTCGCTCCCGAGGAGATATCGCCCGGCGCTTGCATCGTCCTGGAAGTAACCGATACGGGCTGCGGCATGGACGAACCGACGATCAGCCGAATCTTCGAGCCTTTCTTTACGACCAAATTCGCCGGTCGCGGATTGGGTCTGGCGGCCACCATCGGAATCGTCCGCCGCCACAAGGGAACGCTCAAGGTTTACAGCGTCCCGGGACAAGGGAGCAGCTTCAAGATTCTGATTCCCGCGGGCGCGAGTGAACGGGCCGGCTCGCCTCTGGCGCGCAATGAACAACCCCCCCGAGGCAGCGAAACGATTCTGGTCATCGATGATGAGGAAGTGGTGCGGCGCACCGCCCGGGCTACTCTGGAGCGACTGGGATACACGGTGGTCCTCGCCGAAAACGGCGCGAAAGGCATCCTGCGGTTCCGCGAGTGTTCCGCGAAGGTATCGCTGGTTCTGCTGGACCTGACGATGCCTGGAATGCCCGGTGAGGAAGTATTGGAGAGGCTTAAGGCCATCCGCCCGGATGTTCCCGTAATTCTTTCGAGCGGTTTTAGCGAAATGGAAGTTACGCGCCGGCTTTCCGGGAAGGGATCGGCGAGTTTTCTGCAAAAGCCCTACACGGCCCGGCAGCTGGCCGAGCAGGTCAGAAGCGTGCTCGATGAATTTGCCGAGCCACGCAACCCTCCCAAGCACTTCCGGGCTAAAAACCGCTAGGCTCCTGACTACGCGGGCGTTCCGACTGTAGCGGCGGTCTAGATCGTTCTCAAAAAGAATGGGGCCTATTGGGGTAAAAAGCCCTACCTCGACAAGATTGTTATTCGCATGATCACGGACTTTCCGGCGGCGCTGGCGGCACTCAAAGCGGGCGAAGTCGATTTCATGCCGCGCCTTTTGCCTGTTCAGTATGCACAGCAGACAAGCGGACCTGTATTCGATCAACGCTTTGCAAAAGCGAAATATTCCATTCCAGGCTATCTCTTCATTGGATGGAATGAACAACGTCTGTTCTTCCAGGACAAACGAGTGCGCCAGGCTTTAACCATGCTGGTGGACAGACAGCAGCTCATCGATAAAGTCCGGTTCGGTCTCGGCCGGATCGGCGTGTCTCCCATCAGCGTGGGTTCGCGAGATTTCAATCCTGATATCAGGCCCTGGCCGTACGATCCCCAACGAGCAGCAGAGTTGCTGGACGAGGCAGGCTGGAAAGATCGCGACGGCGACGGAGTCCGCGACAAAGACGGTACGAAATTCAAATTCGAGTTTCTCGGCGGCATAGGCGGCACGCTCCTTCCACAGCTCTTGCCGGTCCTGCGAGAACAGTTACAAAAAGTTGGGATCGAAATGACCGAACGTCTCATCGAGTTCAATGTGATGCAGGAGAATCTGAAGGATCACCGTTTCGACGCATTCGCCCAGGGCTGGACATTGGACCTGTACGAAGACCCTTACCAGATCTGGCACTCGAGTTCTGCCTCCAACCGCGGATCGAACTTTATCAGCTTCAAGAATGCGGAGCTACCTCAGAGGTTGTGGCTAGAGTTCCGAGGAATTTTTTCATGGTTTTTCGTACCCCGACACCACCAGGACACACCACGCCGTAATCGCTTAACTCGTTAGCCTCCCTGGGATCAATATGAATCGCGCAGCGTCGCGACGCGGTCTGGACGTATTCCCAACCCGTTGGCAAAGCGGGTGGATTCCCCGCTGATGCACATCGCCGTGATCCTGCGTAATTTGGATATTAGTTTGCTCATGCGAGCGGCGATATTGTTTGCCAATTATATTGACGCAAAAAAGACAGGAGGCCTTCTTGTGAAGAGAACTCTGTCCGCATTCAACTCACTCCGTACAATTGTCATCACCCTTTGCGCTTCAGCTTTTGTCTTTTTTTATCTCCACACGACTTCTGCTCAGACGACCGCTTTGGGAAGTCTTGCGGCGTCGATGCAACCCGGGACATGGGCCGAGCTTCAAACCAACAATCTCAATGCCACGTTCTCCAGTTCGGACATGGGCGGAGGGGCTTCCGGCCAGATCATCGGTTATACCGACGACGCCGTCTGGGATCCGGTTTCGCGTCAGGTCTTCTTCCTCGGTGGCGATCACAATGCGAGCGTAGGCACGACGGCCAAATTTGTGAGCTATTCGGAGGCGACCAACTCCTGGCAAAAGCGGACACAGCCGTCCTGGGCATCGGGAATCGTGCACGGCTACCACCATAGCGCCATCGATCCGGCAACAGGAACCTTTTATCACCGGCCGTTCACCGCGCAAGTCGTGCACCGGTACAACATTGCCGCGCAAACCTGGGATCAGCCGCCACTCGCGAATTTCCCTTTCACCGGCGACTACAACAACTGCTGCGATGCCCTCGAATACTTCCCCGAATTGGGAGGTCTGGTTTGGGTCAGCGGGAGCGCAAGCGTCTATTTGTATCGCAGCTCCACCAATCAATGGTCCACGCTGGCCAGCAATCTCGCCATCGGCGGCACCTGGCATTCGGCCAGATACAATCCGGTTCTCCAGGTGATGATTTTTTACAGCGAGATGACCGGAGCGCTCTACAGGCTTTCCGGCTCCGGACAGGTGACCCGGCTCGCGAACCCGCCCATTGCGCTGTACAACGGTGGTTTGGTGGGACCCTTGACGGTCGATCCTGTCAGCGGGAAGTATCTGGCACTCAGGCCGAACAATGGCCAGTTGTATACGTATGATGTCCAGACGGATGTATGGCAGGCGCAGTCGAGTCCGACCAAACCGAACTTTGATGTCTTTGCAGTCGCTACTCCGATCAGTACTTACGGTGTGAACTTATTCGTTAGTTGTGGAAGCAGCGCGACTTGCCACGTCTATCTTTATAAGCATTCCGGAAGTAGCCCACCTTCGACCGATACCACCCCGCCGACCGTATCGATATCTTCACCCACGGCTTCCACCGTCTCGGGAACGACCACGGTTTCGGCAAATGCCTCGGACAATGTAGGTGTGGCGGGCCTGCAATTCAAGCTGGATGGTGCCAATCTCGGCAGCGAGGAAACGACTCCCCCCTACTCGGTGTCCTGGAACACCACGACTGCCAGCAACGGTTCCCACACTCTCACTGCCGTGGCCCGCGATGCCGCGGGAAACCAGGCCACTTCCGCAACCGTGACCGTCACCGTGAGCAATTCCCCTCCGACGTTTGACTTCTCGCTCTCCAACGCAGGCGGCAGCACGGCGGTCCAGGGACAATCCGCATCCGATACGGTGACGGCCACTCTCGTCTCAGGTACCGCCACCTTGGTCTCCTTCTCGGCCTCCGGTCTACCGTCCGGGGCTACGGCTTCCTTTTCTCCTGGGTCCTGTCTGGCGGCCTGCACTTCGACTCTGACCATTTCGACTTCGGCGTCCACTCCGATGGCAATGTCGACCATCACGGTGACCGGAACAGCCGGCTCTCTGTCCCGCACCACTTCTTTCACGCTGACCGTCAGCGCGGCGTCGTCTTCATCCTTCGCTCAGAAGTGTGCTCAGACGGGCGTGCTCGGCTGTTTCAGCTTCGACAGCACGAGCAGTCTCTTTTACACCTGGCCCACGGGAACACAGTGCGATACCGTTTTCGCCGGACAGACGAACTATGGCTTCGGGCTGGACCGCTCCGGTCCCGGCAACACGGCAGCGGTGATTCAAAACGGACAGTGTGTTTATCCCCAGATCGACACGACAAATCCGCACTCCGGAGCAGGTTCGCTGAAATTCACCATCCCTTCCAACAGCAGCGCCAATTCGAGCGGCTTCTTTGCAGAACCGTTCAAACGCAACACCGATGGCACGTTTCCTTATATTGGACCCGGATCCCCATTAGGCAACGTTGTCTACTTCCAGTTCTATCAGAAGTTCGATTCCAATTTTCTAAACACCGACTTCCAGTGCACCGGTGGAAGCTGCAGCGGCTGGAAACAGGTCATCTGGTACGGCAACCCGCCCAACGGTTCCAGCAGCAGTCTTGTCGAATCCACCATGATTAATGGTTGGCAGCGCGGCGTTCCCCAAATGTACGGTCAACAAGGTTCCGACGACTACGGCATCGAGGATGTCGCGGGTTGCACTTTTGCGAAAGCCACAAGCCAGGGCGGCTCTGGTTCTGGTTTTAACTCTCAGCCCAATTATTCCGCTCCGCTGAACCCGACCTGCGCGCGTTATGTCGCCAACCAATGGATGGAATTCACGGGCCGCCTCGAGATTCGTGGGGCCAGCGACGCCCCTGCCAGCCGCGTTCAACTGTGGGTCGATGGCCGGTTGGTTATCGATTTCGGGGCGGCCAAAGTTGACTGGGCCGGATCCGATGGCAATGGTTACGGTCAATTCCTGCTGTCGCCCTATCACACCAATAAGGATCCCGGTCGGGCGCATCCGGTCGGCAATACCTGGTATGACGATGTCATCATCTCGACTCAGCCCATTGCCATGGGCAGTGGCACTGCGCCGCCGGATACGACACCACCGACAGTCTCCATTACCAGCCCTGCGAACGGCGCAACTGTTTCGGGCACGATCACGGCTACATCGACCGCTTCAGACAATGTGGGAGTCGTTGGCGTTCAATACCAACTCGACGGCGCCAATCTGGGTAGCGAGGATACGGTCTCTCCGTATTCAACGAACTGGAACACGACCACCGCTTCCAATGGCTCGCACACACTGACAGCCATCGCTCGCGATGCCGCTGGAAACCGTACGACATCCTCGCCTGTTACTGTGACCGTGAGCAACACCACGCCCGACACGACGCCCCCGGCAGTCTCCATCGCCAGCCCTGCCAACGGTGCGACGGTTTCGGGCACGATCACCGCTACGGCCACCGCTTCAGACAATGTGGGAGTCGCTGGTGTTCAATTCAAACTCGACGGCGCCAATCTGGGTGCCGAGGATACCGCCTCTCCATATTCGATATCGTGGAATACAACCTCCGCTGCTAATGGTTCGCACACGCTCACCGCCATTGCTCGAGATGCCGCCGGCAACAGCACCACCTCCTCGGCAGTCACAGTGACCGTGTACAACCTTACGCCCGACACGACGCCACCGACAGTCTCCATCACGAGCCCTGCGAACGGCTCGACGGTTTCGGCCACGATCACGGTTTCGGCCGCGGCTTCGGACAATATCGGCGTTGTTGGAGTTCAATTCAAACTCGATGGCACTAACCTGGGAGCTGAGTATCTGACGGCTCCATTCTCCGTGACGTGGGACACGACGACGGCTTCAAACGGATCCCACACCCTCACCGCCGTCGCACGGGACGGTGCTGGAAATCAAACCACCTCGTCTGCACTGGCTGTAACAGTAGCTAACGCGATGACTCCTCCGCCACCATCACCTCCACCACCATCACCTCCGCCGCCCCCGCCCGTTCCGGCACCGACGCCGGGCCAGACGGTATCCTACGTCACCCCGTCCATGGGTGGGCAATCGTGGATCACGACGGCCTCTTCGAGTGCGCTGCAAACCGGATATGCCCGAATTCAACCGACCTCGGGACCTACTCCGTCCGGCACCGCGATCTTTGGACTTCGGAGGGAAGGCGTGCTCGTATCGGAAGCTGGTGTACCGGTTTCTTCGCTGATTAATTCCGGGCGCATTTTTGTCGACGTCGCCGGCCCCGTCAACACCGGGATAGCTCTAGCTAATCCCAACGATGTCAGCGCGACGATTGAGTTCTATTTTACAACCCCCGACGGCATCGACTTTGGGCAAGGAACTTTGTCGCTGGCCGCTAATCATCAGATGTCGGCTTTTCTGAATGAGTCTCCCTTCAATGGCGGCTCCAACGTCCAGGGAACGTTTACTTTCCGTTCGCCGGTTCCTATTTCCGTTATAGCCTTGCGCGGGCTGACAAACGAGCGCGGCGAGTTTCTGATGACAACACTGCCGGTGTCGCCTCTCAATGTCGGAGGCTCTGGAGTGCTTTCCCAATTTGCCAATGGCGGGGGCTGGACCACGCAGGTGATTCTAGTGAATCCTACGGATACTCCTCAGTCGGGTATGGTCCAGTTTGTCGGGCCGGGGTCAGCAACTCAAACTGCTCCGGTTCTCAACATTGAGGTGAACGGTGCCAACGGTTCCGCCTTCTACTACACGATTCCGCCACGCGCCTCGATCCGCATGATGACCGGAAATGGAGGAAACAGCATTCAAGTGGGGTCGGTTCGGATTACCGCCACGTCGACGAGCGCCGTGCCTTCCGCAATTTCGATTTTCTCATTCAAGAGCGGCGGGGTAACCGTTGCCGAAGCCGGCGTATCCTCAACTCCGCCGGGGTCGACATTTCAAACGTACGTCGAGTCATCGGCTGGGCAGGGCGACCTCAAATCCACCGGTTTGGCGATCGCCAACCCGTCCGATTCGCCTGTCAACGTAAACTTTGAGGTTCGCCGGCTGGACGGTTCCTCCACAGGACTGTCCGCATCCCTGGCGATCCCGTCTCGCGGCCAGGTGGCTAAGTTCGCAAACGAATTGTTCTCCGGTCTTCCGCCGGCGTTTCAAGGCATTCTCAGATTCACGGCAACGTCGCCGATCACCGCGACCAGTCTGCGAGGGAGGTACAATGAACGCGGTGATTTTCTCATTACCACAAGCCCGCCATGGAATGAGGCATCGGATTCAAAGAGCCCGCAGATGGTGTTTCCGCACATTGCGAGCGGGGCAGGGTACACCACCCAGTTCATCTTGTTCGGAACCGCAACTGGGCAGTCTGCATCTGGAAGCCTGCAGTTCTTCACTCGCGACGGCGCCCCACTGTCTGGGGTGAATCTGGTGCCTGTTCCGTGACGACCCTCCGAGTTCCCAGCCGCGGAGCGGCTGGGAACTCACACCTGGGTTTTCAGAAGGTCACCTTCAGCCCCAATTGAGTCAATCTGCCGCCTGGGGACGAGATTAGCCTGCCGATATGACCGGCGCTTCCCGAAAAGACGTTGAACCCAGGAGCATAAAAATGGGCTTGGTCGAGGATATTGAAAACCTCCGCCCGCAATTGCACATTGATCCGGTCGTTTGGTTTGAATACCTTGTCCGCGGAAAAATCGATATTGTAAAACCCCGGCCCCGTGAGGGTGTTTCTTCCCAGGTTGCCATAGGTTCCTGGCGCCGGCCTCGAAAAGGCACAGGGGTCATACCACAGGCCCGTAGTCCCCGGAGCCCCGGACACCCCCAACGGTGTTCCGGCGGGTACACCCGCGCACCCTTTTGAAACTCCCGACGTGGGATTGTTGCTGAAGCCGGGGTTCAAGTTTGGCCGGTCAGGAAACCACCTGTCCCCGTTTTGGGAACGGTTAGATCCATAGCGCCCGGTAAACGGTTCCCCTGTACGGAACGTGCCAATTCCATTAGCCGTCCACCCGCCCAAAATCGCCCCCACGACTTTCTGCTGGAAGCGGAATGGAAAGGGATAGGTGGTCGTGAGGACAACATTGTGTCGCGCGTCGAAGGAGGAACGCCCCCGGTCGAGGCCCGGGTTCAGGAAATCCATCACCGTGTTGGGTTCCTGGCGTGATTCGCCGCCGGCGATAGTTGATTTTGTGTCGATGGATTTGGAATAGGTGTAAAACGCTTGGTACTGCAATCCGCTGGAACCCCTCCGTTTCAGTGCAACTTGTAAGGCATTGTAGTTGGCATTCGCGTCGAATCGGGACGCTGTAAGGGAGGCATAGTTGGGGTTGATGCGATTGCTTTGTTTGAAGGCGGCCGGGAAAACCCCGGGGCTGATGGGAGCAGCAGGGTTCCATTCCCCGTTTCTTTGCAAATGGTGGGATTCAGAGCCGATATAGGCTACCTCGAGCACCGTGTTCCTCATGACCTGCTGCTGCAAAGTCAGGTTATAGCTGTTTTTGGTTGGCTCTTTCACCGTGGCAGGATAAGCATTGAACTGGAACGGTGGAGCAGGGCCCGTGGTCAAGTTCGTATCCAGGGGGAATACCGGGTTCGTCAGGTCGCTTAGTGTGGTCCAGTTGGGAGGGGTGCCCGTAGCCAATGCCGTGTAAGCATAAGGGAGGATGTGGTCATGGAAGATACCGAATCCCGCCCGCAAGACCGTTGTTCCGCTTCCGTTGAGCCCCCACGCAAAGCCGACCCGAGGCTGGAAGTCTTTTTTCGTTACGGAGAAGAAACTGTCCTTCAAAACCGTCGGTGCGGGATCCGACAGGTGCAGCAGATTGGCCATCTTTCCATTCACTTCGTAGGGATTGCTGATGGCTTCATACCGTAAGCCCAGATTGAGGGTCAAGCGCTGGCTCACCTTGAAATCGTCTTGAAAATAGGTCCCGTACAAGGTTTCCCGCAGACCCCGGTAGCTGTTCGCGCCCGGCGGTGGAGCGTCAAAACGAATAGGGTGGTTGGTAAGAAAGCCCGGAATATCTTCAAATGTGTAGTCGCCTCGGGAGTTGCTGGAACTGATCGCGTTGTCCTGAATTCGCCGGATATCCGCGCCCATTTTGACGGAATGTCTGCCCTTAATATAGGTGAGATCGTCACCCTCCTGGAACAGGTTATACCAGTACTCTCGGGGTGCGCCGTTATCCACTCCTAAGAAATTCAGCGGCTGCGTTGAGAGCCCCTGTCCCCCAAAAGAGATCGTCCCGAAATGTTCGCCAGAAACAAAGGACAATTTCTGAGCCCGCGGGTCGGTTATAACATCATCGAAGTTCTGGAAGGTTCGATTGTAGGCGAAACGGAACGAATTCACGAGAGTCGGCCGGAATATGTTGGTTACCTGAATCGTGGAATATTGTCTGCGGGAAACATCGTGCTCATCGGCAACGGAACTGCCGTTGAAGTTTGGGATCACGTTAGAATCTTTATCAAAGCTGTATCTGCCGAAGATTCTCATTTTATCGCTGATCTGATGATCGACCCGGCCCATAAAATAGTCTTCGCGGGTAACCTGGAGGGGCGCAGCAATGAAATATGCCGTGCCGTCTCCGAGGTCCGGGGTGTTGGGAGACTGGAAGAGGTCCAGGTAGGGCTTGATGACAGGACTTACCGGCACCATGCAGGCGGTGTCGCCCGGATGACAGTTGTAGAGATTCGGGTCCGTGCCTAGGAAGGCCTTGTAGGGGATGATTCCCAGCCTGGTTTGAGGGGTCGGCACCTGGGGATTTATATTTGTTCCGCTGCCTAACCGCAGCCCTTCGTAGGTGCCGAAGAAGAAGGTTTTATCCTTCTTGATGGGTCCCCCCAAAGCGCCCCCAAATTGGTTGCGTCTATACGGGGCTATGGTGCCGGTTCCGCCGTGCTTGACGTCATCAAAGTAACCCGGCGAATCCAGGGCGTTGTTGCGGAGAAACTCAAAGGCGGCGCCATGGAAGTCATTGGTGCCAGACCGCGTGACTGCCGAGATCACCCCGCCTGAGGACCGCCCAATTTCCGCGCCGGACACGCTGGTGTTGATCTTGAATTCCTGGACCCCGTCCACCCCGAGGTTGGTTCCGGCCGACCCGCCAGGGGTGCCGTTGGCATGATCGTTGATATCGGTTCCATCCAGCATGAAGCTGTTGGCATAGGCCCGGCTTCCGTTGACGTTGAATCGCGTGCCCGTGCCAAAATCAAACGCAGCGCTTGCCTGCCCGGCGCCCACGGTTACGACGCCCGGTTGCAAGAGAGCGAGGTTGTCCCAACTTCTGCCGTTCAGCGGCAAGTCCCGAATGGTTCTCGCGTCCACCAGAGAGCTCATGGCGGAAGTGGTCGATTCCACAAGCGGCGCTTCCTCGATGATCGTGACCTTGTCGGCAAGCTGTCCCACCTTGAGAGCGAAGTTAACCACCGCCGTGCGGCCCACTGTGAGCGTGATTCCGCTTCGGACTTCTGTCTGAAAGCCCGGTAGCTCGGCTTGCACTTCATAATCGCCCAGCGTCAAATTGGGAGCAGCATAACGGCCCCCCTCGTCTGTCGTAATGGTTCTTGCAATCCCCGTACCCAGGTTTTTGGCTGTGACGGTCACTCCTGGGATAACTGCTCCGGTAGCATCTTGTACTACTCCTGAAATGGTTCCTGTGGTCACCTGGGCATAAACCAGATGGCCGCCCAACAACAAACACAAACACACCAACAGTACTGGCACGTGTCTAGACATGTTACTCCCCTCTCCTCACTTGATAATTAGCCGCTTTTCTCAGCAATCTCGTGCTTGTAGAAAAACGAGTTATGAGTGCTGTGGGAAGTTTCTAGTGCTTATCACCCGCACGGCACACTCGATGCCGTGTTAATACTCTGCCTCTTTCGAACCTGACTCTGTTGTCTATAAAAAAGACGTGATGCGTAAGACGCAGCGAATTATCGAAGATCGTGCTGCCGGTCATAACTCTCATCGCTCACTCCTTGCGATGACATTAGAACCCCTGGGAGAAAACCACACCGCTCGAACAGAATAATCGTGTCGGACGATAGCGCGATTAGTACGCCAATTCGCCCGCTCTTGTCAATGAGTGCTTCTAACATATTTGACATATCAAGGAGTGACCCCGAGTTCGAGCAGCTGCCGTTGGACGAATGGTGTGCTCGGATGCCCAGGATGGATTCTTAGGAATTCCTTGCGGAAGATTCAACGCGGGGCGCGTCGAGGCTTCGCTTTTGGAGGGACGTAGTGGAACCGGACCAGATAGATGTTCTCGCCCTTACCGTGTTTCGCGATCTTCAGGAGATCGAGGACGCCAAGGAAACCGGATTCGCGT
>WNFT01002436.1_pt1 | contig 16497 bp, 14 predicted proteins | sample 5400191 | NCBI WGS metagenome assembly WNFT01 (sample SAMN13153359, study PRJNA577476) | soil metagenome | isolation source: 80 cm saprolite under Madrone tree | place: USA:California | collected 2016-06-14 | reverse complement strand
TCGCTCGCAGGCGACGCCGACACCGTCCAGGCGGTCGACAATCCCAATCCTTATGACGTCAAGATGCTTGCAATCGGCAACGATCGGATTGGGGTCGCCTACCACGGCATTGCCCACACCCACTTGGACTCGCTCGCGCACATCAATGACAACGGCGTGTTCTACAACGGCTACAAGCCCGATGCGGATAGCGTGTTGAAAGGGGGCCACGCGAAAAATTCGATCCACAACGTCAAGAACGGGATTTTCACGCGCGGCATCCTGATCGACATTCCGCGGCTCAAGGGCGTCCCCTATCTGGAACCCGGTACGCCCATCTATGTCGAGGATCTGGAGGCATGGGAAAAGCAGGCGGGCGTCAAAGTATCGCCCGGCGACGCGTTATTCGTGCGCACCGGCGTATGGGCGCGGCGGAAGGAAGTGGGGCCGTGGCTGCGCGGCCGCGCCGAAGGGGGCAGGTCGGCAGGGCTTGATCCTTCAGTCATCCCCTGGCTCAAGCAGCGCGACATCGCCATCCTTGGCAGCGATCATCCGCAATACGTCTCCCCATCTCCTCTGCGCGGAGCCGTTCACGATTTCGCACTGCTCTATCTCGGCGTGCACCTCTTCGATAACTGCGATCTCGAGGCGCTGGCAGATGCGGCGGCGGACCGCAAGCGCTGGGATTTCCTGCTGACGACGGCTCCGCTCCCGATTCGCGGCGGCACCGGTTCGCCGGCGAATCCCATCGCGACATTCTGAGGACCGACCTCCTGCGATTACCCTCCCCCGCTTGCGGGGGAGGGTGGAGGTTTAATCGGCTTCGCCGACGCTGGAACTCACGACAGCAATGCGCACCATGTTGGTGGCCCCTGGCGTGCCGAACGGCACGCCAGCAACCACGATCAGGCGTTGGCCCACCTGTGCGAGTCCTTCCTTAAAGGCGATGCGGCAGGCGCGGTCGACCATGTCGTCCTGATCGCGGGCATCCTCCGCAACCACGCTGTGCACGCCCCATGCCAGCGCCAGCTTGCGGCCCGCGGAAACGTTTGGCGAAATCGAGATGATCGGCGGCCTCGGCCGCTCGCGGGCGACCCGCAACGCGGTGGCGCCGGAGAAGGTCCAGCACACGACAGCGTTGAGATCGAGGGTTTCGGCGATCTCGCGCGCCGCGGCTGCTATAGCATCCGCGCCCGTTGCCTCCGGCTCGGTGCGCTGGGCATCGATGATGTCGCGGTAGGTCGGGTCAGTCTCAACCTCCACGGCGATGCGGTCCATGGTGGCGACGGCCTCGACCGGGAACTGGCCGGACGCCGATTCCGCCGACAACATCACGGCATCGGTACCTTCGTAGATCGCGGTGGCGACGTCGGACACCTCGGCCCTTGTGGGAACCGGGCTCGAAATCATCGATTCGAGCATCTGCGTCGCCACCACCACGGGCTTGCCGGCGCGCCGCGCCGCGCGCGTCATCTGCTTCTGCAGGGCCGGGACTTTCTCCAGCGGCAACTCGACGCCGAGATCGCCGCGCGCCACCATTAAGGCGTCGGCCGCGTCGATAATTTCGGCGAGGTGCTCGATCGCCTGCGGCTTCTCCATCTTCGCCATTACGGCGGCGCGTCCGCGCGCGATCTTTTTGGCTTCGGCGATGTCCTCGGGGCGTTGCACGAAGGACAGCGCTATCCAATCGACGCCGGCGTCGAGCGCGGCCTCGAGGTCGGAATGATCCTTGCGGGTCAAGGCGGAAAACGCCAGCACGGTATTGGGAACGCTCACGCCCTTGCGGGCGGAAAGCTTGCCCCCGACTTCGACCCGCGTGACTGCGCGTTCGGACGAGGCTTCCAGCACGGCAAGCCTGATCTTGCCGTCGTCGAGCAGCAACGTATGACCGGGCCTGAGGGCGGTGAGGATTTCCGGATGCGGAAGATAGACCCGATCGAGGTCACCGGGCGCCGGATCGGCGTCGAGCACGAAATTTCCACCTGCCACCAGTGCGACGGCATCGTCCTTGAAGGTGCCGATGCGCAGTTTCGGCCCCTGTAGGTCGACGAGCGCCGCGATCGGCCGGCCATACTCCTGTTCGACGTTGCGGATGATGCGCACAAGCTCACGCATGCGATCATGCGGCGTATGGCTCATGTTGATGCGGAACACATCGGCGCCGGCGGCGAACAGCGCCGCAACGGTGGCACGATCGGAAGAGGCCGGACCAAGGGTCGCGACGATCTTGGTACGGCGCCGCCGCCTCATCGCGCGGGACTCCCGGTTGAAGGCAGCGACTGCAACGACCGCGCTCCGGGCACCGGGGCAAGCGCCTTTCCGGGCGCAGTCTGCTGACGGGCCGCTTCGCCGGTCTCGGTCAATTGTACCGTCCAGGTCTGCTGCTCTCCGGTGTCGACTTCGAAGAAGCCGGCCCGGTCATAACCGCGGGCGAGGCAGTCTCCGGTGCCCCGGATGGTGAATTCCTTGTCGCGCGTGCACATGAACGCTTGGCCCGACCACTCGCCACCTCGGTCATAGTCGACCGCATAGACATAATAGAAACGCGCCGCCAGATTTCCGCGCAGCAGCGTTTCGCAATTACCGGCGACAACGTTCCACCAGCCCTCGGTCGCCCAACCCTCGCCATCCTTGTAACCGAGCGCGATACCGACTCGGCTCTTGGTCAGGTTGCAAATGCGAAAATCGGCAGCTGCCGGCGTCGCCGCCAATGGCGCCATGGTCGCAAGCCCAAGGCAGATGAAACCAGGACACAATAGCGCCGGCAGACCGATGCCGGACATCATCGCGTATGGGCGGCTCGTGAAGGTAAATCCTTGCGTCATTTGCAGTTCACGTCATCGCTGAAGTCAGAAGCGGTTCCCGGTCGCGTTGAACCATTCCTCCCGAGCATGACCGGCTTTCCGTCCCCCTGGAGTTGATCCAGGGCCACGCGATAAATCGGAACCCGCTCTAATGCCTGTCAACGAATATAGCGCGGAAATCGTTGACATTGGTGTAAGTCGGTCCAGGTCGAAGCAAGTCGCCCAAGCGTTCGAAGAACCCGGTGGAATCGTTTTCGGCAAGAAACGCGGCGGGATCGAGTCCGAGGCTCCGCGCCCGCGCCAGCGTGGTGTCGTCGATAAAAGCGCCGGCCGGATCATCGGGGCTGCCGCGGCCGCCGTCTGTGCCGTCGGTGTCGCCAGCGACTGCCGCGATTCCAGGGGTGGCTCCGAGCGCCTGGGCGAGCGCCAGAGCGTATTCTTGATTCGGACCGCCGCGTCCCTTGCCGCGCAGGGTTACGGTGAGCTCGCCGCCCGATACAATGACCCCGGACCGCCCTTGTGCCTGCAAGTCCCGGGCAAGCCGCGCCTGGTCCGCCGCAACCTCGCGGGCTTCACCCTCGATCCGGTCACCGAGAAATATGCAGTCATAGCCGCGGGCTCTGATCGCCGCCTCGGCGGCGCGAAAGGCTTCCTTCGGACGGGCGACGAGGCGGAACGCCGTACGGTCGAAGGCGTGGTCCTGGGGCTTCGGTGTTTCGTTGGCCGGATCGGCCAATGCCCGGCCGACGGACGCCGAAATGTCCAACCCGAACCGCGCCATCACGGCGCGGGCATCCGAAAGCGTGGTGGGATCCGGTACTGTGGGTCCCGAACCGATGACCGCCGGGTCGTCGCCGGAAACGTCGGAGACGGCGAGCGTCACCACCCGCGCCGGATAGGCCAGTCTGCCGAGCCGTCCGCCCTTGATGCGTGACAGATGCTTGCGCACCGCATTAATTTCACTGATGGCGGCTCCCGATTTAAGCAGCGCGCGGTTCACCGCCTGCTTTTCGGCAAGCGTCAGGCTGGCAGCTGGAGCAATCCAGTTCGCCGATGCGCCGCCAGATAACAGGATGAGCACCAGGTCATCCGCGGTGGCGGCAGCAGCGAAGCCCAAAGCGCGCTCCGCCGCCGCCAAGCTTGCGCCATCAGGAACCGGATGACCCGCTTCTGTCACGGGGATATTGCGCGTGGGGCGCACATAGCCGCGCCGCGTGACCGCCGTTCCGATGAGCCGTGATGGCGGCAGGCCCAGATCATCGAGATAGTGCCGTTCCGCAATTTCGGTCATCGAGCCCGCGGCCTTGCCGGCGGCAAGAAGGACGACGCGGCCGCGCGGCGGCGGGTCCGGAAGGCGGTGAACGAGACAGCAGGCCGGGTGGGCGGCAGCGACCGCGATACGGTAGAGTTCATCGAGAAAGGTGCGCGGCGATTTCACTTTTGACGGCACATCACGCCTCCGGTACACCCGCGCCCCCTCGGGAGGACAGGGAGGGGGCAAGCCGCACACGCGGATAACTCAGAATTCTCGCGGTTACGCAATGTGGCATGCGGCCTCTGTTGTTCATATGTTAGGCCCATCGTGGAGGATCAACGTAAGATGGATATCGACGAAAAGACCCGCGTAGAGCTCGAAGCCGCCGTGTACCGACGCCTGGTGGAACATCTTCGCCAGCGCACGGACGTGCAGAACATTGATCTCATGAATCTTGCCGGTTTCTGCCGCAACTGCCTGTCCAACTGGATGAAGGAGGCCGCCGACGCCCAGGGCCTTGCGATGACCAAGGAGATGAGCCGCGAAGCCGTCTACGGCATGCCGTACGAGGATTGGCGCGCCAAGTACCAGCGCGAAGCGATCGTGGAGCAGAAGGCCGCGTTCGAGAAGGAGCAGCATAAGCACTGAGAAAGTGTGGACGGCACGAAGCCTGTTGTGGATGACTGGCGTCAGCGCCCAAGTCCTGCCTTGCGAAACTCTGGCGGCTTGCGCAACGTCTCGCCCTGGCCAAAATCCTTTACGCCAATGCGAGGAGCGCACCATGTCTGTCACCGCCACCACCGCCGACGTCAAGGACAAGCGTAAGGACGGCGCCTCAGTACGCTTCGCAAAAGATCAGCTCAAGGCGATCGTCGAACGCATCGAGCATCTCGAAGAAGAAAAGAAGGCACTTGCGGGCGACATCCGCGACGTCTATGCGGAAGCCAAGGGCAACGGCTACGACGTCGCGGCGCTACGCACGGTCATACGTCTGCGCAAGCAGGACAAGCATGAACGCGCCGAGCAGGAGGCTATTCTGGAAACCTATCTGCATGCGCTCGGGATGATCTGACTTAAGCTATTGGAGCCACGCCGTGCGCTGCGGAAATGCATAGGTATTGAGGAACACCACCGCCTCGCCGCTGAAGCTATTCGCCGAGATACCCGGATAGGGTTCTTTCGTGAACGACATGGCAACGGACATGGTGGGCTTGTCCATCAAGGCCCGTAGCTCGGTGAAATCAGGTTCGCCATAGACCGTCGCGGTCATCGAACCATACAGGCGCGGGGCGAGGATCATTGCCCGCAGCCAGGGGTCGTCGTAACGCATGCCTGCAGTCGCGGCCTGGACCACCTTGACGCGCGCCAACGGCACGGCTGTCGGGGCGCGAGCAGAGCCTTTTTTCGCTGCGACGGTGTTGCTCTCGCGCAATACTACGCCGCGGGTCAGACCGGATGAGACGACGCGTATCGGTTTCTCGTCCACCGCCTCTGCGCGGGCGTCCAAATCGGCATCGCCTTGGCGCTGTGGCTGAGCCGCATAAGCCAAAACCATGTCGAGCGGAACGCGGTCCATATCCAGGTCGCGAATGGGCCAGGGCGCCAACGCGGGGGAGCTATCGGGGTTGGAGAGCGGTGCGCGCGGAATCCCCTGGGTGGCCGGACGCGTGGGCTCGGCAAGAACCGCCATCGCCCAGCGATCGCGCTGGCCGCCCGCCGAGGCGGTGCCGTTATTAGGGGCGCGGGCGAGGACCGGAGGCAACGCGGACGGCTGCGGACGGGCCGCCGGAACCGGCACGAGCGCGGTGCGGACCGATTCGGCTTTCGGGTCAGCGGAGGCCAAATTGAGGGAGGCGGAGCGCGAGGCCGGGGCGCCAGAGGCCGCCTGGGCCGCATCGTCTTCGTCTTCATCGATGTGGAACAAGGCAGCGAGCAGACTCTTCTTGCGAGCGCCGCCAGCCGAGGCGGTATCGATTCCTGCGGTCTGTGCGGCGTTAAGCGACATTTGCGAAGGAGGCGACGAGCCGCGCTTCTCAATGTCCGCTAAAGCCAGCGCATAGCCGGAAAGCGGATGGCCATCGGACGGAATATGAACCGTGCGTCCATTCGGGAACACGCGGGCGAGTTGATCGTGACTCATGCGCGGCCAATGCCGCACACTGCCCACATCAAGGTGCACGAACGGCGATCCCGAGGAAGGATAGTAGCCCACGCCCCCACGCTGCAAACGCAGCCCCGCCTCCCGCAACTCCTCCAAGGGGGCGCCCGGGATAAGGAAATCCATTGCCTTGCCCAGGGTATGCTGGCTGAACTGCGACACGCCGCTGCTGCGCCGCCGCAGCATGGCGTTGGTTCCTGGGGAGCGGTAGCCGCAGACCACGTGGATGGCCCTGTCGCCCCCGACCTCACGAGACACCTCCCACATCACGTCAAACAGACGCGGATCCATATGAATGTCTTCGTCCTTTCGCCAGTCGCGGAGGAACCGGTCCAGTCTCTTGAGCGCCTCCTCGTCATAGCGCCCGTCGCGCTTGTAAGTGATCGTAATATCTTCGTCGGTGTGAATGTGATGAAGGGAGAGCGTGCGGGTATCGCCGTTCGCGACCGCGCTTTCGAGCCCGTTGTTGCTAAGCGATATTATCAGGGCGACAAGCCCCGCACACGGCCCGATCCGCGGGGAAAAAATTGAAGCTAAACACTCGCTTACCGAGCTTGCAGGCACTCGCGATCCCATATCGTTACGCACCCCCACGTACGTCGGCAGCCCGCACCAGCCGACGTACCGCCGTCAAGAATGACGGCGGTCTAGAGGAAGCAGAATTTTACTGGGATTCGAGTGGGCGCGAATGGGCGCCCCCCAATTTCCCCAACCACACCAATGCACTACTATTCGGGGAGTATGGCAAAAAAAAGCCGACCCGGGTATCCGGCCGGGCCGCACCTCGTTCCGGTAAGATCGATCACGACGGGGCAGTGCGCCGGTTATCGAGATGGCCGGGGCCAGGACCGACCGCCGCGTGGACGTGGGCGTCCGGCAAGAACACGAGACCGATCGGAGGCGGTCTGGTCGTCTGCGTGCTTTCCCGGCTTGGCGTTCTCCCCCGCGCACTAAAGTTCGGACTAGCGCAACGGCATCGGAACCCAGCTCGTCAGGCATGCGATCAGGCAGCCGACATGGACGGGGTTCCGCTACAGCGGTTCCCGGTCGATTTGGCGCTCGCCGCCCTAGCGAAAGAAGCCGCCGAAGAATGAGCTCGGCGCGGTGAACGGCAGCGGCACGCGGGAAGCCTGGCGTTTCGTCGAAATGCTGGCTTCCCGGCGCTCGACCGGCACGTCCGCAATTCGCCTGTCTTCGCCCTTCAGCGCCGCCAACAGCCGCGAGTCACGACCATAGACATCTTCCCGGATCGCCAGATGACCCGCGTCGTCCACGAATGCCGTCTGGTAGGTGAGGTGCACCGGAATAGGGGTCGTGAGATGGATGTCGCGCTCGCCGGTGCCGTACATCCTGTGGATCTTCTCGATCGTATAGCCGTCCTTCGGATTGGCAATGTTAAGCAGCGTTTCGGCGTATTTGTCGGGGAACTGAACCCGCATACAGCCGTGGCTGAAGGCGCGCTTGTCCTTCGCGAACAGGTGCTTGTCCGGCGTGTCGTGCTGATAGACCAGGAACTTGTTTGGGAAATTGAAGCGAATGCGGCCGAGCGCATTGGCCTCGCCCGGAGGCTGGTAGATATGCACGGAACCGTCGCGATTGTGCTCGAGCTTGAGCCCCATGCGATCGAGCACGGTCGGGTCCTGCGCCAAGGCCGGCAGATACTCATTGTTGATGATCGACGGCGGCACGTTCCAGGTCGGGTTGACGGTGATGTATTTCATCGTCTCGCTGAGCAGCGGCGTTGCCCTTTCGCCCGGCTGACCAGCGACAATCCTGGTCGTCCAGACCATCGCGCCATGATCCATCACCTTCAAGGTGTAGTCCGGAATGTTCACCAACACATAAGCCCGGCCAAGATCGCGGGGCAGCCATCGCCATCTTTCCATATTGGCGATGATGACATCGGCATCACGGTCGCGGCGGGGGCCGTTCAACGCATCGACCGTCGCGTTGTTCAAGACGCCGGTCGAGGCCTGGTCGCGTTGGCCCTGGAATGTCTTGACTGCTTCGCTCAGTGCTTTGTCGTAGGTGGTGTTGGCGCTGTCGCCCACGATGCCGAGCCGCTCGCGCAGCAGCGGGACACGGGGGTCTTCCATCCCGGGCTTCAGGGTTTTGCCCGAGGAAATTCGGATGCGGCCCGATTCGCCCGTGCGGCCGCGCGCCTCGGCGAGCTTGGCCTTGAGGGCTTTATAGCCGGCGTGAGGCGGGTTGAAGCTGTCGAGCGCCGCGGCCATGTCTTTGGCGTCGGCGAGCTTCGCCAGCACCGCGCCGGGCTCCGGCGCCACCAGGTCATAGACAATGTCCGCGCTCACCCGCGAATAGTGCACGCGGCCAATCTGGGCATGGCGCGCATAAGTCAGGACAGTGGCGGTGAGCTTGAGTTCTGATTCCGCCAGCGCGCCCGCGTCCGCGTTGGCAAAACTCGGGACCGGATAGTCGTTCGGATCGAGGCCGTCGGCGCCGACGCCGGCAAGGTAAGTCGCCCCGGCCTTGCCGCGCGCGTTCGCAGCGCCGTTCTCGACCCAGATCGGCGCATAGTTGCGGGCCGCATAAAAGGCCTCAACAGGGGCCTTGGCCTTGCGGTCGATGATCCGGTCGCTCCTGCCGCCGAACATCTCGCGCAGTTTCTCGCCAACGCGCTGATCAATCGTCAGCACCGGGGCCTCGGCCGGAGCAGCCGCAGGCGGCGCCGCAACACCGGGCGTCGCGGTTTCGGGCGTCGCGACTGTCGGGGCAGCGGCCGGTTGCGTCAAACCGCGAGGCGCGGCAGGTGAGGCAGCTTGCGCCGGCGTCGCCGCCGGCTGGTCGGTCGAAGGCCGGGGAGCGATATCTGACATGGTCGGGGGCGGCAGATTCGCGGGCTCCGGCATCGGAACGGCCGCCGAAATCTCGTCCTCGGTTAGCGGAGCCGATTGGACCGGCAGGCTCAATCCGGCCGCTACCAACGCAATCGCAGTCGTAGCAAGCCAGAGTTCGAAACGCATTCCGCCCATGGCGATTCCTAGCTCCACACCGGTGACGCAAGTGTTTTTGTGACGCAAGTGTTTTTGTGTTAGGGGTCCGACAAGTGACTTCGTCCGACAGAACTATTTGTCGCCGGAGACCTCACTGAGGTTCATTTCAGATCCCGCATCGGAATTTACCGACCATTTAGCACCCTCGCACCTTTTTGTTGGCAAATCATAGCATTTTTGCCGCAAGTGTCACCACAACGCAACTCAAGCACGGGCAACGTTGACTGCGGTCAATCCCAGGATGCGCTGTTTGCGATGAAGGCATGAGCGGCCATGCAAAGCTGGCGTGCACCTTGGACACGTCGGCCGTGGTAGACGAGCCTGAACCCGATCACATCCGTCTCGATTTCCACAAATGGACGAAATTCGCCTCCAGCATTGAGAAATTTCAGCACCGCACTACCGGCAGTCGCGGTCGTGAATCTCAGGAGATACGCGCGGCCCTGTTGCGAGGACGCACATGGCTGCTGCGCGCCTACATCATTGGTCGGGGCGAGTCTTGTCTGCGTCCGACCCCCGCGCGGGCACAAATCACGAAATTCGCGCCGCGCTTGGAGGGCCTCAAGTGATTACGTCGCCGGCTGGAGGCTGCACTGGATCGTCATCGCCAGTGTGGGGGTATTCGACCATTTGAACTCCAAGTGGCGACCGGGCAAGCTGTCGCGAATTGGGTCATTATCTCCGGTCGATGTTAACGAGCTGTAAAGGATACGCGAAGCTCCCTCTCCGCATGCGGCGAAGGGGGAGAAGGTGGTCATTCCTTCGCCGCAACAACCGGCTACTAAGCAGCGGTACTTCGCCGATTGATTCATGAGCGCATTCTTCCATGCCGAACCGATCCGGTCGCGCGGGCACAAAGCGCGCAAAGATGCAAGCCCCGCGAGCCAAAGAAAGGCCTAACCCAAAAGGCGGCATCGGAGCGCTGCCCGAATGGGACCTGTCCGACCTCTACTGCGGACTTGATTCGCCCGAGATCGCCCGCGACCTCGCGCGCGCTGATGCCCTGTGTCTTGCATTCGAGGAGCGCTACAAGGGAAAGCTCGCGGCGCTTGCGCGTAGTCCGGACGGCGGCAAGGCGCTTGCGGCCGCGGTCCAAGAGTTCGAATCGATCGACGATCTCATTGGCCGGATCGCATCATTCGCCGGCTTGATCCATAGCGCCGATACAATGGATCCGGTCCGCGCGAAGTTCTTTGGCGATGTTCAGGAACGCATCACCACGTCATCCTCGCATCTGTTGTTCTTTGCTCTCGAACTCAACAAGATCGACGACGGCGTGCTCGAAAACGCCATGGCGCACCCCGCGCTCGGCCATTACCGGCCGTGGATCGAGGATATGCGCAGGGAAAAACCCTATCAGCTCGAGGATCGCATCGAGCAGCTCTTCCACGAGAAATCCGTCACCGGACAAGGCGCCTGGAACCGGCTGTTCGACGACACCGTCGCTGGTCTGCGCTTCAAGATCGGCGCCAAGATGCTCCCCATCGAGCCGGCGCTCAACCTGCTGCAGGACCGCAACCCCTCAACCCGCAAGGCCGCCGCCGCAGCACTCGGGACGACCTTCACGCAGCACCTGCGCACTTTCACGCTGATCACCAACACGCTGGCCAAGGACAAGGAAATCTCCGACCGCTGGCGCGGCTTCGCCGACATTGCCGACGCACGCCACTTGGCGAACCGGGTCGAGCGCGAAGTGGTCGAGGCGCTGGTTAAGGCGGTGCGCGCCGCCTACCCGCGGCTGTCGCATCGCTACTACGCCCTCAAGGCACGCTGGTTCGGCAAGAAGCGGTTGCCCTATTGGGACCGCAATGCGCCGTTGCCCGACGTGCCGTCGCGTCCGATTCCCTGGCAGGAAGCCAAGGACACGGTGTTGTCGGCCTATGGGGCGTTTTCGCCTGCCATGGCGGACATCGCCGGGCGTTTCTTTTCGCAGCGCTGGATCGACGCCCCGGTGCGCCCCGGCAAGGCCCCCGGCGCGTTCTCGCATCCCACGGTGCCGTCGCTGCATCCTTTCATTCTGCTCAATTACCAGGGCAAGCCCCGAGACGTGATGACGCTCGCCCATGAGCTTGGCCATGGGGTGCATCAGGTGTTGGCGGCGCCGAACGGCGCCCTGATGGCGCCGACCCCCCTCACGCTCGCCGAAACCGCGAGCGTGTTCGGCGAGATGCTGACCTTCCGCCGCCTCCTCGCCGCCACCACCAATGCCAAACAACGCAAGGCGATGCTGGCATCGAAAGTCGAGGATATGATCAACACGGTGATCCGGCAGATCGCATTCTATACGTTCGAGCGCTCCGTTCACGGCGAGCGCCGCAATGGCGAGTTGACGGCGGAACGGCTGTCCCAGATCTGGCTCGATGTCCAGCGCGAGAGCCTGGGGCCCGCCGTTGACCTCAAGACAGGCTACGAGTCCTTCTGGGTCTATATCGGCCACTTCATTCATTCGCCGTTCTACGTCTACGCGTATGCGTTCGGCGACTGCCTGGTGAACGCGCTCTACGCGGTCTACGAAAAGGCCCATGAGGGCTTTGCGGAGCGCTACCTCGCGATGCTGGCAGCCGGCGGCACCAAGCATCACGCGGAGCTGTTAAAACCGTTCGGGCTTGACGCCCGTGAGCCGGCGTTCTGGCAGGGCGGTCTGCGCATGATCGAGGGGATGATCGACGAGTTGGAGGGGTTGGGGTAGGGTGGAGAGGCCGTAGCCGGATGGAGCGAAGCGTAATTCGGGACAGCCTCGCCATAGGCGAGATTGTTCCCGCGTTCCGCTGAGTTTTTCATCGGGCCGGCCCACCGGGTCCGGCCTTTGGCCGGCCCGATGGCAGGCTCCGGCCGGACCCGGGTGGCTCCATGCGGGCTACGGACTCAATCAATCTCCCGCCAGATCCCGAGCGCCTCCTGGGCGGGCCGATCGGAGATCGAGAACAGCACCGACTCCGGCTCCGCCGCGTGCGAGTAGTATTGCCATGACGGCGCAACGAATACGTCGCCGGCGCTCCAGATGAATTCCTTGTCGCCGATCCGCGTTGCGCCGTCGCCCTCGACGCACACGAAAATGGTGCCATCGGTGGCGCGATAACGCTCGCCCGTGAAACCAGCCGGCAGCAGTGCGAGCTGCGCCCCCATGGTGGGCATCACCCACCCTCCGGTGGCAGGGTTGGCGTAGCGCACCCGGGCGCCGTGGCGCCGGTCGACTTTGCCGGCCTTGTAAAGGCGCTCCAGGATCGGCCGCGTCCGCGCATAGGTGTAGTTGACGACAGGACTGAGCTTGCCCGCGTGCAAAGCGCCCACTTGGGCGCCGTCAGGCAGCACCCCGGAGGCGAAGAACGCGGCCGAGTCGCCGTCCGCAAGCTGCACCGCCTGACTCTCGTCATCAAGATGCTCGGCGAACATCGACTCGAAGAAGTTGACAGTTGGCAAATCGAGCACATCGAGCCAGATCATCGGCCGGTCGCTCGTATTGCCGTGGTCGTGCGCCGTCCAGTTGGCGGTCAGCACGAAGTCGCCCGGCGACATATAGGTGCGCTCGCCCGCAACCGACGTATAGGCGCCATCACCGTCGACGATGAAGCGGATCGCAGACGCGGTGTGGCGATGGGCCGGCGCGATTTCGCCCGGCATGATGAGCTGCAAACCCGCGTAAAGCGTCTGGGTAATCCGCGATTGGCCGCGCAGCGCCGGATTTTCAAGCACCAGCACCCGTCGCTCCGCTTCCTTGGCGGAGATCAGCTCGGCTGATTCCATCACCATTGCCTTGACATCGCGGAATCGCCAGATGGCCGGCGCGCATTGGGTTTTTGGTTCGCTGCCGACGAGCTCCCGCAGCTTCTCCCATAGCGGGGCCATGTCGTACCTGGAAATCCGCTCATAATAGGCTTGTCGCACCGCCTGCAGGTTATGCTTGCGGTCGGCCGTGTCCTCGACCAGCGCCATATTGTCCTCCGGGCCCGAATGGCTTTGCGCCTTACGTATCGCTGCGCTTTATATAGCGGCGACACGGCCGTGCGGGAATAGCGGCTTGCCGCAGCCATGCTGGCTCGCAACTTGCCAGCGCCGCTCTCGTCTCGCTAAATCAACGCTCCCGATATCGCATATCGGCCCAGCGAGGACAGCATGAGTACGAGCGAAGTCGATGACCGGCGCACCGTTCGCGACTTGATCGAGAACTGGGCCATGTGGCGTGACGCGCTCATGTGGGACCGCTTCCGCACCGTCTGGCACGACGACGGGCGCATGATGGCGACCTGGTTTCAGGGCACGGCGGATGAATTCATCAAGGTGAGCCAGGAGGGCTATGAGCGCGGCGTGCGCATCCTGCATTTCCTCGGCGGCTCGTCGGTCGACATCGCCGGTGCCCGCGCCATCGCCCAGACCAAGATGACGATCTCGCAGCGCGCAAGCGTCGAGGGCGTCGTCTGCGACGTGGTCTGCACCGGCCGATTCTACGACTTCTTCGAGAAGCGCAACGGACGTTGGGGCTTGGTGCTGCGCCAGCCGATCTACGAAAAGGACCGTCTCGACCCGATCGACCCGGCCGCACAGCTTCACCTGGACCGCAACCTGCTGGCGCAATTTCCCGAGGGCTACCGGCACCTCGCCTACCTCCAGACCCGGATCGGTTACAAAGTGAAGACCGACATGCCGGGCCTCGAGGGACCTGAGGTTGCGGCGCTCTATCGGCGCGGTGAAGATTGGCTCAACGGGCGGAAGCTCGGGTAAGGCTCAGAGCGCGGGCAACGCAACGGGCAATCGAAAAAATGCCAAAGCCAGTGACGACGAACCGCGCCTTGCGGAACGGCGAACAGTTCCTATGTGTCGGAGTGGACTGTGGCGGGAACCTTCCTCAGCCCCCCAGCCCCGGGTTTCCGTCCAGGCCCTAAACCCCGCTTCGGCGGGGTTTAGCATTTGTGGGTTCTCCGCTGTGGGCGGTAAATCGAAATCAGATCAGGACCTTAGGAGACGGTTCCCACGCCAGCTCACGGCGTCTGGTCGTCGATCGGATCTCGCAGAGGTTGCCATTCCGCATCCAGGAGGGTGCCGGGCGGCACGCGCCGTGCTAGTCGAGGCGGGTGGCTGCCACGGCCCAGAACGGCATGTGAACCCGGTGATTTTCCAGCAACGGCGCGATAACGCGAAGTTGGTCCTGCAGCGGCCTCATCCGATCCGCAATGTCGTGTCTGCCGCTCACCCGTGACATGTTCGCGAGGGTCTCGGGACTGAGATTGGCTTGATACGTCGTGGCTCCGAGGTAATCGATGCGCCAGCCTGACGGTGGCAGCACTCGCTCGAAATTGTCCGCTGGCAAGCCCTCGAAGTGAACTCCGTTTACGTTGTGCCGCCCGAACTCGAACATGAACAGCCGCGCCCTGGCTTTGGTGGCCCGATGCAGTGCTCGCAGGTATTGTCCTTGAGTCTCTCTGTCGTCCAGGAATACGTGATAGAAGGCGCTGTCGACGACGGTGTCGAACCGATTTTCGAGCCCGTCGAGGCTTGTCGCATCCGCGACCGGAAATCGACCGACACTCCGGCACGCTGCGCGTTGCGCTTGGCGCGGTCGATCGCCGCGGGGGAGCTGTCAATACCAGTTGTCGCGTAACCCTTCGACGCGTAGTGGATTGCGTGGTGGCCCGGACCCGTCCCCGGATCGAGTACTTCGCCTCTCAAAGCACCGTAGGCGACCAGCTGTTGGATCACTGGCTGCGGTCCGCCGATGTCCCATGGCGTCAACGCGGGCAGGCCGTCGATTGACCGCTCATCACGGTACAGTTCGTCGAAATCCTGCCCCCCAACTTGATTAGCCATGCTTAGCCCGTACGTACACTGTCACTCCACTCCACCCTCAACCTTCTCGTCCTCGATCGGGTTGCGCAAGATTCCTACTCCCTCGATTTCGATCTCGCAGACATCGCCGTGGCGCATCCAGGCGGGCGGCTTGCGGGCATGGGCGACACCCGAAGGCGTGCCAGTGAGCAGGAGATCGCCCGGTTCCAGCGTCATGCCCTGGGTCGCATAAACGATGGTTTCGGCGACCGGGAACATCATGTTCGAGGTGTTGTCGGACTGCATCACCTTGCCGTTGACCCGGCTCTCGATCTTGAGGCCCTTGCCGCCCGGCGGCAGCTCGTCGGCGGTGACGACCCAGGGCCCGACGCTGCCGCTGTTGTCGAAGTTCTTGCCCATGTGCCACTGCGTGGTATGGCGCTGGAATTCCCGGATCGAGCCCTCGTTGGCGCAAGTATAGCCGGCAACGCATGAAAGCGCGTTGTCGGGCGTCATGTGCTTGGCGCGCCTGCCGATCACGGCGACCATTTCGGCTTCATAGTCGAACGTCTCGGACGCACGCGGGCGCGTCAACGGATGCTGGTGCGGCACCACGGAATTGAGGCCGCGCGCAAACAGCGTCGGGAATTTCGGCAGATTGTCGGCGTAGCGGCCTTCCTTGACGTGCTCCAGATAGTTGAGGCCGAGGCAGATGATCTTGCCGGGGCGCGCCACCGGCAGCGCATATGCGAGGCCGGCGAGCGGCCGTATGGCTGACGCCGGCGCGCGCTTGGCAATCTCGCCTATCGGCTTGAGGTCGCCGTCGTGCTGCCGCAGCACCGCAGCGAGATCATTCGGCACTGACGGGTCGACCGCCTGCAGATCGATGACCCGATCGCCCTCGATGACGCCGGGGTCGACCGCCTGCAGATCGATGACCCGATCGCCCTCGATGACGCCGAGCCGCAGGCCTTCCTGCGTTCTGAAACCGACAATTTTCATAGGATGTGTTCCATGACTGTGTGATAGATCAAGTGCACGGGGTGTCGTCCCTAACCTCCGACCCGTCACGCCGCGGGGGACGCTCAGTAAACACAAACTCCGCTCGTGATCCAAGATTGGATGATGAATAGAATCGCGTGACCAGTCAGCCCATGCCGATCCTTGCTTTCGAAAAAATCGCCAAGCGCTTTGGCGCCGTCGTGGTGGCGCAGGAGATCAACCTCGCGCTCGATGAGGGCGAGGCGCTCGGCATCATCGGGCCGAACGGCGCCGGCAAGACCACCCTGTTCGGCATTGCGACCGGCACCGTCGCGCCGGACGCCGGACGCGTCCTGCTGGCCGGGACTGATATCACCCGCCTGTCGCCGGACCGGCGTTGCCGGCTGGGACTGGCGCGCTCGTTTCAGATTCCGCAGCCGTTTGGCGGCATGACGGTGTTCGAGAACGCCGTGGTGGCGGCGGCGTTCGGACAAGGCCTGCGCGAGCGCGATGTATATGCAGCCTGCCTCGAAATTCTCGATCGCT
>WNFT01002658.1_pt1 | contig 16506 bp, 13 predicted proteins | sample 5400191 | NCBI WGS metagenome assembly WNFT01 (sample SAMN13153359, study PRJNA577476) | soil metagenome | isolation source: 80 cm saprolite under Madrone tree | place: USA:California | collected 2016-06-14 | reverse complement strand
GAACAGGAGCCCTTTGACGGCCTTCTCGACGCGCGCCACCGGCCGTTCGATGCGCTCATGGCCCAATGCCCGAAACAGAGGGTTGAGACGCACCAGCGTTGCCTCGAACCCGCGATAGAACGCGTTCAGGCCGCGCGCGTGGCGCACCGACCATAGCCTGACGGCATACATCAGGCGGACTCGGAAGCCGGCGCGGGTCCGGAATCGGGAACGATCCGATTCGCGTCCACGCCCTTCGAGCGAACCAGGCGTTCCAAATCCTCGTCCGTGAACTTCGATTCGAGACGCGCCGCCTCCGCGGACGCCTCGGCCTGCAAATCATCGCCGCAGGGGCGCGGTGCGCTGCGCGCCCAGTCGGCGAGATAGGCATCCGAACTGCCTTTGCCGGCACGCATGGCGGCGCGGTCCACCGCTTCCTGGAAGCGGTGCGAAAGTTGCACCTTGGCCGATTCGCGGCCCCGCTTGACGATGACCTGCGCCGGGATGTCGCGCCAGGAAATAACGATCAGCGAACCCATGCGACGACCTCTTCCCCACGTCGGGTGTCGATTTGCCGATCGTCGCCGGGTTCAGCGTCGCCGCGCAGGGCGTCGCTGTGCCGCGCGTCGCCGCGCGTCACCGCGCTCACCAGCGTGGTCCCCAGCGTGCCGTAGCCGGTTTGACGAATTTCAAATTCCAGCCCCATCCGCGCCGCGATGGCGCGCGCCTGTTCCTCCGAGCCCGGCTTCGGGGCCTGCGCCAGATAAACCAGCTTGCGATAATTGCCGAAGTACATCGAGTAGAGTTCCGGATGCCGATCGAGCCCGAGGCCGCGAATGACCAAGCGGTCGAAATGGCGCAACAGAAAGTCCGTGAGGTAGAAGGTACCCGGTTCGGCCTCGGCAAGCGCGGTGAACTTAGGGGAGGTGGCGAAGAACTCATAGCAGTGGGCGCCCGGAATGCGTTCAACGCCCTCCTCTCGCAGCACCTCGTCCAGCAACCCGCCGGTGCCGCAGTCGCCGTAGGCGACGAAGATCGAATGATAGCGGTCGCGCGAGGCGTGAATGAGGGCGCGGACGGCGGCGGGAATCTTTTCCGGCCGGTTGTGCAGCTCGGCCGGCAGACAGCTTACGTCGAGCTTATCCCAGCCATTGGCGCGGCGCAGCGCCGTGATCTCGTGCGCCAGCGCTCCACAGGCGATGATCAGCATGCCTTGGCCCCGCGGGCTCGCCGCGCCGCGATCAGCCCCTTGGCGGTCTCGACGGCAACGGCGGCATCGCGGCAATAGGCATCCGCGCCGACGGCTTTGCCGAACTCCTCGTTGAGCGGTGCGCCGCCGACCAGCACGATGTAATCATTGCGAATGCCGCGCTCTTTCAGCGTATCGATGACCACCTTCATGTACGGCATCGTCGTCGTCAACAGCGCCGACATGCCGAGGATATCGGGCTTGTGCTTGTCGAGCGCCTCCAGGTATTTCTCCACGGGGTTGTTGATGCCGAGATCGATGACCTCGAAACCCGCACCCTCGAGCATCATCGAGACCAGGTTCTTGCCGATGTCGTGAATGTCGCCTTTGACCGTGCCGATGACGATCTTGCCGATCGGCTCCACTCCGGTTTCCGCCAGCAAGGGGCGCAGGATCTCCATGCCGCCCTTCATGGAATTCGCGGCCAGCAGTACCTCGGGCACGAACAGGATGCCGTCGCGAAAATCGATTCCGACGATGCGCATGCCTTCCACGAGGGCGTCATTCAGGACGCGTTCGGCCGACCAGCCCCGCTTCAGGAAAATCCGCGTCGCCTCCTCGACCTCGGTTTTGAGGCCGTTGTATAGATCGTCGTGGACCTGCTCCGTCAGTTCCTCGTCATTGAGCGAGGCCAGGTCGAAATCACCCTCAGTCGGCGCTGACATACTCTCTCCAATCCTTATTTTCCGAACCGCAACCGTGCGTTACACGGTCCTTATCGTATTCCATGTTAAGACGCAACCGCCCTCTGGACTTGTGATATCGCGACGGCGACATGTCCAGACGCGACATCATCAGGTGACCGGCGGCGCGCCGCCCTCCGCTTTGCGCCGCGCGACGTAGGAGTCGAGCGCTTCGACGATCGCGGGATCGCGCGCCGGCGCTACATAACGCTGCAATTCGCTCTGCCAGATTCCGGTGGCGCGCATCGTAGCGGTTTTGGCGCCGTCGTCGGCCCATTGGCCGGCATTGCGCCAGTCGGAGACCAGAGGGGCGTAGAAGGCGCTTCGGTAGCGTTCCATGGTATGCGCGCAGCCGAAGAAATGACCGCCGGCGCCCACCTCGGCCACCGCCTCGAGCGCGAGGTCCGACGGCGCGGCCCCCACCGGCTGAAACACCTCGGCGAACATCTGCAGCATCTCGATATCGAGGATGAATTTCTCGTATGACGTGGTCAGCCCGCTCTCCAGCCAGCCGGCCGCGTGCAGGACGAAGTTGCAGCCGCCGAACAAGGCGCCCCAGAGACTCATCTGCGACTCATAGGCCGACTGAGCGTCGGGAATGTTCGAGGCCGTCGCGTTCGAGGAACGCCACGGCAAACCGAGAAAGCGCGCGAGCTGGCCGGCGCCGAAGGCCGCCTTGACGTACTCGGGGGTACCGAACGCCGGCGATCCGGATTTCATGTCGACGTTCGACGTGAAGCTCCCATACACGACCGGCGCGCCGGGCCTCACGATCTGCGCCAGGGTCAACCCCGCGAGCGCCTCGGCGTGCGCGAGGGTGAGCGCGCCCGCGATCGTTACCGGCGCCATCGCTCCGGCCAGCGTGAAAGGCGTGATGATGAGCACTTGGCCCGCGGTTGCGAAATCAATGATGCCGTCGGCCATCGGTATGTCGAGCTGCAGCGGCGAGTTCGTATTGATGATGGTGTAGGTGTACGGACGCGAGCGGAACTCCTCGGGCGAAATGCCGTGCGCGAGGCGTATGAGTTCGAAGTTGTCGGCGACCTGCTTGCGGCCGCGCGAGAATATGAAGGGAATCTTGTCGCAGAGCATGAGCTGCGCGCGCGTGACCTCGAGATGACGGACGTGGACGGGAATGTCCTGAGGCTCGGTGGCCCCGCCGAGCACGTGGATCACCTCGAAGTTTTGACACAGCTTGATCAGATTGCAGAAATCCTCGAGCGTGCCGGCGCGCCGTCCGCCGGCCGTATCCATGATGTTCGGAGGCCCCGAGGTCGGCGCGAATGCCACGCACTGGTTCGATAGCGGAACGTGGCGCTCCGGATCCACGGCGTGCAACGTTATATCGTGTGGGGCGGTTGCGAGCGAGGCGCCGACCAATTCCCGCGCGAGCCGCACAATTTGCGTCGCCTCGTCGACTTCGGCGCCGGCATTGCGGTACAGAACCCGCGCGTCGGCGGACAGGACCTTCATGCCCTGCGTTTCGAGCATGACGAGGGCGGCCTCGTGAATGGCGGCGACCTGATCCTCGGAGAAGACCTTCATCGGCGTGAACGGATTGCGCAGATGCCGGTAAGGCCGCGTACGATCGAAGATCGCGTGGCTGACATCGGTGCTTCCGGGCCGGCGCCGGCTGCGTCGGCCGACCGTCTCTTCAGGCTGTTTCATTGCTGCTCGCGAATTGTGGACGAGAAATTATTATAGGGAAAAATAACCGCGTCTCCGTGCCGGTCTACGCAGTTTCCACACCCCGCAGTGATTTATTTTTTTTCGCTATGCCTTAATACGATATGCCGACGGGGCTACATGCCTTTATCCGATATGACGCGCGTCTGCATGCCCCGCGAGCGGACGTCCCGTCGCCGTCGAACGAGCCACCGCCTCCGCGAGATAGTCGGCGCCCGGACCCACCTGCGCGAGCTTTTCGGTCACGCTGGTTTCGACGTGCGGATCGGCCGCGCCGGCGCGCCGCGCCGCCGCCAGCGCGAGCTCGCGCGATATGCGCTGCGCATGCTCCAGCGCGGGTTCGGGATCCGGATAGTCGTGACTACCCGCCGGGTCATGGACGCGGAAGATTTTGAAGCTCGGCTGATTGACCAGAATTTCAACAGTCTGCGAAACCACGCCGGCGACGGCGCCCACTGCATTGCATACCGCCGCATGCGTGGGAATGGACAGCGGCGCGCCGAGCCGGCGAGCCACTTCGGGGTAGTAGGCACCGACCGGCGCGCCGATGGCGACCAACGGACGTGCCAACCCGAATGTGGTCTGCAGGAGCTTCGAAAACGGCCGCCCGGCAACGGTCTCCTCGATGAGTCTGGATCCCAGCTCGCCCCAGCCGCGGCCTCGCGCCTCGAGACCGGGATCCTGAGCCAACGCCGCGGCGAGCAGCACGCGGCCGGTCTCGCGCACGACATGTTCGTAGGTTCGCTCGCAGATCGCCTGCGGCGTAACCGCCGCGCGCGCGGCGCGCGCATTGCGTTCCTCGGTGGCGAGGATGCGTGCGCCGCACTCAGCGGCCTCGCGGTTCCATCCCTGTTGCCGGTCGAGCACGTGCATGGCATCGCTCGGCGTAAACGCCGCGAGGGTCGCAAGCCCCGCATCGGCGAGACGGCGCAGCGCCTCGAGACCGGCGCCGGTGCGCACGACCTCGGACACTTGGCGCGGCTCCAGGCCCAGCGCATCCCACACTCGCCGTTCGACCGCCGAGAAATGCTCGAGGGCGGCGCGATCGGGATTGCGGAACGCGAATTGCGCCGGATGCGCCGGCAGACGTTCGAGTTCGGCGATCGATCGCAACTGCGCGAGTGCGGAAGGGAAGCTGTGCGCGAGCAGGCTGAGAGGCATGGCCTTGCGCGGCCCCACGCAGAGCCGATGTTGCCGGTCGAAATGCACCTCGCTGTCGCCGCCGAGACCGCTGGTGCGCACGTCGACGGCCTCGACCATCGTGCGCCAGGCGCCGACCAGAGCGCCCTCGCCGCTGATGACCGGCCGTCCGCCGGAGACGACCGCGACGTCGGTCGTGGTACCGCCCATGTCCGCGACGACGAAATCCTCGAGGCCGGTCAGGAAGCCCGCGCCGACCAGGCTCGCTGCAGGGCCCGATAGAATCGTCTCGACCGGGTACTCGAGCGCAATTTCCGCCCTCATCAGCGAGCCATCGCCCTTCACGATCATCAGCGGTGCGTCGATCGACTCCTCGGCGAGCACGCGCGTCAGCGCCTCGATCAAATGGCGAATCTGCGGCGTGAGGCGCGCGTTCAGCGCCGCGTTGAGAGCGCGCCGCGGAGCATCGAGCTTGGAACTCAATTCATGGGCGCAAGTCACGGGCTTCGGGGTCAACGTGCGGATCAACTTCCGCGCCCGCAATTCATGGGCCGGATTGCGCACGGAAAAATTCGCCGCGACCGCGAACGCCTCGACCCGCGTCTCGTGCTCCGCGACCGCGCGCGTGACGGCACCCTCGTCGAGCGCCGCGGACTCTTCGCCGGTCGCGGTGTGCCCGCCCGGGACCCGAACCACCAGGCCGCCGCTCCCGGGCCGCAGCAGACCCGATCGCTCGACCATCGCATCATCGAAGCCGATCAGCAAAGTTGAGACCGGGCTGAAGCGATTTTCGACGACGGCATTCGTCGCGAGCGTCGTCGACACGGACACGAGGCTCACGTCTTCGCGGCCGGCGTCCTCCGGCACCAGTTCCAGCACGGCTCGAATCGCTTTGCTGATGCCGACGGCGAGATTCCAGGGAGTGGTCAGCGCCTTGGCGCTCGCAATGACCCGGCGGCCGTCGGCCAATAGCACCGCGTCGGTAAATGTTCCGCCGGTGTCGAGGCCGAGCCAGAGATCCGGTGCCGATTTTTTTGCGCTCATCGATGACCCTTGGGGTTCCGGCCCGTGCCGCGCCGCCGTTGCGCCGCGTAACATACCGGATTCCCGCACCAACCGCCCCGCCCCTTTCCTTGTTGCGCCTGTAGGTTTAGGCTCATCTTCCGGGCATCGCAGGATGGGAGGGCATATGCAGAAAGCTGTGCGCAAGTATCTCAAGGCCCTTGAAGCGAACGACGTTGACAAGGCGGCCGCGCTGTTCACCGCCGATGGCTGGGTCCAGTCGCCGTTTTTGGGACGCTTGCCGGTGCGCGCCTACATGACGAAGGTCGCGAGCGCATCGAGCGCCAGCGAGCTCACCGTGCATGATGTTCTGGTCAGCGCTGAGGGGCATATGCGAGCGGTCGCCTACTATCTCTACGACTGGCGGCTGAAGGATGGCTCGAAGGTGGCGTTCGAATGCGCGGACGTATTCAATTTCGATCCGGATACCGGCCGAATCGCGTCCGTAGTGCTGGTGTATGACACGCATCTCGTCCGGGACGCCGTGGAAAACAAGTACCCCTGACCCCCGAGGGCCTCGGCTTCAGGTATTTTCCGCCCTTGCACTGCGGCGGCCGGTGCCGCGCGTAGACCTTGCGCCGGGGGCGGCGCCCGCTTGACGGCTGAGTTCGCCGCGCAACTGCGCCGTCGCACCGGTCGAAATGGCGCCGAGGCTGGATTCGATGGTCGCGAGGCCGGGCTTGGGTCCACGCACATGAGCTTCGAGCGCCTGGCGCATGACGCGCAGGTGGCCGGGCGTCGTACCGCAGCAGCCGCCGATGATCCGAGCCCCGGAATCCAGCGAAAGCCGCGCGTACTGCGCCATCAACTCGGGAGTTCCGTTGAAGCGGATCTCGCCGTCGCGGAATTGCGGAATGCCGCAGTTTGCCTTCGCGACGAGTACGGCGGTGGGCTCCGATGCCGCGGCAAGATTGACGATGCAAGCCACGAGTTCGGAGGGACCGGTACCGCAGTTGCTGCCGCACGCCGCGAGATGGTGCTTGCGGTGCAACCCGGCGAGTTCGGACGGCGTGATGCCCATCATCGTGCGGCCGTTGGTGTCGAAGCTCAAGGTTGCCACGATCGGCAGCCCCGTCGTACGCCCGCCGGCGATGGCCGCTTCCGTCTCTTCGACCGACGACATCGTTTCAATCCAAAGAATGTCGGCACCGCCCCGCGCGAGCGCGGTTGCCTGTTCGGCGAAGGCCTCGCGCGCAGCATCGAGGCTCAAGGGCCCGAGCGGCTCGAGAATCTCCCCGGTCGGTCCCATGCTTCCCCCGACGAGCACCACGCGGGTCGCGCGATCCGCTTCGGCACGGGCGATGCGGGCCGCCTTCTCGTTCAGCTCCGCTACGCGCTCTTCCGCCTTGTGCAGCTTCAACCGGTGTCGCGTGCCGCCGAAGCTGTTCGTCAGGATGATGTCCGCTCCGGCCTCCACGAAAGCGCGGTGCAGCTCCGCGATCCGATCCGGATGCTCCGAGTTCCAAAGTTCGGGTGCATCGCCCGACCGCAGACCGCGTTCGAACAGGTTGCTGCCGGTCGCGCCATCCGCGAGCAGCCACGGCCGGTCCGCCAATAAGGTTGTCAGCCTGTCAGTCATTTCGCACTTCTTTCGTTCATGTAAGCCGTAAATTCTAGCATGCCCGGTTCTGCTCCCGGCATGACCGGATCTGTCCAAGAAATGGCGGCCGGGCGGCGCCTTCGGGCTCGACACCGTGCGCGAAGGGCCGTTCAACTATGCCGTCATCGACGACGTGACCAATACCCTGTCGGTGTATCGGCTGGAGGATCGATAGCCCGAAAGCCGGATTCCAACCCGCCGCGGGCACTAAAATCCCGCTTCGGCAGCCGAGATCCCGTCGATATTCGGGACTCGGCGGCTCTTGGTCTATAATATCCCGATCCCGAGACGAGACCGGTACCTCGGCGAGGCCGACCACCAGCTGAGGCCAAAGATCAGCGCAACAGGACAGGACATGAGCGAGTACAAGACATTATTTCTGCAAGCGCCTTCGTTCGACGGATTCGACGGCGGCGCGGGATCGCGCTACCAAGCCAAGCGCGAGATCAAGTCATTTTGGTTCCCGACCTGGCTGGCGCAATCGGCCGCTCTGGTACCGAACTCGCGTTTGCTCGATGCCCCGGCCGATGAGCTGACCGTCGAACAGAGCCGGAAGATCGCGCGCGACTACGACCTCGTCATCATGCACACCAGCACGCCGTCGTTCCCCACCGATGCGAAATTCGCCGAGCTGCTGAAAGAGGACAATCCCAACATCAAGATCGGTCTGGTCGGTGCCAAGACCATGGTTGATCCGGAGGGCTCCTTGAAAGCCACGCTTGCCGTGGATTTCGTGTGCCGCGAGGAATTCGACTACACCTGCAAGGAAGTCGCCGAGGGCGTGCCTCTGAAAGACGTCAAAGGGCTCTCCTATCGCAGCGACGACGGGCGCATCGTGCACAACTTGCCGCGCGCGATCGTCGAGAACATGGACGACTTGCCGTTCGTCGCGCCCGTCTACCGGCGCGATCTCAAGATCGAAAACTACTTCATCGGTTACCTGAAGCATCCCTACGTCAGCTTCTATACCGGCCGGGGCTGCCGCTCGAAGTGCACCTTCTGCCTGTGGCCGCAGACGGTCGGCGGCCACCGCTACCGGGTGCGCTCGGCAGAGAACGTCCTCGCGGAGGTGCGCTGGATCAAGGAGAACATGCCGGAAGTGAAGGAGATCATGTTCGACGACGACACCTTCACCGACACGTCGAATTTGCCGCGCGTGGAGGCCATTGCGCGCGGTATGGGCGAACTCGGCATGACTTGGAGCTGCAACGCAAAGGCAAACGTGCCCTACAAGACCTTGAAGGTGATGAAGGACCACGGTCTGCGGCTGCTGCTGGTCGGCTACGAATCAGGCGACGATCAGATCCTGCTCAACATCAAGAAGGGGTTGCGCACCGACATCGCACGGCGCTTCACCGAAGACTGCCGCAAGCTCGGCATCATGATCCACGGCACTTTCATTCTCGGATTGCCCGGCGAGACCAAGGAAACCATCGAGAGCACGATCGAATTCGCCAAGGAGATCAATCCGCACACGATCCAGGTATCGCTGGCGGCACCCTACCCCGGCACGACGCTGTACAAGCAGGCAGTCGACAACGGCTGGCTGCAGGAAAACGACGCCGTCAATCTGGTCAACGACAAGGGCGTGCAGCTCGCCGCCATCAGCTATCCGCATTTGTCGAAGGAAGAGATATTTCACAGCATGGAAGTGTTCTACAAGCGCTTCTATTTCCGGCCCAGCAAGATCTGGGAAATCGTCAAGGAAATGCTGACGAGCTGGGACATGATGACCCGGCGTTTGCGTGAAGGGGTCGAGTTCTTCCGCTTCCTGCGGGCTCACGAGGCCTGAGGGAGCGTCGATTTCATGCCGTCCATTCAAGCGGTGGTAACCGTCGTCGGTTTCGTGTGTTTGGGCCTGGCCGCCGGCTACTCCCTGGTGACCGTCGTTGCCGTACTCGCCTGGCGAATGCAGCGCAGGCCGAGCAAAGCACGCTCGATGCCGCCGATCACGGTGCTCAAGCCATTGTGTGGAGCGGAACCGGGATTGCTCGAGCATCTGCGTTCGTTCTGCCGGCAGGATTACCCGGAATTTCAGATCGTGTTCGGCGTGCGCGATGCGGGTGATCCCGCCTGTGCGCTGGTGAAGCGGCTGGCGGCGGAATTCCCCTCGGTGCCGATCGAGCTCGTGATCAATCCGCAGCTTCACGGCACTAATTTGAAGATCAGCAACTTGGTCAACATGCTCCCGTACGCCCGTCATGACATCCTAGCAATGGCGGACAGCGACGCCTTCGTGGGTAGCGACTATCTCGCCACCGTGACGGCACCGCTGCTGGATCAGGACGTGGGCCTGGTCACCTGCATTTACCGCGGCACGCCAACCGGGGGGATCTGGTCCCGCCTCGGGGCCATGTACATCAACGAATGGTATGTACCCTCGGTGCTGCTGGCGTGGCTCTTCGGTTACGAGGGCTATGTTTCGGGCCAAACCGTGTGCCTGCGGCGCGATACCCTGGACGCGCTCGGCGGCCTGCGGGTGATGGCGAACCATCTTGCCGACGACCATCGATTGGGCGAACTCGTTCGCGGGCTGGGGCTGCGGATCGTGTTGTCGCCCTACGTGGTGGACGGCGAGCATCACGAGCCGACTGTCGGTTCGCTCACTCGCCACGAGCTACGATGGATGCGCACCATACATGTGCTGCGCCCGCGCAGCTTTCGGCTGATTTTCATCACTTTTAGTTTTCCTCTGGCAGTTCTTGGCCTCATCGCCGCCCTATCAGAATCGCCATTTTCGGCGGCGGCATGCGTGCTTTTCGGGATCTCGCTGCTGGCGCGGTTGGTGTTGCATTTCGTGCATCGGTTACGCGATGATCGGGCGCTGGTATCGGATCTTTGGCTCCTGCCTGTACGCGATGTGTTGATCTGCTGGGTCTGGTGCCGCAGCTTCTTTACCTCCCATGTCACGTGGCGCGGTAAGGAGTTTGACGTGGGCTCCGACGGCGTGATGCGCCCGCTGTCCTGAATACCGAGCCATCCCGTCCCGGATTCATCGTGCGGGAAACCCGATGAAGAACGCGGCGTACATCGGTGGTCTGCTGGGGCTAGCCTTGTTGGTCACCCTCGTGGTTCGCGCGGATTTTTCCGCGATGCTGCACACCTTGAATTCGGGCGGCTGGCGGCTGCTCTGGCTGGTACCGTATCGCTCGCTGTTCTTTTTCCTCTATGCCGCCGGCTGGCTCATCCTGCTTCGTCCGTACGATCCGACGCATCGCGCCGGGCTGGGCTATGTATTTTGGGCCACTACCGTGCGCGATGCGGTCGACCGGCTGCTGCCGGTGGCCAGTGTCGGAGGCGGGGTGGTCGGGATTCGCTTGTTGCGGTGGCGCGGGCTGGCCGCAGCACCCATCGGTGCCACCGTGATCGTCGAGATGGTAATGACCATGGTCGTGGTGTATGCATTTACCGCCGTGGGTCTGGTGCTGCTGGTGGAGCTCAGCGCCACAGGCCAGGAATACCATCGTCTGCTGCTCGCGTTCCTGCTGACCCTGCCGGTACCGGTGATGACCGTGTTGCTGCTGCGCTACGGTTCGGCTTTTGGGCGCCTTCAAAAATTCTTGGGTCCCTTGGTGGGCGCGAGCACGATGTCCGAACAAGCGGCGGCGCTCGATCATGAGCTGCGCGCCTGTCTGCGGCGCGGGGGGAGATTGCTCGTCGCGAGCATCTTACAGTTCGCGGCGCTGGTCTTCGGGGCCTTCGAAATCTGGTTCGCCTTGCGCCTCTTTGAACACCCCGTCGGCTGGGGCACCGCCGTGGTGCTCGAGAGCATGACCCAGGCAGTGCGGCATTTGGCGTTCATCGTGCCGGCCGGAATCGGCGTACAAGAAGCCGGCCTGGTCCTGTTCGGGCACGCCCTCGGCATCAGCGGCGAATTGGCGCTGGCCGTCTCCATGGCCAAGCGTATGCGCGAGGTGCTATGCGGTCTGCCGGCCCTGATATCCTGGCAATGGCTGGAGGGTCGACGACTCCAAGGGTCGATGCGCAATGCATCCCAGTAGTTCAATCATTCGGCTGCCGTGGAGCGTGCAGCGCAGGCTCGACGCCGCCGCGTGCGCCCTCTTGAATCCGCGGAACGGCCGGGCAATCGATTTCACTCGCCCGCCGGGAGAAGCCGCGCTGTACCCGCCGGATTCTCTGTCGTGGCGTATCTTCAAGAACCCCGTCGCGCTCCTCATCGGCGGGATAGCCGCCGTCATTCTTGAATTGGCGGAACCCGCCGTGCGTACCGGAGTGTGGGAGCACTCCTCGTTTCGCAAGGATCCGATGGGCCGCTTGCAGCGAACTGGGCTCGCCGCCATGGTGACCGTGTATGGCGCGCGCAGCGTTGCCGAACCCATGATTGCGCGCATCGTGCGAATGCATGCCAAAATTACCGGAAGGACCCCTGCCGGAGTACCTTATTCTGCGGGTGACACGCAGCTGCTGGCCTGGGTTCAAGCAACCGCCGCATTCGGATTTGCGGAAGCGTACAGCCGCTTTGTCGATCCGCTCAGCGAAGGAGAATTCGACGCCGTGTATGGTGAGGGAGCGCCGGTCTCGCAGCTTTATGGCGCGTTCGGCACGCCGCGATCCGATGCGCAGCGCCGAGCTCTGTTCGATTCCATGCGGGGCCGATTGGAGCCATCCACCGTCATATTCCAATTCCTCGAAATCATGCGTGAAACGCCGGCCTTTCCAGGCCCCCTCCTCTGGATGCAGCGAATGCTCGTGCGGGCAGCCGTGGAGATCATCCCGGAGTGGATACGCGAATGCCTCGGCCTCACCGAATATTACGGCCTGCGATCGCACGAAGGGTGGATCGTAGAACTGGCCGGCGGGATATCGGACAGGATCGTGCTGGCGGAAAGTCCCGCCGCGCAGTCCTGCCTTCGGCTCGGGCTGCCGGTGACTCATCTCTACGCGTAGGCGCTAAAAAGAGAATCTTACCGCTGGGCGCTCCGCCAATTCGGCGTCACGTAGAACGGCGCATCCTCGGGCGGCGCCATGCCGCGCCCCAATATATGGTCCGCAGCCTTCTCGGCCAGCATGATGGTGGGCGCGTTGAGGTTGCCCGTGGTGACCGACGGCATGATGGACGAGTCCACCACGCGCAAGCCCTCGAGCCCATGGACGCGGGTGTCCGGATCAACCACCGCCAGGGGGTCTTGCGGACTGCCCATCCTGCACGAACACGACGGGTGATAGGCGCTCTCCACCTTGGAGCGGATGAAGGCGTCGATCTCCTCGTCGCTCTGCACTTCGGCGCCCGGCTGAATCTCCCGGCCGCGATATCGATCGAACGCGGGCTGAGCGAAGATCTCGCGTGTCAGCCGCACGCAGGCGCGCATCTCGGTCCAGTCGTCGGGTTCGCTCAAGTAGTTGAACAGGATGCGCGGCTTGTCGAGGGGGTTGGTCGACGCCAGCCGCACCCAGCCGCGGCTCTTGCTTCGCATCGGGCCCACGTGCGCTTGAAAGCCGTGCTCCTGCGCCAGCGTCGAGCCGTCGTAAGCCACGGCCATGGGCAGAAAGTGATATTGGATGTCGGGATACGGCACGCCGGGCCGGCTGCGGATGAAGCCGCAGGTCTCGAAATGATTGCTGGCGCCCAACCCGTCCTTACGCAGCAGCCAACGCGCGCCGATCAGGGCGCGATTCCACAGATTGATGGACGAGTACAATGTGATCGGTTCCTTGCAGGCCACCTGGAAATAAAATTCCAGATGGTCCTGCAGGTTCTCGCCGACGCCGGGCAAATCGTGAATCACGGGGATGCCGTGCGTGCGCAGCTCCGCCGCCGGACCGACGCCCGAAAGCTTCAACAATTGGGGTGAATTGATCGGGCCGCCCGACAGAATGAGCTCGCGCCCGACGCGCACGCGGCGAGTGGTACCGCCTTGAACGTACTCTAGGCCCGTGGCACGCCTACCCTCGAATACGATGCGCGTCGCCAAAGCATGCGTCAGCACCTTGAGGTTGGGGCGCTGCATGGCGGGTCTCAAGTACGCATTGGCGGCGCTGCAGCGCCTGCCCTCGGCGACGGTCATGTCCATGCGGCCGAAGCCTTCCTGCTGAAACCCGTTCACATCGGCGGTGTGCGGATACCCCGCCTCGCGGGCAGCGGCCAGCCATGCGGCATGCAGTGGGTTGCTCACGGTGCCGTAACGAGTGTGCAGCTTGCCGCTGCTGCCTCGATACTCGTCGCCCCCCTCTTGCCGGGTCTCGGCGCGCCGGAAATACGGCAATACATCGCGATACGCCCAACCCTTCGCGCCCTGCGCGCTCCAACCTTCGAAGTCTTGCGCGTTGCCGCGGATGTACACCAACCCATTGATCGACGAGGATCCGCCCAGCACTTTGCCGCGCGGCGTGTGCATGCGCCGCCCGTCCAAATGCGGCTCCGGTTCCGTGTGGTAGAACCAATTGTACTTCTCCATATTCATCGGTATGGACAGCGCGGACGGCATTTGAATGAAGATCGATCGATCGGAGCCTCCGTATTCCAGCAGCAGCACGCGGTTCCGCCCGTCCGCGGTCAATCGGTCCGCCAGCACGCAACCGGCGGACCCCGCCCCCACGATGACGTAATCAAAATTCTCGTCGCCCAAGTTTTGGTCTCCCAGCACTTCCAGTTCCCCTGCTCGCGCAGCGAGCAGCTATCAAACGGCGTCGCCCCGACCCCGTTAAAAATTGGCGCGCACCGCCTAACAAATCGGCGCGCAGCGCCTAGTAAGGCGCTTCGACGTCGCCCATCGCGACATAAACGCTCTTGAGCTGTGTGTAGTGCTCGATGGCGGCGCGCCCGTTCTCGCGGCCGAGGCCGGAGAGCTTCACGCCGCCGAAGGGCAGCTCGATCGGCGTGACGTTGTACTGATTGATCCAGCAGGTCCCGGCCTGCAATCGCGCGATGACCCGATGAGCGCGGGTCAAATCGTTGGTGAACACGCCCGCCGCCAGTCCGAACTCGGTGGCGTTGGCGCGCTCGATGACTTCCTGCTCATCCTCGAATTCCAGGACCGACATCACGGGACCGAAAATCTCTTCGCGCACGATGGTCATGTCGTCGCGGCAATTGTCGAACACGGTGGGTGCCACGAAGTATCCCTTCCCGAGCTCGCCCGTCGTCACGCGCATGCCGCCCGTCAAGACGCGCGCACCCTCGGCGCGCCCGCGGTCTATGTAGTAGAGCACCTTGTGCATGTGCTGCTCTGACACCAACGCGCCCACCTGCGTCTCCGGGTTCATGGGGTCGCCGATTCGCATCGCGCCAACGCGCTTGACGAGGCGTTCCAGAAACGCCGCTTTGATCGAGCGATGCACGAACACCCGCGTGCCGTTGGAGCACACCTGTCCGGATGAGTAGAAATTCGCCAGCAGAGCGCCGGCGACCGCGTTGTCGAGCTTGGCGTCCTCAAAGAGGATCAGCGGCGATTTGCCGCCCAATTCGAGCGTGACGTTCTTCAAGGTTTGCGCGGCATCGCTCATGACTGCTTTGCCGGTGCCGACTTCGCCGGTGAGCGAGACCTTGCGAATGTCGGGGTGCCGCGTCAACAGGCGGCCCGTATCGGCGAAACCCTGCACCACTTGGAACACGCCGGGCGGCACCCCAGCCTCCAGCAGAACCTCCTGCAGCTTGACGGCGGTGAACGGCGTCAGTTCGGCGGGTTTGAATATCATGGCGTTGCCGCAAGCGAGCGCGGGAGCAGCCTTCCAGCAGGCGATCTGCAGCGGATAGTTCCAGGCACCGATGCCGGCCACCACGCCGAGCGGTTCACGCCGCGTGTAGCCGAAGGCCTGAGTCCCGAGATCGATATGCTCGCCGCTGAGACTCTGCGCGAGACCGGCAAAGTATTCGAAGCAATCGGCGCCCGAGGCTACATCCACCACCCGCGTCTCTTGAATGGGCTTGCCGGTGTCCCGCGTCTCGAGCTCGGCGAGTTCCTGATTGCGCGATCTCAAGAGGTCCGCGGCACGGCGCAACACGCGCGCACGTTCGGTGCCCGTCATGCCCCCCCAACCCGCCTGCGCCTTCTGAGCGGCGCGCACAGCGGCATTGACTTGTGCGGCGCCGGCGGCCGTGACGTAGCCCAGCACTTCTCCGGTCGCGGGATTGATGGACGCAAACCGCTCGCCGGCGGCGGGAGAACTTCGCGCCCGCGCTGCCGCGCCCGCGCCGTCTGCGGCAGGCGCCGCAGGGCTTAGACGTGCGTCGACGAATTCAGTCAGCAGGGCGCGCGCGCTTTCACTGTCGGCCTCGCGCCAGCCCGACAGAGCGGCCCGGAGCCACACGCCGTCGATCATGGCCGCGATCATGGATGCCAGGCGTTGCGCCTCGTCCTGCGGCACCAGTTTCCTGAGGGAGCTGCGCAGGTTCGACAAAGTGCGCCGTTGATACACGGATTGCACTCGCTTCAGCGACTCGACCTGCAATACCTGGCCCCAGAAGGCGAGCCAGGCAGTGCCCGTGCGCTGCTCGAATTCCTCCGGCGCGAGGTTCGCGTCGATGACGGCCTGAATGCGCCCGCGCGGGGTGCTCACCTGGCGCAGGCGCGCACGGACTTGATTGCCCACGCGCCGCGCCAGCGCTCGAAACGCCGCATCCAGCAAACCATCCTTGTCGCCGAAGTAGTGAGCGACCAAGCCCGGCGACACGCCGGCGCGGGCGGCAATTTGCGCAAGCGTCGTGCCCACGTACCCAAGTTCCGCTAGGCTATCGATGGTGACCTCGACCAATTGGCGACGCCGTGTGTCCTCGATCGGTGCCTGGGTACCCTCAAGAGAGGTCATTGATTGATTGTTCAATTTGGCAGCTCCCAGAACTCCTGAAGCGCGAGTGGACGCCCGGCCGAAGTTGTGTCTAAGATACGTAACAATAGAATTTATGCGTTAATTTTCAGTCTACTAGGGAAGCACGGGTGAGCGCTAACCAGACCTCGTTAAACGCCTATTCAAGGCTTGAGTCTCTGTTTCAATCATGCCGCTCGCGAGGGCGCCAGGTCAAGCCCCCGAAGCCCCTCTCCGGGTACTCTGCCAGAGCTCGCTGGAGTCTCGCCGCCGCCGTGTCGAGCTACGCACTCATGGGCACTCTGACCGTGTCGCTGATCGGCACGAGCGCTCAGGCCGCGCCG
>WNFT01002260.1_pt1 | contig 16509 bp, 13 predicted proteins | sample 5400191 | NCBI WGS metagenome assembly WNFT01 (sample SAMN13153359, study PRJNA577476) | soil metagenome | isolation source: 80 cm saprolite under Madrone tree | place: USA:California | collected 2016-06-14 | reverse complement strand
CGCTGATACTGGTACTCACCCTCGCGATGGCCGCCCGATGGAAGGGCATCGGTGCGCCCGAGCGCTGGTGGCAGCGAGAGCTCGCCGCGCTCGTCGCGGTACTGCTGCTCGCGGCCGTGCTGGTGTCGTTGCCACCGCCTGCCTGAGAGGCGGCTCTCGATCGCACGTTCGTGCTCACTCAGCAGCTGATCGGTGCCGAGGAGGCAAAAACGCTGGGCGTGATCAGCGAGATCGTAACGCGGGACCGCCTGCTGCACCGGGCACGCGAAATCGCCGGGCGCATTGCCAAGCTCCCTCCGCTAACCGCCAGCTATACCCGCGTTGCCCTGACGCAGAAGCTGCGTCGCCTCGTCGAGAAGAGCGTCGGCTACGGTCTGGCGCTGGAAGGAATGTCTGCCGCTGACGTCGCGCGCTCCCAGCCTCGCTGAGCGAGAGACCATGGTGCGAACAGAGCGGCGCGCTGGGCCACGCTAAGCCTTTCTGCCTTTCGGCCACAGTCCTGCCACCTGGCGTCCGATCGCTAATTCCCCAATGTGGTAGGAGTTGTGATCAGCGATGACCAGACAACACCGGAAAAAGGTGTGCTGGCCGGCACTGTTGGGCACCGTCGCGAAGAGATCGCGGGCCGGATCCCGGGCGAGCCCGATGATGGCTTCCAGATCCTGGTGGAACTGCGCGAGAGACTGCCGCCACTGGGCTGACGTCGCTCGAGTGCTTTTCCCCGGCCAGTAACCTTGCGGAAAGGGGGGCTCCTCGTACGACGTGCTTGTCATATAGTCGAGCATGTCCTTTTGCGTCAGGCGTATGTGTTCGACGAGATGCCAAAAGCTGTAGGGAACCCTGGGCAGACGCGAATTGATCGCCGACGTGGGGAAGGCTTTGGTCGCCTCAGCAAACGCCAGGTGGTTGTGCCCACTCTCGAGGGTCGACACCAGTTGACTCCGGATCTCCTTGTCGGCCTCGGCCTGATTCACGGCCATTCCCGCACCCTCCTTTCGTCCATACCATGACGCGGTTGCTTGGCCTCCCCCGACGGCGGGGAAGCGCCGTGGGCGCGCCCAGCGGGCCAGGCAGACGTTACCATGGCATCTCGTGACGCGTCTTCAGACGGGAAATCATCGCGTCTCCCGGAGGCCGCGTACGGGGTCTTGCCCGGGCCAGGGGTGGCGCCGGCCCCAGCTAGCCTGAAGCTGTCTGCCGGAACCTTGCGGACGCCGGTCGCTGCCCGTATGCTCGCCGCATCACACGCATCCCATCGGTCATCGCGCCCCTCCGATCGGTAAGGAGACGAATGATGGCGGAGCGATCGGCGTCGGCCGTGGCGTGACGCTGCCGGCAAGCGGGGTGGAGGGTTGCGGTGGTCGACTCACATCCCTTCGGCGGAACGTGAGCGTTGAGGGGCTGCAACCCCAAGAAGGTCCGGGTGAGTGCGGCCGAAGCCGTTCACGCTGGCGATCGATTGGCCCGAGCTCATGCGGTTCAAGTGCACGTCCACCGATCCGGTGCCCGAGCTGACCGAGCAGGGCTGGGCCAAGGCGGGGGTCGATCTGTTCCACGGCCGCGCACACTTCGTCGGGCCCGCGACGCTGGTCGTGAAGGATGATCGGCTCGTCGGCAGACGGGTACCACAGCCCATCGCCGACGAGAACCATGCGGCCCTCGTGAGGGGTGGCGAGAGGAGGAGGGTGAGGAATGCTTGGGGGGGCTCTGTCATCGAACATTCCGGTGCCATGGATACTACTGCTCTTGAGGGTCGTCCTGGCAGTCGTCATGATTCATTACGGCTGGCCGAAGATACGGAATCTTGAATCCAATGCGAACGATTTCGTGCACATGGGGTTCAAGCCAGGGAGATTCTGGGGAACGTTGATTGCGGTCGTCGAGTTCTTCGGCGGCCTCGCGATCCTGGTCGGTTTCTACGCGGAATTTGCCGCCGCCTTCTTCGGGTTCCAGATGATGGTGGGAACCTTTTGGAAGCTCAAGATCAAGAAAGAATTTTCTGACTACTCTTACGACCTTCAGCTCTTTGCCCTGTGTCTGGTCGTTATGTCTCAGGGCGCGGGGGTGTATTCGCTGAAGGCATTTCCTGGCACGATCTTTCTCCGCTGGGACGTGGCGATGGCCTCGCTGGCGGGCGCACTGCTGTTCGCCGTTTTGAGCAAGCCTCAACTCAAGAGTTAGTCCTTTCTGCCTTCCGGCCACAGTCCACCTGGTCCGTCGCCGTCCACCGGGACGTTGCGAAGGCCCGTCGCTGCATCTATCCTGGCGGTCATCCCGCACCCCCGATTGGTAAGGAGACGAATGATGGTGGAGCGACAGTACGATCTGGTGGTCGTCGGGACAGGGGTCGCGTCGGCCGTGGCGTCACGCTGCCGGCAAGCGGGGTGGCGGGTCGCGGTGGTCGACTCACGTCCCTTCGGCGGAACGTGCGCGTTGAGGGGCTGCAATCCCAAGAAGGTCCTGGTGAGCGCTGCCGAAGCCGTTCACGCGGTACAGAACCTGGCCGGGAAAGGAGTCCGGGCGCGAGAGCTGGCGATCGATTGGCCCGAGCTCATGCGGTTCAAGCGCACGTTCACCGATCCGGTGCCCGAGCTCACCGAGCAGGGCTGGGCCAAGGCGGGGGTCGATCAGTTCCACGGCCGCGCACGCTTCGTCGGGCCCACGACGCTGGTCGTGGAAGATGATCGGCTCGTCGGGAGACGGTTCCTGATCGCGGCCGGCGCCATGCCGGCGCCGATGAGGTTTCCCGGTTCCGAGTATCTCACCACGAGCGAACAGTTTCTCGAGCTCGACACGCTGCCGCCGCGCCTCGTCTTTGTCGGTGGCGGATATATCTCCTTCGAGCTCGCCCACGTGGCGGCTCGAGCCGGCGCGCGTGTGACGATCCTTCACCGTGGCCCGCGCCCGCTCGAGGGCTTCGATCCAGACTTGGTGGATCTGCTCGTGAAGCGGACGCGCGAGGTCGGCATCCGCGTCGAGGTCGCGACGGATGTCCACGGGATCGACCACGGCAACGGTCAGCTCACGGTGAGGGGCGTGGCGCGGGGCGAGGAGCGCCGGTTCGACGCCGACGTGGTCGTCCACGGCGGCGGGCGCGTTCCCGAGATCGACGATCTCGATCTCGAGGCGGCGGGGATCAAGCGTGAGGCGCGGGGCGTGACCGTCAACGAGTACTTGCAGAGCGTGTCCAACTCATCGGTGTACGCGGCGGGCGATGCCGCCGCCAGCGGTCCCCCTCTGACGCCGAAAGCCGCGCACGACGCCGAGGTGGTGTCCACGAATCTGCTGGAGGGCAACAAGCGAAGGGTGGACTACAGCGGGATCGCGACGGTGGCCTTCACGGTCCCCCCGCTGGCTGCCGCCGGGCTCACCGACGATGCGGCCCGCGCCCAGGGACTGAAGTACAGCGCGCGCTGGCAGGACACGTCGCAATGGTTCAACTCGCGTCGCCGGGGAGAGGGCGGCTCGGGGTTCAAGGTTCTCGTCGAGGACGGTACTCGCCGCATTCTCGGCGCCCACCTGCTCGGGCCTGACGCCGACGTGACCATCAACATATTTGCGGTGGCCATCCGCGCCCGCGTCCCCGCCGACGACCTGAAGGCCGTGCTCTTCGCCTACCCGACGGTCGCCGCCGACATCCCGTACATGCTCTAGGTTCGGATCTCGGCCACGGGACGGGTATCGGCGGCCGCCCCGCTTGACAGGGTTGCCCCATCGGAAATACCTTTGACCCCCGAACGACGATTCGCGCGAACCCCGGGGATGCGCGACCAGTCGACGCGAGAGGCCATGGCCGAGCACACGCTGCGCGCCACCGCTGACGCTCTCCTCCATGCCGTGCTCGACGCGCGCAGCGTCGAGCTCGAGCTGCTGGACGGGCTCACCGACTCCCAGATGCTGGGTACTCCTCGGCATTTCGTCGAGCCCCCGATCTGGGAGATGGGCCATGTCGGCTGGTTCCAGGAGCTGTGGGTCCTGAGACACCCGGACGGCGCCCCGTCGCTCCTGCCGGGATCGGACCGTATCTACGATTCGTTCAACGTCTCTTACACGCGTCGCTGGGACCATGAGTACCCGTCCAGGAAGGCGACGCTCGACTATATCAGCGAGGTTCTCCAGCGCTCTGTTGGCCGGCTGGAGGCGCGCGAGCCGACAGCGGACGATGCGTACTTCTACACGCTGGCGGCGCTGCACGAGGACATGCACGCGGAGAACCTCACGCTCATCCGGCAGACGCTCGGCTACCCCCTGCCGACTCTCTCTCACTTCGATCCGGCTTGGGCGTGCCCGCCCGTCGATCCTGACTGGCGCCTCCACGACGTCACGGTGCCCGGCGGAACGTTCAGGCTCGGGGCCGAGCGCGACGAGCCGTTCGTGTTCGACAATGAGAAGTGGGCTCATCCCGTCGAGGTGCGGCCATTTCGAATCGCGTCGACACCGGTGACGAATGCCGCTTTCGGGGCGTTCGTCGACGACGGCGGATACCGGCGGCGCGAGGTGTGGGGACGCCGAGGGTGGGACTGGCGCCGGCGGGAGGGCTGCCAGCACCCGCTCTTCTGGGTCCGCGGTCACGACGGGCGCTGGTACGAGTCCCGATTCGGCATCGTCGTGCCTCTCGAGCCGTGGCACCCGGTGGTGCACGTGAACTGGTACGAGGCTGAGGCGTACTGCGGGTGGGCTGGCCGCCGGTTACCGACCGAAGCAGAGTGGGAAATGGCCGCGACCTTCGAGCCGGCGACTGGTGCCAAGCGGCGGTTCCCCTGGGGCGACGACCCACCGACGCCGGGCCGTGTGAATCTCGATTACCGGGCCGGCGGCACGATCGACGTCCGGGCGCTGCCCGCCGGCGACAGCCCCGTCGGCTGCCGTCAGATGATCGGCAACGTGTGGGAGTGGGTCGCCGACACCTTCGAGCCCTATCCCGGATTCGTTTGCGATCCGTACAAGGAGTACTCGGAGCCTTCGTTCGGGCAGAAGGCGGTCTTGAGGGGCGGATGCTGGACGACCCGTTCGCGCCTGATCCGCAGTACCTGGCGCAACTTCTACAAGCGCCACCGCCGCAACGTCTTCGCCGGTTTCAGGACCGTGGCGCCCTGAGGGCGCACCAGCGTGCCGGCTGACCACCAGCGATCCGCGACCCACCGCGCCGAGCGGTTCCGCCTCGACGTCCATGCTGACGAGGCGACGTTCCTCGCGATGCTCGCGGATGACGTTCGGCGGGGGCTCGCGGCTCGGCCGCGTTCGCTTCCCCCCAAATATTTCTACGACCACGCCGGTTCCGTTCTCTTCGAGCGCATCACTGAGCTTCCGGAGTACTATCTCACGCGGGTCGAGGAGGTTATCATCCGGGACGTCGCCCCTGAGGTGATGCGACGGGTCCGGCCTCGCGAAATCGTGGAGCTCGGGCCGGGGTCCTGCCGGAAGGTGCGGTTTCTGTACGATGTCATCGGCGGTCGCAATGATGTTCGCTATGTCCCCGTCGACGTCGGTCGGGACGGTCTCGCGAAGGCCGTCGGCGCGCTCATCCACGACTATCCGGCGGTCGACGTCCACGCGGTCATCGGCGACTTCGAGCGGCATCTCGAGCGTGTTCCGCCGCCGGTCGGCCGTCGCCTGGTCCTGTTCCTGGGCAGTACCATCGGCAACTTCGACCCGCCTGCCCGTCGGACACTGCTGATCCAGATTCGCCAACTTCTCGGCCCCGGCGGCCGACTGCTCTTGGGCGTCGACCTCGTCAAGGATCGCGGCGTGCTCGAGGCGGCGTACAACGACGCCGCGGGTGTCACGCGCGAGTTCAACCGGAACGTCCTCCGGGTCGTGAACCGGGAGCTCGACGGCGACTTCCGTCCCGAAGCATACCGCCACCACGCTTTCTATCGGACGGAGGCGAGCCGTATCGAGATGCACTTGATCGCAACGGCCCCCCAGCGAGTCCGACTCCAGCGCCTCGGGCTGGTGGTGGAGCTGGCCGAGGCTGAAGGCATATGGACCGAGAGCTCCTACAAGTTCACGCGTGAGTCGACGGAGACCATGCTGGCCGAGGCCGGTCTCGCGATCGACGCGTGGTACACGGACGCGGAGGGACGATTCGGCCTCGTCCTCGCGCAGCCGCTCTCGCCGAATGCGGCCTGCTGAGGAGCCCGGCGCGGCGTCCCCCTCCGACGAGGCGGCGTATGCTCAACCCTCGCCGCGGAGGCTCTACGTCCACGATGATCTGAGCGACGAGGTGGGCCACCGACTCGGGCCCGGGTCACCCGCCGCCGCCCTCACCCGGTCGCTCTTCGAGCTGCTGCGGCGCGACCGAGACCGGGTGATCGTGCTCACCTTGGCAGAGCAGGTCGATCGCGTCATCGCGCAGGGCTCGCACGCCCCGTTCGATCTGGCCCTGGGTATCGGCCGGGCGGGCGAGCGGGTGGCGCGGGAGCTCCACGCGCGGACCGGATGGTTTCCGCGCGTGCGGAGGGTCGGCCTCACGCGGGTCGAAGACGGGCGGGGTGGCTACCGCCTGATCAGCACCGAGCCCATGACCCTGGCCGAGCAGCTCGTCGGCGTCGCCGATCGCACTTCCCTGGCCGTCGTGGACGATACGGTGTTCTCCGGCCTCACGATGCGGAGCGTCGTAGAAGCCCTGCCGGCCGCGCTCCTCGGGCGCACCCACGCCTTCTGCCTCCGCGGCGTGGCGGAATCGCTCCCCGCCGTTGCGAGGCTCTGTCCCGTCACCGCGGGTGTGGCGGCCGCCGGGCGCATTCTGAAGGATGTGAGCTTCATCAACGCCAGTGGCCTCGTGCTCCGCGTCGGGATCCGGCGTGAGGGCCAGGCCCCACTGGCCTTCTTCGAGCGCCCGGACTGGATCCGCGCCTGGTTCCCGGCCTTCCACGCCGAGGTCATCGGCCTCTGCCGCCGCCTCAACGCGCTGCTTGAGGAGGAGCCGGAGAGGTGACCCCCGTATGGGGAGCGGTCGGCGAGAGGAGGAGGCCGATTAGAGCACGCGCGCGGCTTCGCGGCGGAGCCCGCGGGGCACGGCGAGGCGGTCGAGGAGCTCGAAGAGGGCGTGGAAGACCAGGGCCATGACGGCGGCCGGGGCGGCTCCGGCCAGGATCGTCGCGGTGTCGTCCAGCGCCAAGCCGCGGATGATCAGCGCGCCGTAGCCCCCGCCGCCGATGAAGGCGGCAAGCGTGGCTGTGCCAACTGTCAAGACTGCCGATGTCTTGATCCCCGCCATGATGCTGATCGAGGCCAGTGGCAGCTCGATGCGGAACAGCCGCCGGAGCCGGCCCAGGTTGAGGACGAAGGCGATCTCCAGCAGCTGGCGGTCGATGCCGATCATCCCCGCGTAGGTGCTGCGGGCGATCGGGAGCAGCGCGTAGAGCGAGAGAGCTACAAGCGCGGGGCCCTTGCCGATCCCGAAGAGCGGGATCATGAACATGAGCAGGGCGAGGGCGGGGATCGTCTGGAGCATGCCGATCACACCGAGCTCGACCTGGCCCGCCCGCCGAAATCGCGCGGCGACGACGCCCATGGGCAGGCCCAGGATGATCGCCGAAGCGACGGAGACCAGCACGAGCACCAGGTGGTCCAGCGTGAGGGCGTAGAGCTCGGTTACAAGGGCGGCCCCCCGGCCCGAGGCAGGCCGGGCGGTTCCGAGGAAGGCGGCGGCCACCGCGGGCACCGGCCGGCCGTCCAGATCCGCCATCGCGTTGAGCCGCGCCATGCGCCGGTCGTCGAGCTGGCCCTCGAATGTCTCCCGGAGCCGAGCCCACGTGCGTGGGAACCGCTCGGCCGTCTCACGGCGAACCAGGAGCACCGCCGCATAGTCCGGGAAGAACCGCCGATCGTCCTGGAGGATGCGGAGGCGCAGGCGCTCGAGCTGGCCGTCCGTCGAGAAGATGTCCATGATGTCCACGTCGCCGTTGACCAGCGCGCGATACGTCAGCGCGTGCTCCATCACGCGCACGTTCGCCAGCCACAGGCCGTAGTGGCGCTGGAGCCCGGGCCAGCCGTCCGCGCGCTCCATGAAGCCGGAGCTGAAGGCCGCGGTGAGCCCTGGATGCCGGGCGAGGTCGCTCAGCGTCTCGAGCCCGAGCCGGTCGGCCATCTCGGCCCGCACGGCCAGCGCGTAGGTGTTGGTGAAGCCGAGCGGCTCGCTGATCGTCAGCCCCCTGGTGTCGAGCCGTGCGCGGATCTGCTGTGGCGTCCGGAGCGCGGGGTCCTTCAAGATGACGAGGCCGAGTGTTCCCGTGTACTCAGGATAGAGGTCGATCGCCCCCGACTCGATGGCCCGATACGTGAGGCCGGTGCCGCCGAGGCCGACCCGCCGCTCGACGCGGGCTTCGCCCACCTGCTCGATCACCTGAGCCGCCGCCTCCGCCAGGATGTAGCTCTCGGTGAAGGACTTCGAGCCCACCCGGATGACGCCCTTCGGGGCGGCGTGGGCGACGGAGTGCACCAACAGCACCCCGAGCGCCGCGCCACCCAGCAGGCCCCGGATAATCACCGGCTGGCCGGCGCGCCCGCCGCGAGCGTCTGGGCGGTCAGGAACTGGGTCACGAACTGCGTGGCCGGTCGGTCCACCAGGTCGGCGAACGTCCCGCGCTGCACGACTCTCCCGGCCGTCAGCAGGGTGATGGTGGTGGCGAAGACGGCTGCCTCGCGGATGTCGTGTGTGACCAGGACGACGGTCTTCCCCAGCTCGGCGAAGAGACGGCCGAGGTGGCCCTGCAGCTCGGCGCGGACGACCGGGTCGAGGGCAGCGAGCGGCTCGTCCAGCAGGAGCATGGGCGGATCGAGCATGAGGGCCCGCATGAGCCCCACCCGCTGGCGCTGGCCGCCGGAGAGCTCGCGCGGATAGAGACGCAGCAGGCTTTCCTCCAATCCCGCCATGACGGCCAGCTCCGTCACGCGCGTCCCGATCCGCGCCCGCGGCCACCGCTGCGCCTCGGCTCCCAGCGCCACGTTCTGATACGCGGTCAGATGAGGATAGAGCCCGCCGTCCTGCACCACGTAGCCCATCCGCGCGACCAGCGCGGCCCGGGTGGAGGGGCCGACGGCGGTACCGTCCACCAGGACGACGCCGTCATCCGGCTCGACGAGGCCCAGGATCAGCCGGAGGACGGTGGACTTGCCGGATCCGCTCGAGCCCAGGAGGACGTGCGTGGTGGCCGGGAGCACGTCGATCGACACGTGATCGAGCGCAACGCGGTCTCCGAAGCGCTTGGTGACCCCGTGGAGGGTGATCACACGCGGGCCGGCTCCTGAGAGAGCGCGTCGCGGAGACGCTCGAGGATCCCCTCCGGGCTCCCGGAGATCGGGAGCTCGACGCGCCGGCGCTCGAGACTGGACATCCCTATGCCCATGAGGATCTCGAAGCCGTGGTAGCTGATCTCGAGGCTGGAGGGGTGGACCCGTCGTGGATCATCGAGCCAGTCGGCGAGGAGCCGGAAGTGTTCGGGCTCCCCCGGGGACGGATCGGCCGGGCCGGTTTGGACCCGCCCGCCCGACCCGCGTGTCACCGCCTGCCATCCGGCGCCCAACACCACCCGTCCGAATCCGTGCGTGCCCCAGACGGTGACGGCCACATCCTGCCAGAAGTCGCCGTCGTCGAGGTGGCGGGGTGCCAGCGAGCCGATCTCGAGGATGGCGCGGGCGCCGCCCTCGAGCTCGACGATGCCCGCCACATGATCGGGGCACGGATGGTCTTCCTCGTACGCCGCGCGCCCCTGCGCCTGGCCCAACACCGACCTCGCGCGCGCGCCGCTCAGCCACAGCACGGCATCGACGAGATGCGTGCCGACCCTCAGCATCGACGGGCGCGCGGTGGCGTGGAGGAGGCGGATCTCGCCAACGCCGCCGTCCTGGACGATCTCCTTCACGCGCCGCCAGTGGGCGGTGTGCTTGAGCTGGTGGCAGACGACTGCCCGCACATCCCTCGCGCACAGGTCGACGATGCGCCGGGCCTCGGTGAGCGACAGCGCGAGCGGCTTCTCGAACGCGATGGCGCGCACACCGTGGCGCACACCGAGCTCCACGAGGGGAAGGCGCACGGCCGGTGGAGTCGCGAAACACAGCACGTCGGGACGCTCGGCGGCGAGCATCGCGCCCGGGTCCGTGTAGGTACGCGCGACGCCGAGCGCGCGGGCGAGCGCGGCGACCCGCTCCTGCTGCAGGTCGCACACCGCGGCCAGCTCGAAGCGGTCCGGGTTCGCGAGCAGGCCGAGCGCGTGGCTTCGCCCGCGCCCACCGCAGCCGGCCAGGACGGCCCGATATCTGGCCTTCACGCCCGCATCTTACGCCACGGCGACGACTCTCGAACCCTTCTGGCCAGCGGACCATGGTCTCGCCGATCTGCCAGTGCGTTCTCAGACGTCACGGTGGATCTATACAAGGGAGAATCGCGCGACCGAGGGCCTTTGAAAGTGCGCTCGATCGCCGGGCTGGGTTTCCATCCCCATAGAGTCTTAGCCACCGATTTCGGGCTCGCGACTTGGCCCGCTGGCGCCCAGGAGAAGATGGGCGACAGCCGGGTGCAGGTGACCGTCAAGGCGGACATCGTGCGCCTCGACGATGTTGATGTCCTTCGACAGGGGAGCTGGGTCGCCGTCCTAGGGACGTCTGACCTTACGAAAGGCAACGCTATTGCGTTGACGCCGGCGAGGGGGTACGCGGGCGGTTAACTCGACGGAGACCACCCGAGCCTACCCGCTGCCCGAGCGCCGAGCACGCGGAGAAACTCGGGCACGCCGAGCGCGCCACGCTCCTTGATCTGAAGGGCGGCGAACCCCGCCGTCGCGCGCCCCACGGCCGACAAGAAGAAGAGCACGTGAAGGTTCGCCCACGTCTGCCCGAGCAGCTCGAACCGGGTCGGCAGGCTAACCGCGACGAGCCCCGCCAGCACCGACGCCGCCGCGAACCCCACCCCGCTCGCGGCAGCGAAGACGGCGACGTAAAAGGGACGCGCCTGAGCCGGCGAGAGGTCGACCGTCAGATCCATCGCCGCGAGCCCATGGCCGCCCCAGAGGGCGCCGGAGAGTGCGGCCTCCAGGGCGAGGGGCCACAGGAACGCCGGCGTGGGGAAGAGCCAGATTGCGGGCACCGCGGCGATGCCAAAGGAGGAAACGACGAGCACTGGCCGTGCGCCGAACCGGTCCACCGCACGACCCCAAAGCGGCGCCGAGACGATGCGGACCGCGGCCACGGCGACTCCGTGGAGGGCCGCGAGGGCAAAGCCTGTCGCCAGGTTACTGAGCATGTGATACGAGAAGAAGCTCGCCGAGAGACCGACCGCGCTGTTCCAGGCGAGGAGGTACCAGAGAAACGGTCGTGCTCTCGGGTCGCGGGCGGCGTCGGCGATCAGCCCCCACCGGGGCCGGTCGCGTCCGGCGTCCCGCCTGGGACCGTGTTGTCGGAGGAGAAGATAGACACTAACCACCGCGGCAAGGCAGGCCACCGCCGAGAGCCCGCCAAGGGCGTGCCCCTTCCACCCGCGCGGGGTCAACGCGTCGAGGATCACACCTGCTGCGAGTGAGGCGGTCGTGCCGACCAGCGTCATGTAAACGGTCCGTCGGCTGAAGAAGCGGCCGCGAATTCCTCCCGGCACAAGATCGCCCATCCACGCCGTCCAGGCGTTGTTGCCGAGAACGCCGAGGATCGCGGCGGCCGCCACGACGACCACGAAGAGCTGGAGCTTCGTCTCGGCCGTCAGCGAGACGAACGGCAGCCCTACCATGGGCAGCCAGATGAGCCGCGACGCGCCGATCGTCACGACCGCGACGACCTTGGGTCCGAAGCTCAGGGTCAGCCATGCGCCCGGGAGCTGCATAACCTGGGAGGCGAGGGGAAGCGCGCCGACGAGCCCGATGACGAGCGGCGTCGCCCCGAGATAGAGGGCCCACGCGGTGAGGACAGCGCCGCCAGCGCAGGCGCCGAAGAGTTCGGAGACGGCGCCCTCGGCGCACGAGGCCCGCAGCGAGGCCCGCACCGACCCGATGTGGCGCCCAGCGCCCCCCCGGCGCGCGGCCGGTCCCGCGACAGGGGCCGCCGTGAGGGCGGGGGCGCTGCCGGGCAGCGACTCGCCCGGCTGCGGAACCGAGGGGGCCGAGGCTACACGGTCGATCGGATGGCGGGCCGTTTTGTTCTCCCGATTCTCTTCGTGCCGGCTTCGCTACCGGGCCTTGACCCGGAGTCCCGCGCCTGTTCCATGCGATGCGAGCCAGACGGGAAGGGAGCAGCAACCGTGCCAGAGACCGGCGCCTTGCAAGCTCGCTTGCTGGCGGACTTTCGGTCGTCGGTCCAATCGGGTCCGTGTCTGGAAGGGTTCGGTCGATGTCAGCGAGACATGCGGGGCCGGAGAGTCGTCGTCGGGGGAGCAGCCTCCTTTCCCATTGGCCGTCGCTCGGCGTCTGCTGAAGCCGCGAAGTGTGCCCTGGCATCGGGGTGCGCGGAGGCGAGGGCAATGATCGACGCGCTGCTCACTTGTGGAGAGGTCGACAATCCATGCTCTCGAGCGGTCGCCTCAACCGGTTCGGTACTTCAGCGTGGTCCAAGCCCATGGCCTTCCATGCAAAGGTCGTCCGCGTTTTTACAAGAGTCCTCGAATCGCGCCGGAGTCGCCACCCTTCGGAGTCGCGGTGGCACCGGGCCGTGGCACCCGGCGTTGACGTTGGCGAAATTACTACGCATGGGCTCGCCCTCTCAAGGCTGAAACACGGGTTTGAGTCGCGTCGCGAGGGGCCAAAGGAAGTTCGTTCGTCTCTACGCCGCCAGAGCTTCTCCAGCGATTCGAAACGCCAGGTGATTGCTCCAGCCCTCGGTAGAACCCGCCGTGGTTTCGCACCCGCGACGCATCGGGTTGAAGGGTGAGGCGGTCTGCCAGGATGCGAGGGCTGAATTGAGCCCGCCGCCCGGGATGAGCAGCAGGGGGAAGCCGGAACCGGCCTCTTCGTAGTGGATGCGGACGGGTCCTCGTTCGTAGAACGGCATGGCGCTTCTCTCCTCTCTCGGCGAGTCGCCACTACTCTAACTCATGGCCAGGTTAGAATGCCGGACCAGGAGTCATGTGTGGGATCGTCGGGTGTCCGGCGACCGCGATCGGCGCATAAGGAAGGCATCACGCTGGTGAACTGGCTGGTGAAGGAAGAACCGACCCACTACGGATTCGACGCGCTCGTGAAGGACAAGAAGGCAGTCTGGAGCGGCGTCAGGAACGCGCTCGCACAGAAACATCTTCGCGCCGTCAGGAAGGGCGACCGCATCTTCTACTACCACACCGGTGACGAGAAGGCGATCGTCGGGATCGCGAAGGCCCTGTCCGACGCCTATCCGGATCCGGAAGACGCGAGCGGAAAGTACGTGGCGGTGGATGTCGCACCGGTCAAGCGGCTTCCGCGGCCGGTCACGCTCGCCCAGATCAAGGCGGACGCGGCCTTCAAGAACTTTCCGCTGGTCCGCATCGCGCGGCTGTCCGTGATGCCGGTGACCGATGCGGAATGGGCGCGGATCGAACGCATGGCCGGGAAGGCCGGCTAGCTGCCCCGCATCACCTTCCCGCTGCTCGCGCGGGAAATGCTTGAGCTCTTCCATGGGCTTGTCCGAGTCGAGCTCTCCGGCGGGCAGCGGTGGCTGCTCCCGCCGGCTTCGGCGTCGTACTGCTGCTCCAGCTGCCGCACGTGCTCTCGAGTGGCGCGATCCCCGGAAGCCCAGCCTTCGGTACAGGCTGTTCGCCGCCTGTCTTCCGGGCCGATGAGGTGCGGGTGCTCCAGTCCGACGATATGAACGGCCGGATCATCCCGTTGGGGGACGCCAAGCGAAATGCCCCGGCGTCCGCTATCATGGGCCGGTGCCGCGCGTCATCCTGATCAGCATCGACGGCCTCGCACACTTCTACTGGAACGATCCGGCCGCGCGCACGCCGGTCCTGCGTGGCCTTGCCGAGCGCGGGGCCGTCGCCGACGGCATGGCGACGGTCTTCGTCAGCACGACGTGGCCGTGCCACGTAAGCTTGGTGACCGGCGTCAGCCCGCGCACGCACGGCGTCGTGTCGAACCACATCCTGAACCGCGCCACCACGCGCGTGGAGGATTTCACCGGCGACCCCATCTACGACGCCGCCGACCTAGTGCGGGCACCGACGTTCTACGACCGCGCGCACGCCGCCGGACTGCGCACTGCCGCCATCGACTGGCCTGCGACGCGCCACGCGGCGTCACTCGACTTCAGCCTGCCGTTCTTCAAGAACCAGCAGATCTTCGAGACGCACACCGCGCCGGCCGTGTGGAAGGAGCTGCGGGCGCTTGGCTACCCGGTGGAGCGACAGGGCGAATGGGCGGAGCTGCCGCGGCGCTTCCTGAAGGACGCGATGGTGGCCGATCTCGCCGTCGACGTGCTGCGGCGCCACGCGCCGGACGTGCTCCTCGTGCACTTCCTGTGCGCCGACAGTCACCAGCACCTCTACGGCCCGCGCTCGCCCGAGGCGTACTGGGCGATTGCCTATATCGACGGGCTCGTCGGTCGGGTACTCCTCGCGCTTGGCCCCGACGGCCTCGACCGCACTGCCGTGGTCGTCGTCTCCGACCACGGATTCCTTCCGGTGACGCGGGAGATTCGTCCCAATGTGCGGCTGCGCCGCCGCGGGCTCCTTCGTGTCGCAGACGACGGCGGTGTCGCCCGCGCCGAGGCGCGGTTCGTGATGAACCTCGGCGCCGGCTGGGTCTACGCTCTCGGTGGCGGCGACCGCGAGCGCCTGGCGCGCGATCTGCGGGGCGAGTTGGCCGCGCTCGAAGGCGTGGCGGCAGTGTGGACGCCTCAGGAGTACGCAAGCCTGGGGCTGCCGGGCCCGGCGGAAAACGACCGCGTCGGCGACCTGCTGCTGGAGGCGGCGCCCGGCTACATGCTCGTGGACGAGACACGCGGCGAGGACGAGCTCGGTCCGCCGCACTATCGTGGCACCCACGGCCAGCGGCCGATGTATGCGGACAACCGCGCGGTGTTCGTCGCCGCCGGTCGCGGCGTCAAGCGCGGGCTGACGCTCGGCCCGATCAGTAGTCGCGATGTAGCGCCGACGCTGACGACGCTGCTGGAACTGCCGGCGGCGCCGGCCGAGGGGCGCGTGCTGAGCGAGATCCTGGCCTAGCTACTTCAGAGTAAGTTAACTGCGAGCTCATCCGGCCTCAGAGAAGAGTTCCCCTATGGTTCAGCAGGATGAAAGGACACAGCAGGCCCTCTCCTACATCCGCCACCAAGCCTCCAAAAGCCTGGCCGAGTTGCGAGTGGTGTTCATCGAGTTGGCCGACCCGAGCACCACATCTTCACCGGACAGACGGCGACGTTCACAGTGCCTGCCCGGCGAAATGAGTCACGAGGGCGGGGCCGCAACTAGCCCGGCCTCGCCCTTGACGCGGCTGCTCCCATTTTGCTCCCATAAGAGTCCGAAACAGGGCCAAACAGGACGAAGATCGACGGATCAACAGACAACGTGAAACTGCGCGCTGTCGAACGCTTTTCCCGCACGATCAGCGGGTTACCGTAGCGCTTGCGCCGACTGCCATTCGACGCGCCGCACGGGCGCGCGTATCATCGCGGTGGACGGCTCCGTTGATGGCGCCGAGACGAGGGAGGTCGAACGATGGCGGCACGGACGACGATCGCCGAACCGGCAGAAAAGTGGACCGGAGCCCTTGAGGCTTCACGCGATAGGCTGCTGGCCGCCGCGCGAGGCGGAGGACACGGCGTGGCTGTTCTCGCCCACGCCTCCGCCGGCCGCATTGTGGCGGCGTGGACGCTCGATCCCGCCCCGATCGATCCCGCGACGCATCTCGAACAGACGCACACGAGGGGCCGGCGCCATCTGCGTCGCTTGCTCGATCAGCCGGCAGACGCCGAGGTCCGGTCACCGATGACGAACCAGCTCTTCGATCGCCTCACCCAACCGGCCGATCCGAGCAAGCGGAAGAAGATCGATTACATGTCGGTCACGTCGTACACGTATACGCCGCGCAAGCCGCTGCGCCGCGTGCTGGACCACGCGCTCGATCATCTCAATCAGATCGATCAATGGCAGCGCTGGCGCCGCGAGGGCGTCGTGCCCATTCCGACCGACGGCTGGGCGCCGTCGACGGTGACATTGCCCGAAGACCGTCTGCCACTTACGGCGGCGGACCTCGACGCCTGGCTCTGGCGCGTCGACCAGGCCATGCGGTTGCTCACTCAGCGCGCGGCCGGCCTCAGCGACGATGACCTCGACTGGCAGCCGCCGGACGGGGGTTGGCCGCTGCGCCGCATCCTGCATCACGTCGCGCGCTCCGAGGTGCTGTACGCGGCGTCCTTCGACGAGGTGCTGCCCGATGATCCCGTCGCCCGCTACGCGGAGGCCGACGCTCGCTTCAGCAAGCGCCTCGTCGCAGCGCGCGCCATGACAGACGATCCGTCGATCGTCTTTCCCGATCCGTACGGGACGTTTTTCACGCCCGCTGGAGTCGTCGCGGAGGTCCTTGCACTCGAGTCCGAGCTCCTCACCAG